>OEQQ01000022.1_pt1 | contig 59601 bp, 58 predicted proteins | sample 1539741 | NCBI WGS metagenome assembly OEQQ01 (sample SAMEA3891876, study PRJEB23780) | metagenome | biome: terrestrial biome; feature: animal house; material: Caecal content | place: Italy | collected 2015-05-05
GCTTGCCTTATTGCTTACGACTATCTCCAAATTCCCACCACCATTCCGTTCTTTACTGTTATGCTGTTACAAGTACAGTATAAAACAGAAAAATACAGATGTCAATAAGCTGCGATAATTTCATGGAATTTTAACAAAGCGCCTCCTGTCTACGCATTTAGGCCGGTAAAAAGCCCACTATTTCAAGGCTTTTCCGGCATGGTCGGTGGGCAGGCGGGACAGATTATCCAATCCCCGCCAGAGAGGGCTTCTAAATGCGTAGGAAAATGTTTCCGCCGCTGGTATTTCTCCCGGTTCTGTGTTATGCTGATACAAGCATAAAAAAGACAGGAGTGGACAGGATGACCGAACAGGAAATGTTACTGGACAGCGCCACGATCAAGGCCGCCGTCGCAGGCGAGAAGTGGGCCACGGAAAAGGTGATTGAACACTATGCCCCCATGATCGACGAGCTGGCCGTAGACGAGGATATGAAACAGCACTTGATTATGAAACTGTTGGAAGCCCTGCCGAATTTCCCGATGGAGCAGGCATAAAGGCAAAAAAACAGCGCCGGACGCAGAGGCCATACAGCCCCCGCGCCCGGCGCTTCGTTATGTTTTATTTACTCGTCTGTGAAATGGAACTTCCGCGCCTCAAAGTCGGCGTCGGTCATGGTGTCCAGCTTGGCAAGGGTCTGGCGGGCCAGTGCCGCCATTTCCCCGTCCATATCCGGCAGCGCGGCATGGAGCTTCGCCATCGTCCTGCGCCGGTCGGCATTGTGATACAGACAGATCAGGTTTTCTTCCTCCACATTAAACTGCATTGTCATACCTCCAATTCGTTTTTCTTGGTGCGGGCCGGGGCCTTTTTCGGGGCTTGGGCCTGCTTATTTTCGGATAGCTGCTTTCGGATAGAAGCGCGGGGCCGCCGCACTTCATTGTCCCGGTTCTCGTCTTTGCCGATCATGGCATATATCCCATGCCTGTCCTTGATGCCGGTAAAAACCAGCGATTTGTAGGGCAGCATGGAAAAGAGGCGGTCAGTGTCCTTGCTGGACGCGATCTGCGTAAAATAGGGGGATAGCTCCACCATGAAATGCGTCTTGTTGGGGCTGTTGGGGGCAGAAAGACCTTTCATTTCCGCAACGATACGCTGGGCCTCGTCCCGGATCAGGCGGTCATGCAGCGCCGTGACGTGGGCTTTGAAGTCGCCGGGGGCAAGCTGCTCCCGGCCTTTCTGCTCCTTACGCAGCACTTCCCGCAGGTTTTCCGGCTCATTGGGTTTTGCCTCATACCGCAGGAACGCCCCCAGCTTGGGGTCAGGCCGTCCGTCAAAATACAGGCTGGCGGGCTGTTCCCGGTCGCCCTTCTCATAGTGCAGGATGATGGTGTCGGCCTGTACCGCCTCGGCTGCGACGTGCCGGAAATGCTGAGGATAATCCAGCTCATAGAGATTGCCCCGTATCTTTCCGCCCACCTTGCCGGTCAGCTCCACGGCGTAGGCCAGAATACGGTCGCGGGTCTGCTCTCCATAAAAACGCCATGTGTTGTGCTGCCGGGTGTCTTGCAGGAAAACGTCGCGCTCCCGGAAACAGTACGTCCCGGACGGGCGGGACATCCACAGCAGCGTTTTGTCCTCGGCCCTGTCGCTGGCGGCGGCCTGCCGGATGATTTCTTTGTCAATTTCAAAATCGTTGCGGTAAAAGGCGGTGTTCTGACACATAAGCTGTTCCAGCGCGGCCAGCACATCCACATTTTCAAATCTGTTCACGGCCTACACCTCCAATTCCTTTGATTTTTCCCGCTGCGGCGGCTTTTTGGCCTGTTCCTCCTTGGCGGCTTTAAGCTGCGCCCGGATGGACGGCTTTTTCTGGCGCTGGGCGGTCTTGGACGCCGGGCGGGTCTGCTTCGGCTTCTTGTCCTCGGCCTTGGCTGCCTCGGCCACATCGAAAAGGGAAATCTGTTCCCCGGCCTTTGCCCTGGCTTCCAGCTCACTCATGGTCGGGGCATTGTTCAGGGTGCCGTCGATCATGTTGTAATTCTGCTCGGTTGTCATTTCAGCGGCCTTGATGGGGCTTTCCTGCTGGGCGGGAATGGCAAAGGCGTCTGTGCCGTTGCCCATGATAAGATACTTGCCGTCCTCGGATTGGTGGTGGAAGCCGTAGCCAGCGGCCTCCAACTGTTCCCGGCTCATGTCGGTTACAAGGAAGTTGCCCCGTGGGGTCTGGATGCTCTCGCCGGTCAGCAATTCCTGTGGCGTAAGCTGTTTTTCCCGCTGCAAGAAGAACTCCGGCACCGGCGTAAAGCCGAAGCTGTCACAGTAATGGGCTTCCTCCTTGCCGCCACGGTTCAGCACGACAACATCCGAAACGGAAAGGCTGTGGCCCCGGAAGTCAGCGGGGCGGTCGTCGGCATTGAATGTGCGGTAAATATCCTCCAACGAGGTCTTGCCGTCCAGCGGGGCCGTGTAGACAAGAGCATAATTGTTCTTGTCCACGGCCAGCCCTGCGGCTTGTAATTCCTCATAGGGCCGGTAGCGGAAATCGCGTCCATCCGGGCCTGCCGGTATTTGATAGATGGAAAAGGTGTCCTGTTCCGGCTGGGCGGCAGTCCGTTCCGCCAGCGTCTTTTCCGCCCGTTCCAATACGTCCTCCCGCAGCGGCAGCGCATAGAGGCCGGACGCAGAGGAAAAGCCCACATTATTGAAAACATAGTCCACATCGGCCTCTTTCAAGGCTCCTGCCGTGAAGTAGTCGGCCCGCGTATGGGTGTCGCTTACCTTGCCGTCTGCAATATCGTGGCTCAATCCCGTTTCCAGATGGGTACAGATTTTTCCGTCCACGGCCAGCGTCACATAGTACCAGCCGATATAGCCGCCGGTTTTCTCGTCGGCTCCATCGTTAAATTCCACGTTCAGCAGCGTATAGGGTTTCAATCCCTTTTGGGCGGCAATCTCATTGTCCTTGGCTTCCCGCCGCAGCAGCGCGGGCAGGGCCGCTTCCTTGGTGGCCTTGACGATCTCCGGGTTGTACTGCACCAGAGCGCGGTTGACATATTCCGTCTGCACCTTGACCGTCTTGGTTTTCGGCGTCAGGTGGTTGCCGATAAACAGGGACGCGCCGTTGTCAAAGTGGATGGACATATCGCTGGTGCCGCGCCATTTGCCGGTACAGGGGGACGTGCGGATTTCGCCGGTCTTGCAGCCAAACGCCTGCGCGATTATATCAATCTTGCCTTGCAGGGGCAGGTCTTTGTAGCGGTCAGCGATTTCCAGCGCCTTTTTCTGCAACTCCGTCAGGGTTTTGGCGGGGGCCGCCTGCGGCTCGGCGTCGGATGTAACTTCCTGCGCCGGGGCGGTTTCCGGCTCTGGTGCGGCCGGGGCCTCGTAGCCAGCCGCCGCATATTCCTCCACGGTCATACCGGCGTCGGCGGCCTCCTGTGTAATTTCGGCCTCCACCTGCGCCTTGTAGTCCTGCAAGCTCTGGTCGAAGTCGGTCAGCTTCGGCATTTCCGGCAAAGGCTCTCCGTGGTTGAGTAGCGGACGGCACTCCATAGCGTAGTCCGCCAGCGCCCCATAATAGGCGGTTTCCTCCGGCGTCAGGATGTCGCTGGACGCCAAACGGGTCTGCGCCTCCTGTTCCAGCCGGGACAGGTTGCAATGCAGCTCCATGTAGGGGATGATCTCGGTGAGAAAGGCTTCCCGGCTGGCGTGATCCTCCGCCCATGCCTCCGGGCCGCCCTGCCGGGTCAGATGGTCTTTCCATTTTTCATCGTTCAGATAAAAGGTCTGATACTCCCGGATATGCTCAATCAGGGAACCGTCCCGGTCGCCAAAATCCTGCCGCCCGGAATAGCTGTGCGGCTCTCCTTGGAATGTAAAATCAATGCGGAAGTCGGTCTTGTCATAGCCGCCGCCCTGATGTTCTGCGTCCAGCCGGGCAAACAGGGCGTCAGCCTCATGCAGCGGCATTTGCTGGCCGATTTCCAGATGGGGGCTTTCGGTGAAAAGGATCGTCACAACCGGCTCTGCCGCCGGGTCAAGGGCGGGCTGCTGTGCGGCCTTGGCCTCCGCGATTTCCCGGTCAATCCGGCTTTTCACCAGCTCGTCCACATGGCCGTGCTGCATTTCGTAGCCGTGTTCGCAAAGTTCATTGATAAGGGAAATCACCTTGTCCGTGTTGTCCACGGCCTCGGCGTACTCTACAATCAACCGGCGTTCCCCGTTGCCCATGCGCTGGCCGCCACGCTCGGCCCAGTCAATCAGGGCGTTGGCCCGTTCCGTGGGGGTGGCCTCCGGCATAAAGGGCTTGTTGTTCAAAAGACCGTCCATCCCATTCCACGGCTCCGGCTGGGCCTCGGCCCGTTGCAGCGTCCCGTCGCCGGAAAGGACAAAGCCCTGTGTCTGAATGGCGTCCAACGTGCCTTGCGTCACCTCGCCGGTGGATTTCACATCGGCGTCAATCAGGATTTGCAGCATGGCCTTTACACTGTCGGTCATTTCCTGCTGCTGTTCCGGGGGCAGCTTGGAAAACACACTGTCGGGGGCAGGCTGCTCGGCGGCCTGTTCCACGGTCTGCTGCGCCTGCCGCTGCTGCTGAAGCTCGGCAAGGTGGCCGTCGATAGTGGTAATCAGCTCATGGGCGGTGGCCCGGATGGTTTCAAGGGACGCCCGCAGCTCCTTTAAGTCTTTGCCGGAACTCCAACCGGCCACATACCCAAAGGAATAGTCGGACGTGTCCAGCCCGTAGTGCTGGCAGACAGTGTAGGCCACGCTCTCGGCCTGTACCTCGCGGGTGCGGCTGTCGGGCCGGTCAGCCTGCTCGGTCACAGGGGCCTCCGGGTCAATGGCGTGGAGCTTGGCATGGGCAATCTCATGGATGGCCGTTTTCAGGGTTTGCAGCTCGCTCATGTTCTCCTGAATGGCGATCCGCTTTTCCGTCAGGTGGTAGTAGCCGTGAGAACCGCCCGGAATGTCCTCAAAGGCCATCGGGACGGGGGAAGTCTGTTCCAGCGCCTTGAAAAAGTCCTGATACCGTTCCACGTCGCCGGTCAATTCCTCCACGCCCAGCGTAGGCAGCGGTTCGCCCTCGGTCTGGCTCACGTCAAAGACAGACACGATCTTGAACGCCGGTACTTGGATTTCTTTCTGCTCGGTGACAGGGGTGCCGTCCTTGTCCCTGACCGGCTGGCCCTGTTCGTCCAGCTTCGGCACTTCCTTTTTCACCTTGTAGGGGGCCGGGGCAAAAATCTTGATGCCTTTCTCGCCCTTTTTGACATTGCGGTGAAATTCATCCCGCCACTTGTTGTAGCCCGCCACAAGCTGGCCGCCCTGCATGGCAATGAGAATGGTGTTGTTGAAGCTGTAATTGTGGAAACGGGCCATCGTGTCCAGATAGGCTTGGAAGCGTCCGCTCTCAAACAAATCCATGATGCCGGTTTCCAGCCGGTCGGTGATCTCTTTCATGCGGTCGGCGCTGTTCTTGCTGTTCAGGATAATGGGGATCACCTGCCGCTGGGCCGGGGCCTCGGCGGTGGGGGCGGCGGCCTGCCGGGTCTGCGCTTCCTCCCACAGCACTTCCGGCTGGGGATAGGCCATTACCCGGTATTCCTCCGGCACCGGCTGGCCCTCATGGACGCGCTGCCACTCGTCGCCGCTTTTCACCAGATAGCCGTAATCGGTGAAAACGCCATGCTCCGTATTGGCGATATGCAGGCCGAAACGGGGCAGGAAAATTCCTGCTTTCCATTCCTCCGGCATATCCACCATGCCGGAACGGTTCAGGTAGTAGTCCCCCAACTGGCCCGTGCCGGTGACATCCGGCAGATGCACATAGTAGTCCACGTTGTCGGGGTAGTCGATGATCTGGCCGATGCTGTGGAAGTCGCTCTGCGGGCTTGTCAGGGCGGCGTTCAGCTCCGCCAGTTCGGCGGCGTCCAGCTTTTCCAGCCTTGCGGCAAGGAAGTTCAGCTCGTCCACGTCAGCGGACAGCACCAGATCGCGGGGCAGCTTAATGGGACGCTCCTGCGGGCTTCGGTAGCCGTACAAGAAAAAGTCCTGCGGATTGTCGGTACTGATCCCGATTTCCCGCAGGGCTGCTTGCAGCTTTTCGGTTGTGGTCGGCAAAGAAAACCAAAGGCCCTCATTGCCTTGCTCATAACGCTGTCGGTTATGAAGCAGGATCGAAAATACTTCGCTCATAGGTTCACTCCTTTCTCTGTCCTGTTCCATCAATTTCTGCATTAAGTGGTAGTCCTCAATGCTCATGTGGCCGTCATAGGTGTACGGGTCAATGTCGTCCCCACGGTAGGGGCGCTCATAGAAAGGCAGTCCGGCGGCGCGGGCTTTTTCCCGCGCTTCCTCCAACACCTCCGGCGGCAGCTCGTCGCTGTGAGCTTCCATGAATGGGGCAATGTTGTTCAGGCCGTTGTCATAGTGGTGCCGTACACCGGCGGCCAGCTCCGCCACATTCATTTCTTCGCCCAGATAGCCGGAATAGTAGCCATTCACCACAATGGCCTGTGGGTCGGCGGCCTGTATCTCGGCAAGCCGCGCCCTGTCCTCTGGATAAAGGGTGTCGTCCAGATCAAGATGGAACGCCTCCGCCTGCCAGCTCCGGCCCTCGCGCCAGAACGTCAGCCATGCAATGCCGTTCCGCAGGTCGTCTTGATATTCCGATACAACATCCCTAAGACTTGCCATTGGCAGCCCTCCTTTCTGAAAAATGGCATAAGAAAAGCAGGAAACCATCTCTGATTTCCTGCGGGAAGTGTTGCTGTTTGTGTGGCAGCTATTAAGTTAAACGGATTTTGGCGTACTGGGATTTGTTGATTTTTTCTGTTGCGCCCATTTCTTAATGATGTAAGAGTTATACCAGTTTTTTTGTTAAACGTGTTCCAATGGTTAAATACGGCTCACCCAAATATTCGCTTTTTTCAACTACATAACCGTTCTTTTGATAAAACGATATGGCGGCCGTATTTTCCTGAAATGCCCATATAACGATTTCTTGATAACCTCGCTTTTTAGCTTCTTGTTCAGAAAAAGAAATACACTGGCTGCCGATATTATGTCCTTGTGCTTCCGGCCTTACATAAATACGCCAAATCTCAAAAGCTCCCTTTTTATCCATATCTGCTGTATCACCTATTGATAATAGCGCTAATATCTGGCCTTGTTCTTCCCAAACATATTCTAACAGCCGTCTTGATTGAAAGTCATGCTTTAATTCCTCTGCGCGTTTTTTACAACCATCTTCATTTAGCAAAAGTGGATTTACATAATCTGAATATGTCTTTTTCCAATTTGTATTCACTATATCAATCGCTATATTATAATCTTTCTCTGCTAAAGGGCGTATCATAAATTTGTTCCTCCAACTTGACTTCCAATTTGTCGCTGGACTGATTATACCTCATTTAACAAGATAAGCATAGCGGAATTTTGTAAACACTTGATGAATGGCAACAGGGGTTTGGGGATTTCCTCAACAAGCAAAATCCCCGGCCCGGCAGGGGTGGCCGGGTCAGAGATTTGCCGGAAGTGTGGCTACACTTCCTATGCTTGCTGTTTTTTAGTTTTTGTCCCTCCGTTCAATGCGATAGTTGACGTATTTCCCGCCGGTATCGGCCAGAAGCACCGTCCCGTCGTAGGTTTTCCCGGTTTTCATGGAACGCAGGCCCTTTACCTTTGCCTTTCCGTCTTTGAGCAATGCGGCGGCGATTTTCGGCGTGAACGCCTTGCCCCGTTCCTCAAAAAATCGGTCATTCTTCCACATGACAAACTGGCAGGCCCGGTTTCCGCAGTAGTAGTTCTTCTTGCCCTCGTAGACGGCTTCGCCGCAGCGGGGACACTTGCCAATCGCCACGCGCTCTTTCTGAAACAATTTCTGCGCGTCCTCGCTGATCTGCGAATAGCCGGAAATCAGGCCCCGCGTCATTTCCTCAATGCCAGCCATGAAGCCGTCCGGGTCAGCCTCGCCCTTGGCAATGGCCGTCAGCGTATTTTCCCATTCAGCGGTGAGCTGGGGAGAAGTCAGCACATCCGGCAGGACGCAGGCAAGGTTGTGGCCGTCCTTGGTGGGAAGAAGCTGCTTGCCTTTCCGTTCCACAAAGCCCATCTGTACCAGCTTTTCTAAGATGGAAGCGCGGGTGGCCGGGGTTCCCAAACCTTGGCGCTCGGCGTCCTCCGGCATATCCTCGGCCCCGGCCCGTTCCATAGCCGACAGAAGCGTATCTTCGGTGTAGGGCTTCGGGGGCGTGGTAAAATGCTCGGTGGCGGAAGCCTCCACCTTGTCAAAGGTCTGGCCCTCGGCCAGCTCCGGCAGTTCCCGCACCAGCTCCGGCGCGTCCTCGTCGGCGTCGGCCTTAAAGGAAGCGCGGAAACGGCGGTCAATCTCTTTCCAGCCCGGCGTCAGGATGGTTTTGCCCTTGGCGGTAAACTCTTTCCCGGCACAGCCGAAAGTGGCGGTGACGGCCTCAAACACATGGGGCGCAGCCACGGCACACAGCAACTTGCAGCACACAAGGGAGAGAAGTTTTTTCTCCCCCTCGGTCAGCCCGTCAAAACCTTTCTTCACAAACTCCATCGTGGGGATAATGGCGTGGTGATCCGATACCTTTTTGCTGTTCAGCACCCGGCCAAACTGCGGGGAAATGTCAAGGCCCGCCGCAAAGGGAAGCAGGGGCCACAGGCCGGACACGATGCTTTCCGCTGTGGGCTGCATATCGTCGGTAAGGTACTGGCTGTCAGTTCGCGGATAGGTCAGCAGCTTCTTTTCATAAAGCTGCTGGGCGTAGTCAAGGGTCTGCTTGGCGGTAAATCCAAACAGGCGGTTGGCCTCCCGCTGCAACGTCGTGAGGTCAAAGAGGCGGGGCGGCTGCTCCGTCTTTTTCTCCCGTTTCACTGTTACACAAACGGCCTGCGCTCCTGCACAGGCCGTCTTGATGGCGTCGGCGTCGGCAGCACTGGAAACGCGGTCACTGGCCGCCTCCATGCCGCCCGCCGCGATATGGACGATGTGGTATTTTTCTTTCTTAAAATCGCTGATCTTGGCCTCCCGGTCAACCAGCATTTTGAGGGTGGGCGTCTGCACCCGGCCCACGGTCAGGGTCTTGTGGTAGAGGATGGAGAAAAGCCGGGTGGCGTTGATCCCCACCAGCCAATCGGCCTGCACCCGACACAGAGCCGATTGATACAGGTTGTCGTAGTCGGCCCCCGGTTTCAGGTGGGCAAAGCCCTCTTTGATAGCGGCGTCCTCCATGCTGGAAATCCACAGCCGCTTGAACGGCTTTTGGCAGCCCGCCATCTGATAGACGAAACGGAAAATGAGTTCTCCCTCCCGCCCGGCGTCGGTAGCGCACACAAGGCCGTCCACGTCGGGGCGCTCCATCAGGGAACGCAGGATGTCAAACTGCTTTTTCTTCTCGTCCGGGATGATGTACTGCCATTCCTGCGGCAAAATCGGCAGGTCGTCATAGCGCCACTTCTTGAAACGCTCGTCATAGGCTCCGGCGTCGGCAAGGGAAACAAGGTGGCCGATGCACCAGCTCACCAGATAGCCGTTCCCCTCCATATAGCCGTCCTGTTTCTTGTTGGCTCCGATCACGCCCGCAATGCTGCGGGCGACGCTCGGTTTCTCTGCAATTACAAGCTGATAACTCATTCTTCATCCTCCTTTTTCGGTTCATCTTCATCCAGCAAATAGTCGTCTAACGGTCGGGCTTCCACCTCGCCGGTGTCGTCCTCAACCTCCGGGGCCGGGTCGTCCCCGTCGTCGTCCTCGTCCTCCCCGAAGTCGTATTCGTCCAGATCGTCATTGCCCTTGGTATCGGCTTTCGGCTTCTTAAACTTGAAGAAGTAGAGGGCCGCACCGCCGCCAATGAGCAGCACCACAAGGAACACAAGCAGGCCGCCCATGCTGTTTCCGGCTTCTTCCTCCGGCTCGGCGGTTTCTGCCGGTTCCTCCGCCTCCGGCACTGCGCCCACACAGGCGGTCAGGTTGTTCTTGCAGACCGGGCAGGCGGTGTTGACGGCCCCGGCCTCACACTTGGTCGTACAGGTACAGGTTTCCGGGGCGGTTTCGCCGTCCTCGGTCAAGGCCATCAGGTCGGCTTCATCCACTTGGTTGAGGAAATGTACCGTTTCCTCGCCCTCGTCGTCCCGGTCGATAATCAGGTAAAAGGTGTTGCCCGCCTTGGTTTGCAGCGTGATAAACTGCTTGCCGCCGGTGGTGCCGAAATCATCAATCAGCGACAGGTTCCCGTCCGGGGTCAGGGCGGCGCTGCCGCTAACTGATCCGCCGAACTGTTCCAGCAGGGCGGAAAGCTGGGTGCCGTCCAGTGTCAGGGAAAGGCCGTCGCCGGTGTCGGCGTCGCTCACGGTCAGATAGTCGCCGCAGACGTAGCCCTCACGCTCCGGCAAAAGGATTTTCACCCAGCCGTTTTCCTCGGTGCCGATCACTTCTACCTGCGTCCCGTTGGGAAGCTGGGTAATGGCTTGGTTGTCCGTCCCCGCGCCGGTACGGACGTTTAGATTGCCTCCATTCGTAACGACAGTGCCGGTCTGATTGGGGGTGCCGTCCTCCTTGGCGGTGATCTGGATGCCCTCGTCGGTGACAGCGACATCCACCTGCGAACCAAAGAGGGAAGCAATCAGTCCGGCCATTTCCTCGTCGGTCATGGCTGCGGCGCTGCTTTCCCCGTCCCCGGTGCTTTCGGTGTCCTCGCTGCCGGATGCGGCGTTTTCGCCCTCGGCGTCCTCGGTGTCCAGCTCAATGCCGCCGGTGGTAGGGGTTCCCGTTTCCTCCGGGAGAGGTGCCGGGTCAGGGTCAGCGCCCCCGGCAAAGGCGGTGGTGGAAAAGGCCGTAAGGCACAGCACAGCGGCCAGCGTCACGGCAAAGGTGCGGATGATCTTCTTATTCTTCATCGGCGTTGTCCTCCTGTTCGTTCTGTTCAAAATCCGGCTGCGGGGCCGGGGGTGCCTGCAATGCGCCGCCGCGCACAAAGGCGGCAAATTCCTCCGGCGTCATGTTCAGGCCGCGCACAAGCTGGACGATCTGCAAATTTTCCTGTTCGGTCTTTGCCGCTTCCAGCTCCCGAAGCTGCTTTTGCAGCTCCGCGATCTTGGTCTTGGTTTTCTGGATGTCCCGTTCAATACGGTCAAGTTTGTTGGTTGCCATAGAAACATACTCCTTTCTGGCGTCAGGGCAGACGCCCATAGCAATACAGGTGGGATTGCCAGTAGCTTGAATTGAGGTTCGTGTAACTGATGGGGTCGCCGCAATGCAGCATCACGGAATTGCCCACATACAGCCCGACGTGGGACACGCCGGGGGTGTCATAGGTGCCGACGAAAAACACAAGGTCGCCGGGTTTGGCCTGCTCCGCCGTGACGGGGGTGCAGATGTTATAAAGGCCCTGCGCCGTCAGGCGGCCCACGTTCCAGCCGGAATGATTGATTACCCAGCTTATGAAGCCGGAACAATCAAAGCTGGTGCTGGGTGAGCTGCCGCCCCACACATAGGGATAGCCGACGTATTTATCCGCCTCCGCGATCATGGCCGCAAAGGTTTCATCCTCCAAAGCCTCCGGCGGGATTTCATAGTAGGTCGGCTCCTTGACGGTGGAAGCGTTGGGATAGCTGCCAGATGGGAACAGGTCGGGCCGGTTGCCCAATGTCTGCATATAGGCGGCGTACAGGCTCAACTGTTCCTCGCTCATAATGGAAACGGGCAGATGGGACAGGTCGTTGTTTACCAGCTTCACGTTGCAGATGTAGTAGGTGTACGGCACTTCCACCTCGTACTCGTATTCCTCCGTGGTGGTTTCGCCGGTTTCCGGGTCGGTGACGGTGCGCGTCCCCGTCCGGGTTTCGGTGCGGTAACGGGTTTCCGTCGTCACGGTCTGCGTCAGGGTGTATTGCAGCCCGAACAGCCGGTCAAGGTCGCTTTGTACCTCGGACAGTGTGTAAGCCCCGCCGTGGAGCGCCGACAGGATGGAAGTCAGCACATAGGGGTCATGGCCGATGTCGTCCAGATCATAGCGGTACTCGTCATAGCCGGGGTGCAGGCTTTCATAGTTGTCAAGCTCATGCTGCAAGTCAGCCTCCAAATCCGCGTAGGCATCCTCGGCCCCCAGCATATCGTCGTCCTCGGACAGATAGGACGTGGCCGCAAGCCCTGTCCCGGCGCTGCCGAACATGGCGGCGCAGGATTGCAGGCCGCCCATAATCAGCAGAAGCATGAGGGCCACGCCGCCGATCAGCAGCGCCCCTTTCCAGTGGCGGGCCACAAAGGACGCCGCCTTTTCACTTTTCTGTGCGGCTTTCTTAGCGGCTGCGGCGCTGGCCTGCGCCGTCTTGGTGGCGGCTCCCGCCGCGCCCTGTGCCGTCTGGCCTGCGGCCCGCGCTGCCTTGGCGTACTCCCGTTTGATTTTCTGTTTCTGCCAGAAGCGGGACACGGGATTGCTCACCGCCTGCGCCAGCTCCGGGTTATCCCGCAGGGATTTCCGATAGAGATATTCGGCGTTGGCGGCAATGGATTTCCGTTCCGCCTTGGCTGCGGCCCGGTAGGGTTTCAGCTTGTGGCGGCGGATGCCGCTGCGGATGGCCTTGCCCGCCTGCCGCTCGGCAAGTTCCTCCCCCTTGTGGCCGCCCTCCACACCCACGTTTTCGCCCTCGACTTCATGGATTTTGCCGTGGACGAACAGCCCGGCTTCCTGCACCGGGCGGCTCATGGGGCTGGGCTTTAGCTTGGGGGCCGGTTTCTCCACCTTGTCAAAGCGCAGCTTGGTCTTGGCCCTGCCGGATGCCTCGTCGTAGACGGTTTCCTTGGTGACAACGCGCTTTTTGGGCAGCGCGTCTTTGGCGGCGTTCAGCTTATCGGCCTGTTTTTCCGCCCTGCGGACGTACTTGGAAAGCTGGGGGTCGGCCCGTTCCCCGGCGGTGAATTGCAGCCGGGAAGATGGCCGGTGCAGGGCTTCGCCCGCCTCCGTCACCACGTCCCCGGCGTCCTTGGCCGCCCGTTTTGCCTTGCGGCGGTCGCGGATGTCCCCGGCCCGTTCCAGTACCTTTTCCCCAGCGCCGCCCGGCCCGGCAGCGGAATAGTCCTGCTCGGCCTCCCGGCTGGACACGTTGACGCTCTCGCCGGTGGTCTGGTTATCCACCGTCAGGCCGTCGCGGGTCATACGCTGCGTCACCTTGTCACGGGGTTTTAAGGGTTTCATGGCGGCTCACCTCCTTTCCCGGCCCTGCGCCTCATACTGTGGCCCCCTCGCCTAAGCGGGTCGTCATAATCTTGTAGAGCTGGGTGTTCTGCGGGATGGGGTTCTTAAAGGGCAGGATCACGTTCTCATAGATCAAAAGCCCCTCGCCGGGTTCCGAATTGTCTACATACCGTAGTTGCTGCGGGGAAATGTTCAGCCGTTCCGCAAGGATTTTCCGGTCGCCGGACGCCTGATTGAGCAGGCAGATGAAGTCGCTGTTTTCCAAAATGTTCTCGATTTCCGGGGAAGAAAGCAGGTCTTTCACGTTCTGGGTGGCCCCTGTCGGGACGCCGCCCCATTTTCTAAACCGCTTCCAAATCTCGCAGGAAAAGGCCGCCGTCTGTTCCTCCCGCAAAAGCAAATGGAACTCGTCGCAGAAATACCACGTCGCCTTGCCTTGGCTGCGGTTCTGCGTCACGCGGCCCCAAATCTGGTCTTGGACAATGAGCATCCCCAGCTTTTTGAGCTGCTTGCCTAATTCCTTAATGTCAAAGGCCACAATGCGGTTTTCGATGTTGACGTTGGTGCGGTGGTTAAAGACGTTCAGAGAACCGTTCACATACAGGTCAAGGGCCTGTGCCACCCGGTCGGCCTCCGGGATATGCTGGTCTAACAGGGCTTTGTGCAAATCCGAAAGGATGGGCATATTCTCCGGGCGGGGGTCTGCCAGATAGGGCCGGTAGATCACCTGTACCGCCCGGTCAATCACCGTCTTTTCAATGGCTTCCAGCCCATTCTTGCCGCCCATGACAAGCTCACAGAACGACAGCACAAAGTCGGATTTTAAGGCCAACGGGCTTTCATCCTCCGAATAATTCAGGTTGATGTCCAGCGGGTTCACATAGGATTTGCTGGTGGGCGACAGCTTTACCACCTGCCCGTGAAGCCGCTGCACAAGGGGGTAATACTCGGCCTCCGGGTCACAGATATACACGTCGTCCTGCGTACAGAGGAACACGCTCAAAATCTCGGATTTACAGCTCATGGACTTGCCGCTGCCGGGCGTCCCCAGCTTCAAACCGTTGGGGCAGCGCGCCCGTTTTCTGTCCAGCATAATCATGTTGCCGGTCTTGGCGTTGATGCCGTAATACATGGCGTTGCCGCCCTGAAAAAGCTCCTGCGTCACGAACGGGACGAACACGGCCACGCTGGAAGTCGTCAAAGAACGCTCGATTTTGATGTGGCTGGCCCCCAGCGGCAGGCTGCTCATAAGGCCCTGTTCCTGCTGGTAGTCCAGCCGGACAAGGGAATTGTTGTATTTCTGCGCCACGCCGGAAGCCCAAAAGATTTCGTTCTCCAACTTCTGCCGGGTATCGGCGGTGTTCAGCACCAGAAAGGTGATCTGGAACATCCGTTCATTGCGGCTTTGCAGGGTTTTCAAAAGCTCCTTGGCGTCCTGCCCGTAGGTGGCAAGGTCGCTGGGAAGTATGTCCATGTCATAACCGCTGCGGACGGCCCGTTTCTGCTCCTGTATCTTCATGGCGTCAAGGTCGGTGATTTTCCGCTTGACGGTTTTAATGGCCTCCCCTTGGTCGATGGCCTGCACATGGAGATTGACGACGATGCCGTTTTCCGTGTTGAGGAAGTCGGCCAGCATTTCGTCCGACAGCTCCGGGGAGAGGATTTGCAAAAAGCTCACGGCCCCGTACTTGCCGCCCAGCCCGAACATCCGGGCATTGCCGAAGCGGAACGAGGACGGGGCAATGAAATCCTTGGTGGAAAGCCCCGACGGGGCCAGCCATTTCCAATCGAATTGAAACGGCTCCCCGTCCGGGTGGAAGATGCTGTGCATAACTTCCAGCCGTTCTTTCGCGTCCAGCACCCATGCCACGGCCCCCATCGTGCGGAAGTACCCCAGCAGGTCGGTTTCGATCCGGCGCAGCCTTGCGCGGGCCATTTTCAGGTTGTCGGCCTCGATGGTGAACGTCAGGAACTTGCGCTTTTGCAGGCCGTTGTTGCCTTTCACAAGCTGGTCTTGCAGGATGCCGGTGTACTCGGCCCGGATGTCGTCGAAGTCGTCCCCCTGCGGCTTGATCTCAAAGCTCTTGGCGTACTGCTTGGGGTCAATCTTGCGGTTGACAAAGGAAAACTGGACGTGGATGGAAGCGTCCAGATAGTTGTAAAGGTCGCACAGGTTTTCAAAGACGGCGGTTTTCGTGTCCGCCTGTGCAAGCTGGTAGCTGATGTCCATAAACTCAATGCACTTGGAAAATGTATTGGCCGTCACCCGGCACACGCCGTCCTGATACATGGCCTCATAGGGGATGCTTTCCTGCGCCGAATGGGGCCTGCCGTCGCCCTTATACTTTTGGATGATGGCCTGAATTTCTTTCTTTTCGGCGCGGGTGAGCTTTACCGGCGTCTTTGCCTGCGGCTCGTTTCTTTGCGTTTTGGACAATGGCATTTACCTCCTTTTCCATTTGATGCTGCCGCACAAGGGCAGAATAAGCGTTGTTGGTCTGGTAGGGCCGCTCCTTGGGCCTTAGAAAGCTGCACTGGATGATCTGCCAGACCACCACTTCAAGGGGCTGGCCGTGGCGCTCATACAGAGCCAGCAGGAAGCCGGGCAGCATGACAAAGACCATAATCAGCGCGGCGGCGCTGGTGGGGACGCGGCCACGGATTAGCAGAAAAAGCGGGACGCCGACAAGAAGCGCACCGCCAAAGCAGATCAGTTGCCGTTTTGTCAGTCCGAGTACCACCTTGGATTTCACACGGGTCAAATCCTTGGGTACAGTCACATAAGCCAATCAAATCACCTCGTTTCTTTCAAAAATCAGGTCAGGGTCAGGTCGCTTGTTACCTCGTTGCCCCACACATCCCAGCCCGGCGTTTTCTGCCGGGCAAACAGCTCCACACGGGAGAGGTCGCCCGCCAGCTCCACGATCTTGTCACGGGTGACATCCGGCTTTTTGCTGTGTTCCTCCACCGGGGAGATAATGAACTGATGGACACCGGCGCTGCGGCGTTTCGGCTTGCCGCGTTTGGCAAGCAGGCAGATTTCCGCATTGCCCCGCGTCCAGTAGCCCAGCCCATAAAACCATGTGGGGCTTTTCTTATTCCGTTTCAGCCAGACAAAGGCCACCGTCTTGAACGTAAAGCCCCATGCCTTGATAAGCTGCAATGCCTCCGGGAGCTGCGGGAACGTGGCCCACAGAAACAGCAGGCAGTCTTTTTCCGCCAACCGCTCCACCGGCAGGGCGCACAGCTCGTCAATGCTCATGGTGGGATAGTGATGCTCCGCCGCCCCTGTTCGTTTACACTCATACCGCCACGGCGGATCGGCGTATATGATGTGATATTTCTTCGGTTCCTCGATAAGTCTTTTTCCTCCTGCGTAAAGATTTCAACGTCAATGCGCTCCAAAGACTGCCTTACTGATGCTTCCCGTCTTGAACAGGCAGAAGCACAAAAGCACTGTGTAGCCCATGCAGCCCCAGATCGCGCCGGAAATGTCCTCCGCCGTCCCGATTTCCTGTATCAGCACCGCATAGATGCCGACGACAACCATAATCAGGAACGCTTGGAAGCCCAGCGCCAGCAGGGATTTCAGATAGTTTTGGCCCATGCCGCGCCACTCGGCATTGCCCAGCGTGGCAAGGGGGATCGGCCCCAGCGCGGTCACGGCATATATTTCAATCATTCTCCCGTAGGTCACAAGGAAAATGCAGATGGATAGAATGTTCATCGTCAGTCCCACAACAAGGGTCTGGAACCACAGGCCCAGCAATGGCCCGATGTCCATTGCGTCAAGGCGGCTTTCCAGATCGGGGAGCAGCGTGTCAAAGTCAATGCTGGTTTCCCCGATGATTACCCCGGCGCTCTGGTTGACGACGGCTTGGGTGGCGTCAAATACGCCCATGACGATATTCCATGTGTTCGTCACAATGAGGATGGCAAAAGCAGATTTGAACATCCAGCGGAAGAACATGGAGCTGTCGAAGTCGTGCATATTGTTCTTTTCCACAATCATCTCGATCAGCTCATAGCACATGACAAGGGCAAGGATGGCCGCCGCAATGGGGACAATCACGGTTTCGGACAGGGATTGCAGCATATTGAAAATGCCGCCGTTCCATGCCTGCGGCGTCGTCCCCACGTCGGAAGCGATTTCCCCGACTTTGGTATTGACCGTGTTGAACAGGCCGGAGAGGTTGCCCATGATGCCGTCAATCAAAATGCCTTTGATCCATTCCCCAATGAGATCACCAATCATGCGGGTACACCTCCTTCCCCGCGCCCTCCCGTTTCCGAGAGGGCGCGGCGGGGTTTATTTCAGGTTTCATGTCGTGTCAGTAGTTACGGTGCGGACAAGTCCGGGGCATCAGCCCAGCAGCCCGGACAGCAGGGGAACGAGGGTCAGGCCGATCAGGGCAACGCCGCCTCCCGCGACAAGCTGCTTGACGCCCTGGCTCTTGCTGGCCGGGTTATCCTGCCCGTACCCCTCCAAAAGATTGACGCCGCCCCACACACAGAGGGCACCGCCGAGGCCGATCACGATAGTCTGCAAAGTATCAACTGCGCTATTGAAAAATTCCATACATTTACCTCCATAAATTCAGATTGTGATGTTGTTTTGGGTACAAAAAAGCTGCCGGTCATTTCCAGCAGCAGCGTCACAATCCGCAGACGGCCCGGAGTTATTGGCCGTCCAGCCATTCCAGCAGGGCAATCCCATAGATTTCAGCCCATGCGTCACACATTTGCTTGGACACTTCAATCTCCATCAGGCGTGCGTCCTTATCCGTCGGTTCTGCAAAGTCATGGTCGATCAGCCATTGCATGGCGACGACAAAGGAAATCAATCCCCTGTACAATTCATATTTGGATTTGAAGTATTCCGTAAATGTCAGTTCGTCCGAGTGTTCCATAAGGTCAGGCTCCTTTCTATGCCTGCCGCCTCATTCAGCGGCCATATTTTCATCCGACAGGTCGATGTCGTACAGCTCAAAGGTTTCTGCCTCTGATACTACGCGCTTTTTCTTCCGGCGCATGGACGACAAATACCTGTCCACGTCAAAGGTGTTCTTTTTGTCGGCGTCGGAAAGGTATTTATACCGGGGATGCTTTGTGATGTCATATTTCTCACTGAAAAACGGCCTCACGCCGCGCACCTGCAAAATACACTTGCCTCCGTCCATCGTTGCAATTTCGTCTTGGCTCATCAGCTCCTTTCCCAATTTTTGATAGGTCAGTCCGTGAGAGGTCTGTGCGCCCCGGTTCTCGCTCTGATTGTAGCTGTCGATGGTTTCCTTGCCCAGCACGTCAGCGATTTCCTTGGCGTTTTTGCCCCTCCCACTAAGGAAAAGCGTACAGTCGCAGTTGTCGGAAATGATTTCCGCCGCGTCCTTGTAGATGGCTTTTAGCTGCGACTGGCTTTGCAGAATAATGGAAGCCGAGATTTCCCGGCTTCGGATGGTGGCAATGAGCTTGTCAAAGTTCGGTATCTGGCCGATGTTCGCAAACTCGTCCAGTATCATCCGAACATGGACGGGCAGCCGCCCGCCGTATTTATCATCGGCCCGGTCACAAAGCAGGTTGATAAGCTGGCTCTGTACCATTGCCAGAATGAAATTGAATGTGGTGTCTGTGTCGCTCATTATGAGGAACAGCGCCGTTTTCTCGTCCCCGATGGTGTCAAGTTCCAGTTCGTCGTCCTCCATCAGCTCCCGCACCTCCCGGATGTCAAAGGGGGCCAGACGTGCGCCGCAGCTAATCAAAATCGAGGAACGGGTCTTGCCAGCGGATAACAGGAATTTCTTATACTGCCGGACGGCAAAGTGTTCCGGGTCTTTTTCTTCCAGCCGTTCAAACATCTGGTCTACCGGGGATTGAAATTCTGGGTCGTCCTCGCGGGCTTCGCTGGCGTTTATCATTTCAAGCAGCGTCGTAAAATTCATTTCCTCGTCCGGCGCTTCGTACCAGATATAGCCGATCAGGGCCGAGTACAACAGCCGTTCCGACTTCACCCAAAAATCCTCGGCGCTTTTTTCGCCATCGCCCTTGGTGTTGCAGATTAACGTGTTTACCAGCTTCAAAACGTCTTTCTCGCTGTGGATGTAGCGGAACGGGTTATACCGCATAGACTTGGAAAAGTTGATGGTGTTCAGAACCTTAATGCGGTAGCCGCTGCGCTGCAATAACTGGCCTACCTCACCGATCAGGCTGCCTTTCGGATCGGTAATCACGAATGAGGTCGGGTAGTCCTTGGACACACATTGCATGAGGTTGGGCTTCACGAAAAATCTTGTCTTGCCGCTGCCGGAGCCGCCGATTACCAGCACGTTCTTATTCCGGGCGGTCTTGGGGTCTTTGGGCCGGTTGTTCATGGTGAGCCGTTCCGTCTGGGTCAAGAGGATGTTGTTGTCAAAGTTGGGGTCGATATAGGGGGCTATATCCTTGGGGCCGCCCCATCGGGCCGAGCCGTATTCCTCGCCCTTGCGGTATTTCTTGGCGTTCTTGCTCTTGCAGTACACCATCAGCCGCAGGGCGGCGGCACCGGCGACGCCGATCAGCAGGTCAAAGGGGTGGATGCTGGGGGCGGCGTTGGCAAATGCCGCCGAACAGCCGTCCATGAAGTGCAGCAGCTTTTCGGACAAGTCCACGCCTGCCGCCAGCCGGTATGCCTGCCCCAGCTTCCCGAACAGGTAAACGAAAATCAGGTACGGGAGATTGGACAGGATGAGCTTTTTTACCTCTGGTTTCACAGCGACATCCCCCTTTCCTTGATTTTCTCCTTGGCCCGCTGCTGGCTTCTGGCTGCCGTCTTTTGTTTCAGGGCAGACAGGGCCTTGCGGATTGAGGGCCGTTCCTCCCGGTTCAGCTTCTTGGCGGTAAATTCCTTAAACGCCTGTTCTAAGTTGTCGGCCTGCTTGGTCTTGAAAATCACGATATAGCGCGGCGGGTGGGTGGAGCTGTCTTTCCGCAGCGTGTAGTCAATGTCGTATTTCTTGGCGCAGGGCTTGAACAGGCCAATATTGGCGTCGGTGATCTCAATGTTGGAGAGGGCCGAACCGTCCTTTTTGAGCTGCCGCAGGCTTTGTTGGCCGTGGTGCAGCCTGTTTTTTCCCTTTTGCCGGGCGGCCAGAAATTTCTTCATGGCCGCTTGCAGCACTTGGCCGGTCAGCTTCCCGGTTTTCACCGCTAACGCTATGGTTTTCTGGTCTACTTCCTCCTGCAACTGCGATCCCTCCTTTGGAAGTCAGGCAGGCAGGCGGCGGGATGGCTTAAATCCGCACCCGCAGGCCGGTAAGATCGTCGGCGCGGACGCCAACCAGATACCAGTCCCCGGCCATTTCAATGCGGGTGGGCTTCCACTTGCCGCCCACCATCACGTCAAAGGTTTCTCCACAGTGCAGCCCGCCGTAGTAGTCCGCCAGATCAAAGCGGATGTCGTAGCGGTCTGCCTGCTCGTCAAAAATCAAGGCACCCTGTTTCATAGGGCCGTCCTCCTTTCAGATTTTGCCGGTCGCCATATCATGCGCCACAAGGGAAGAATAGTAATTCCCAATCGTAGACGGGGCATTGAACAGCGCCGCAAGCAGATATTTCTTGATATTTCGGATTTCCGTGGTGTTCCGGTTCAGGCAGTCCAGCACGAAACGGATGTGTTCGCTGTCCAGCTTCATAAACTTGGATTTCACCAGCTCCGCCGGATAGTCGTCCCCGGCGATGCGGATGGTCTTGCGCCGGGTGCAGACGGTTTCAAGGATCAGGTCTACAATCTCGTCCAGACGGTCGCCGTCATAGGGCAGATCGGTTTTCAGGATGTCATAGCTGATATTGTCCTTGATGATTTCCTCATACACCCGGTATGCCTCATTCGCATCCTTTCGCTTCCGTTCCGGCGGCTGTGCCGCCCTGCCCTCCGCAGGAGAGGGGTTTGGGGAATGGATAGGAATGGAATGGGTACTTGATGGATCAGTAATTGATTTTTCTTTACTTGATATATCTTTATTTATTTGCATTGGATTTCCCGATACCGGGTTTTCCGACGTTGGATTATCCGATGTTGGATTTTCCAACACCGGGTTTTCCAATCCCGGCTGTTCTCCCTGTGCTGCCTCTGGCCGGGGCTGGGGCTGTTCGTAGATGGTATAAACCATGTCGGCCATCTTGCCCCTGCCGTCCCGGTTCTGCTGGCGGGTGATGTATCCGGCCTTTTCCAGCTCCCACACCGCTGTCCGTATGGCGTCGATGCTTTCCCGGTTGATAAGGGACAAGCCTTTCAGCGTATAGTCCCAATCTTCCGGCAGGGACAGCATTTGCGAAAGCAGGCCCTTGGCTTTCAGGGACAGGTCTTTGTTCCGCAGGTGATGGTTGGACATCACCGTGTAGCCCCGGTTTTTCTCTACACGAAAAACTGCCATCTCGTCGTCAACTCCTTTCACTTGGAATAGAACCGCGTCATAGGCGGTGAGCTTGCCCGGCTGGTAGGGACACTCTGCATACACGCAAAACTGATACTTCCAGTCGGGACGGTAGAAACGGCAGTCGCCGCAATCCTCCGGCGCTCCGGCCTCGCCGCTGTCGTAGTGGTCGAAACCGGGCTTGCCTTGCATGAGGCTTTCAAAGGCGCGGTCGCTGCCGGAAGTGAAATACATGGCGTCGCCTCCTTTCTGGTTTTGGGCGCAAAAAAAGCGGCGTCCTTTTCTCCCACAAGGGGATCAGAGAACGCCGCTTCTGCGGTGTTGTATTCAATTTTAATCTGATGTGCTGTCTGGGACGGAGCATTTCACGGGAAGTAGTAAGCGTGTCGAGGCTCATTCCAAAAGTAGTAATTTGGTAGTAAATTCGGTTGCCTTATCCCGTGATTTGCCCGTAGTTACAGGCTTTTTTGAGATAATCAGAGTTGTTATTTTAAACTATTTCGAACTTTTGGGCTGTATTTTGCGGGTATGTGCAATCGCAAGACCCTTGTGGATCAATACAGAAGGCTCCAATTCAGGGGCGAAGCATGGAGTATACCTTTAAGTACAGGCCAACCTGAAAATATAAATGATCATTTGGTCCGCGACAAATGTCTGCGAGGAAATGACGGGACGAGACTTCTGACTCAGTCCATCTCCCCTTACATAGGAAATATTCAAATGATTACTTATTCCATTCTCAATCCTTGAGCAAGCTTCCTTTCCTCAATCTTCTGTCGGAGTTTCCGGTCAATAAGGTTGCTGTTCTGCTGCTTCTGTTCCTGCTCGATCCTGTTCTGAAACATATGGGCCAGGTTTGCCAGCAAGCGGAAGCCTGCCAATGCGATTGGTGTCCTGCCGTAGTTATTCAGAATTCGCTGGGCATACTCGTTACCCTGGGCGGCAGACAATCGGAGCAGATACTTACCGATCTCAATGTCACGGTCGATACCTTGCCCAAACAGCAGCATCTTTCCTAGCTGGTACTGGGCATACTGGTTGTTCAGAGCAACAGCCTTTTTCAGCCAGTAGATTGCCCTTTCCTTGTCCATAGGTACGAGCTCATCGGCAAGGTAGAGCTTGGCAAGTGCATACATAGCAGCGTCCATTCCTCGTTCAGCCGCATCGGTCAGGAGCCGAATGGCTCTGTCAATGTCCTGCGGGATGGCTTCACCACTGAGACAGGCTTTGCCCAAGAAGTATGCGGCATAGAGGTTTCCTTGTTCTATGGATCGTTCCAGAAGCTCCACAGCCTGCTTTGGATCTGCTTCTACACCATCACCGCGGAGCAGAATCTTACCCAGAAGATATTGGGCATACTGATTGTCTTGCTCTGCCGACTTCTCCAACCATTGGATGGCTGCTTCGAGATCCTGCGGGATATCTTCACCCCGGAGGAGCAACTTTCCCAGCAGGTATTGGGCATAGGAATGCTCCTGCTTCGCTGCTTCTTCCAGATACTCTGCAGCTTTCGCCGGGTCGTATCCCTCGAAGTCTTTCCGCAGGTACAGCTTGCCGAGACCATAGAGAGCATCCACATTGCCAAGCTCCGCGGCTTTTTCGAAGTATAGCATTGCTTGGATCAAATCCACATCCGTGCCGGTGCCGGACAGATTCATGCTGCCAAGGCGGTAGTACAGCTTATCATCAGCCATATCCTGCTCCATTTGCAGGAATCCTTGGTATGCCTGTCGGTACCATTGTTCGGATGCAAGGTGGTCAGCATTCGTGCCAAGACCTTCCTTGCACATCCTGCCGAGCTGATACTGGGCATAGGCATTTGGCTTGGAAGTGTCGGTGGCGGCGATGGTGAACAGAGAGAATGCTTTGGAGAAGTCCTGTTCCACTCCCTGCCCACGGTAGTGTTGACCACCCAGAGCGTAGGCGGCGAAGGCACTTTTCCCATCGACTGCTTTGGCAAACCACTCAGCGGAAGCAGTATAGTCCTGCTCCACACCGTAGCCGTAGGAATACATTTTACCAATCCGGTACTGCCAATAGTAAGGCCGTTTATCCGTCTTTTCCATCTGCAAGAACGCATCGTGAGCCTGTAAAAACCAGGACTGTGCCAGCACTTCATTCTTCTCACAACCGATACCAGTCAGAAGCATTTTGCCAAGCTCATGCATGGCAAGACTGTTACCGGCTTTGGCTTCCGTGAGAAGAAACTCGTAGGCTTTTTCAAGCTGCGGAGGTTCTTCCTTGGTTCCGTAGAGAAATTTCCGTGCCTGCTTGAACTCATCTGTCCACCAATTTGTCCGCTGCTGTGGCGGTTTCGGTGGCAGCGGAGGTTCTTCCTGGGGCGGGATCTCGTCGCCGGGTTCGTTATCTGTGTGAGCGGGCGGAGTGAACACTTCCGGCTCAACAGCAGAAATGGATGCGGGAATATCTTCGGCAGGTTCCTCCGGTAGGTCGACTGCTGTGTCCATTGCCAGGGCATCTGCGGAGAGATTCATGGCTTCCTGAATGATGGTGTTCTTGATGGAACGGAAGGTTTCATTCTGGGACAGCGGAAGTCTGTCGGGCATCTTATCCTGATAGGTTCGGATGACCGCATCCCGCTGATCGTACCACAAGTCATAGAGTCGAGCTAAACGCTCATCTTTTGCCAGCTCATCCACAATGTTGTTGACAAGATTTCTCGCAGGCTGGGACAAATATCCGTAGACCTTTTTGCCTTTTGCCTGTTGAAGCTGGGCTGACAATTCCCGAAGCATACTTTCCATGTGGACATTCTCATAGGTGCCGGTGTTGATAGAACGGATGATACTTCGGACGAGATCCGTGGTTTCTTTCTTCAGGAGATTTCGCTGAGAGGTCTGCTCCTGATAAGTCGTAAGCAGATCCTGCTTGAAGATTTCATGAGCGAAACTCTCCTTGAGCTTCATGAGATCCTGCTGACTCATGTATGGCTTCTTGCCAACAGAGTAGGCAACGATATGGCAATGTGGATGGTGGGACTCATCATGGAACGCGGCATACCACCGCAGATCCTCCAGAGGAATGTTCATAGCCTGTGCCATGGCGGTGGTCTGGCTGCGGAGCATATCCCGCCAGACTTCACCTTTATCGAAGCCCAAACGAACGGCATCCTCACGGCGGATGGAGAGAACCTCCGTCATGAGGATGCCTTTGTGTTCCGCGACTTCATCTGCCACGGCATTGAGGTCAATGGGGATATTCGCATCGGTAAAGAGACCGTGCGTGCCGAACCGCTCCGCACCTGGGCGGTGGGCAATGTAGCGGACATAGTTCTTCCTCTTGCCGATCCGGTCGAAGTTATCTTCGATGGATCGGGAGATAAACTCAGAGGCATTGCCTTTGTTCGGCATGGCAAGGTAGTCCTGATACTCATGGCTGTCGGCTGTTTCCGGAAAATCCTTCAGGATCTGATTGATGAGATCCTGCTGAGATTCCGATACAGGAAGCGCCTGCCATGTGTCATCGATCTTGTCTACATTGTGCCGCTGGGCAATATATTTGACGAGACTGCTGTTGTGTTTTTTCGTTCCGGGCTTGATGTACCGCCATTTCAAGATCACTTTTGCCATATGCGTTACCCATTACTTTCCGTTGGAAGCGGTCACCAGGAGAGTGTCATGGACTTGCCGCAACGCTGACAATCCAATTCGCTGATGCCGTTTTCGCCGTCAGCGAGTTCCTCCCAGTCGTGACCCTGTTCCTCGCACTCCATGCATTTCTCAACATAGGCACGGTGTCTTTCAATCAGGTAGTCACGGATCTCATCGTCAGAGTTGGCAGTGTTCATCATCTCCTGTGAGAACTCCATGTCGTACTCGTCGGATTCCAGATACGCAAACACATCTCCGGCTACAAGGATTTCGTTGGTGTGGTCATCGCACCAAGCCATGACCGCAGAGAGACTGGTGGCGACCCGATCCATATCTTTCATGAGACCTGCGCGATAAGATGCCAGCTCCGACGCAAATTCAGGATAGACCTCGCTGATTTTCTGCAAGGACTGCATGGCAAATCTGATCCGGGCGGTAAGTGTAACCGCATCCTCGCACAGCTTGTCCAACCGGGCATCTGCCGGTGATACCTGGATGCCATCCAGATAGGCATCGTCTGCATCGAAAGAAATATCAGACTGAGGATTCTTTCTGGCAAAGGTAACTCCATGATCCTCCGGGTCGATTCTCTTTTCATAGATGCCGTGGGCAGTTCTTTTCAGCAGACCATCCTGTTTCAAGACCTCAGTTCGCAGGAACATTGCGAAGTCTTTTTGAGAAATGGTTCTGCCGAGACCGTCGACAGCCTTACCGCTTTTCCAGAATTCAGCATAGGCAATGCTTGCTTTGAACGGCTCACCGTCCTTGAGATAATCACGAAGGAACTCCCGCATGGTATCGAAAGATCCTTCTTTTCCTCTAGGCATTTTGATTCACCTCCTAACCTTTTTGGAATTTCACGGCATCGGAAAGAGAGATCGTGCCGTTGATTTTCTTTACATCATCGATGCACATTCTGCGAAGCTCACGCAAAGTATCGTCGCTGATGTTGTGTGTCGCTGCCAGAGCATGGAGAACCATCGACAGCTCCACGGTGTTTTTGAAAAGAATATTCGCCATCCGGTTCTCGAAAGAGTCCAGCATTCCCTTTGTAGTTGAGACGATCACATTGGGAAAATACTCACGGTAGTCGTTGGCGGTGAGGTAGCCGCAGTAGAAAAGAATTGCTTTCTCGATGAAAGCGGAGCGGCATCCACAGCCATCTTCCTTGTAGTTTTTCTCAACCATTCTGAGAATCTCCGGCGAAATCTTCAGGGCAAATTTCTGTTTGGGACTATCCATCCGTTACCTCCTTCCTGAGATGATGGTACTGGCGCACACCCGGTCAAAGGGGTGCAAACCGTGAAAATGGGGGCAAAATTGCCGCAGAACCCCGAATAAGTCCTTGCGGCTCTAAGGGAATCCCGAAAACGGAACCCTTTGGGCTATTTTGAGGACAAAATAGAACCCCACTGGTATTGTACACAAAAACGCGAAAAACCCTTGTGCGGCCGGCATTGCCGGACGCTGTGAATCGGGCGGGGTCAATTTAGAACCCCGCCCTTATTCCTGCACCTCGTTCGCAAGGCGACGAGGTCTGCACTTTGTGCAGAAAGCCCACTGCCGAAGCAGAGGAAGAAAAGCCGCCCACAGCGGCTCACAGCGGGGCAAACCGCCCCAGGGGTATCCCAGCCCCACCCCCGATGCGAAAGCGGCACACAGGGCGAAGAACCCCCGAAAAGGCGGGGGTTCGGCACCCTTATTTCGGAGGGTGGAGATCGGGGCAGTTACATGGTGATCCTGCTTTACATTCGCAGGACCGGTTCAGGATCTTCCGATTCTTCAGGATTTTCATCCTCGTCGATGCCCTCACCATCTTCCTGTTCCAGTTCCTCGTCCAGGTATCGGACGACGGCCTGTGTGCGGAGCGTGGATTCGAAGATGCCCTGCCGCACATCAGAGGAGAGGCCGCTCTTTCTCTCTGCTTTATAGATAGCAGACGAAATATCCTTGAGCCTGTAGACCGTCCACAGACCAGCATCGTTGTCGCAGACCCGGATGATGCCGTTGCCGAACTCCATGTGCATGGCTGCGGTGATCCGTTTATCCACAGGCATCTGATGGTACATACGGTAGAAGTCAGCTTCGAAGATGCGGTCGGCTTTGTGGAACTTCCCGGTCAGATCCCAGAGAGGTACTTTTCCAATGTTGGGCTGGAGCTGCTTGCGATACAGGGAAGCTACATCATAGAGGCTTTTGTGTACCGGGGTCATGAGGTAGAATTCATCCTCACCATGCTCCAGATGCACCAGTGCGAACCGCCTTGCCGCTTCCGCTTCAGCCGCAGCCTGGGCATTCTCGGCGGCAATCCGGTTCTCGATGTCACCTCGTTCCGCAGTCGGGACAATCTGTTCGTAGAGAGAATCCAGCATGGGATACACAGCATCCTCGATGCTCTTTCCCTGACTATGGAGAACACGCTCCAGAGCTTCCAGCCGGTAACGGTTGTAGTAGAGATTGATGTCGATATCATTCATCGGGGTTCTCCTCCTGATTGGGCTGGGGATCTTCGGGCTTGGGCTTCTTGGACTTGGGTGCTTCCGCTGCGGAAGGGGCATCCTCATCCTTGCAGATGTAGTTGCGGACATTGGCAGGGACATTCTTATTGAACAGAGTGTCTACGGCCTTGACCAGTTCTTCCTCCAGCTTGGTGCCTTTCTGTTCCAGATACCAGCGGAGGGCTTTGACCTTTTCTTCTTCATAGGAAACGGTCAGGTTGATTTTCTTCATTGCATCCGTCCTTTCATATGGTGGGATGCCGTCAAACGGCATCCGGGTTTTCAATATCAGAGAAGAGGCTGAGCTGATCCGCATCCACCTTGGGGTGTCGCTTTTCATCCAGCCACCACTCCATTACATCCTCTGCGGTTTTCCATTGATGGTAAGGCTTGCCATTATCCTTGCGGACGGCAAGCATTTTTTCAAATGCCCGGAGGTATGCCTGCTTGTACTTCGGATACCGTGCGAACTCGAAGCGCATCTGATCCGCACCAGCCAGAGGACAGCCGATACAGCCGATGCGGTCGAAGCCCTCATCGTAGAGCTTGCAGTACGGAATGTTCCGTGAGTGGAGATACTCCCAGACTTCCTCCTGTGTCCAGTCGATGATGGGGTTGAGGGTGTGCATACTTTTCATAGCACAGGTTTCGAACATCCTCCGGGCTTCATCGTTGTCGTTCATGAGCTTCACATACTTCTTGGTGTAGTTGTTCAGCTCCAGCAGTCCTCGGTTGTTCTTTCGCTTGCTGCTTTCAGCCCAGCGGACACCTGTGACCATGATTCTGCCACGGCCGCCGCCCTCCTTCAACTCGTCACAGCAGTAGCGAACCATTCGGGTGGGCGGCATCCCTTTTTTGACGATGAGCTGCCACATGGTGGTGTCATGCCTGTCTACGATCACATCGGGGTAGTTCTCCCGCATGAAGTAGATGACCTCTGGCGGATCAACGGTGGTATGGCTGTAGTGGGCATCGAATTTGACACCTGCTTCCTTGCACAGATGGTACACGCACTGGCTGTCCTTGCCACCGCTGAATGCAAGATAGTAGCCCTCCGGCGGTTCGAAAGTACGAAGCCGCTGGAGGGCAATGGCTACCTTGTCATGGGAACCGAAGAGGGTTTCCTCCAGAAGAGCCATATCAGCTCATCCCTGTCAGTGCCGGTGCATCCTGGGTGGGAGAGATCCCGGTACAGCTTCTGAGCAGAGTTTCCACCTTGTGAGGGATACTCTCGAAGTTCACATGGATATCGCCGGGGATCTCCGGGGTGTACCAGTAGTCGTAGACACCAACACGGTAGAAAAACTCCGTATTCCACCGGGCGGTCTTGTCGCAGTTCTCTTGATCTACCACACCGTCCTCCATGATGAGCTGGGTGTTCCAATGTTCCCCGGAGCTTTCCAGGTCAATGGTCACCAGTCCGAGGAACACTTCACCAGCTTTTCTGCCACGGATGACAGCGGGTACATCAATGAAGCCCAGCTCACGGTCGGTGATGCAGTCGGTGCTGTAGGTATCCACGAATGCCTGGTGGAGCTGCTTCAGGGTGTCCATAGCATAGCTCTGATCCTGCCCATTGGCAGACTCCAACAGCTTCTCGAAGTCAACTTCTTCGAGGATGGTGTTCACCTTACCGATGAATGCCTTTTGCAGTTCCATTACATACCTCCCATGGTCATTCCGTCCTGTTCGGGCGGAACGAACTCGCCGTTTTCATAGTTTGCAGAATCGGCACCGGGGACATCCCAGCCACCCATGGAGCCAGCTTCCATCGCTTTCCGCTGCTCTGCGGTGACCCCCAACCGCTCATTGTTGTAGTTCGCCAGTTCCTCGTTTCGCTGTTTGTCATCGGTGTTCCAGCTCGACGGGTAGTAGCCAAGCTCACCACGCTTAATGCAGATCAGTTCGCCGGTGCTGGGGAGTGTGGTAAAGCACATCTCCGGCAGACCCTCGGCAACGGGCTTCTGCTCAAATTGCTTTTCGTTCATTTACATCCCTCCCATCCCACCGATATGGATGCCGGAGTCATTGACCCAGCTTTCCTCATCTTCAGAGGTGCCGGAGAGATTGACACCCTCGGTTTCGGTATCCATGATGCTGCTATTCTCGATACAGCAGGAGGCGAAGCTGGACATCCAAAGGTCGGTATCCTGAAAGCTGGTGTGGGCGAAGTTACTGTGGGTGTAGATGCCATTACGCATCTTGCATTCCGTGAAGGTGGCACCGCAGAAGTCAGATTCCTCGGCAACCGCACCGTTCAGATTACAGCCTACCAGTTTGGCATCCCGGAATGTACAGAAGCAGAGTCCTGCATCGTTCATGCGGACACCCTCCAGTAATGCCCCGGTGAAGTCTGCACCGTTGAGCTGCATATGCCGCATATCCAGATTAGTAAGACGGCAGCCGGAGAAGTCAGCCTTTTCGCCGCCCTCATCGTGATTGAACAGGATGTGCTTGGCATACATGATTTCCACCTCATCCTGTGTCAGTACCCGCATCTTGGACAGGTCATGTTCGATGATGGACTCTAGAGAAAGAGTGACCATCACTTCGCCGTTGTCGCCCACATCCATATCCACGATTTCCGGGCGTTCTTTCAGCATGGCGATGAACAGTTCCACATCAAAGGGATCACGGACAGAGGTATCCTGAAGTTCCGACGGAGAAATGATGTAGGTGGACTGGTCGTGACACTCCAATGCCTGAAAGATCGCAAGATCGACGAGCCTATTCATCTTCTCGCCGTAGGCAAGGAGCGCGGCGGAGACACCGCCGACAGCAGAGGGAGATGCAGCTTCCGCAGGGGCTTCTGCCTGCACCACCTGCCGGGTCTGACCCTGGGTGAGCAGGAAGCTCTTGGCATTGGGGAAGAAAGCCGCATAACGGGCATAGTCGCTGCCCTCGGAGTTGACCAGGATGCCATCCTCAAAGGTTTCACCAACCACCAGCAGGCAGTGGGTGACGCCATCCTCCACGCGCATCAGGTCGGCGTTTTCGTGGAGGAAGTCGTAGTTGTCCAGGAGGGTCTGCTGGAACCGGGCGAAGTCACTGTCAGAGAGGTGGATGACCTTCTCAATCTCGCATTCGCTGGGTTCAAAGCAGACTTCCTTTCTTCGGAAGATCGCTCTTGCTTGCATCAGCACATTCCTCCCTTCAGAGAGTTCAGAATGTCATCTACATCCTGGTCCTGGTCGGTGCGGGTGTTCTGGGTCGCATCGTCCATATCGATGTCCGACAGGTCGGTGCTGTAGGGACTGACGGCTCCCATCTGGCACTCCCGCATCTGCATATTGGCAACAGAGCAGTTTTCGAAGATGACCAGGGAGAAATCCGTCATGTGTGCCTGGGCATGATCCAATTGGCAGTCGGTCATCCGGCACTCGGTGAAGTCGCAGTTTGCGAAGGTGGCACCGGTGAAGTCCACATTGTCGAACCGGGTACCACGGAAGGACGCACCATTGAATTTCACCCCAGAGAAGTTCTTGTCCAGAATGGTGCAGGAGGAGAGGTCAATGCTCTCCAAGGATCTGATGGGTTCACTTTTGTTCAATTCATAACCTCCAATTCATTTGGTATGAAAGAAGCGGTGACCGTGGGTGGTCACCGCTTCTTGGTTGGGTTGGTCTTTGGAATACCACCGCGCCACACACAATGGCAGGTTTGGCGGCAGAAAGCTATTCACTAATACCAACAAAAATCAGCCGACAGCGGCTTCGGTAGGTTCCGTTTCCTCGGCTTCCTCGATGTACTCGATGCTGGGAATCTTACCCCACTTCTGCCAGCCACGGCCTGCGACCTGAGTCTTGACAACACCGTACCGGGTACCCATGGCTTCGATGGCATAGCCGTCGCCAATGTAGATGCCCACATGACCGTCCATCCAGAGGAGCAGTCCGGGGATCTCCGGCATGGTATCCATACTGCCTTTCTCATCGCACCACTCGATCATCTGCTCGGTGGCGATATCCGGCATACCGTTGACGGCGTAACCGATGCTCTGGGCTTCCGGGTCGAACCAGCAGTAGCCCTTGACGAGACCCACACAGTCAGCAGTGCGCTTGCCAAGCCAGTTCGCCAGAATGAAGTCTGCGTAGTTGCCAACACCTTCCGGGTACTGTGCTAGCTTTGCTTCGTAGTAGCTGCGGGTCAGCACATGACCGTAGGTACCCCAGACATAGCCCCAGCCGGAGCTGTGTGCTTCGATTGCCCACTGTGCCAAATCCAGATTGTTCTTGGTCGTGTGGTCATAGTATTCGGAGTAGTCGATGTAGGTAGTACGGAGGTTCTGGGCAATGCGGGAGAATTCCTCCACGGCAATGCTGGTTCCGAATTCGCTGTTGACCGCATTGATGAGCTGGGTGTCCGTCTGATTCTCCCAGAAGCAGGACACCAGCCGGGAGACGAAGTCGGAGCTGCCCGAATGGTTGTAGAGTGCCATGATGTAGAGGGCTTGGGCTTCTCCCACACGGCTCGGCATCTCCGCGTCCGTCAGGGCGGTGTCGATGGCTTCCATGGTATCCTCAATGGTGGTGAGCATGGCAAGTTCATTGGCGGACAGGTTCGCTTCGATCCTGTCCATCAGCTCCCCGGTGTCCAGCTCAATGTCGCCACTGAGGATTGCCATCATTGCCATGAGCGGCAACAGCAGAGCGACGATCAGTACCAGCACGGTCATGCCAATGGCTTTCAGCACCCGCTTGTCTGTCAGCAGGGCTACGGCGATTTTTTTCAGCGCAGCACCAAGGGCAGCACTCATCAGCGACCGCCAGCCTTTCCGAACAGCTCTGCCTTGTAGTCAGGCGCGATAACCTGAAGCAGGTAGCGTTCATTACCGCAGCGGTACAGACAGGTACCCCGCTCCGGGTAGCGGATGAGCTCGTATTCCGCATCCTCCACCTGCAAGGCTTCCATGTACTCCCTGGGGTTGATCTGGCCGGGATAGAACAGGAATTGGTGGGTAGGGATGGAGAACAGAGGCTTGGTGAATTCCCGAATAGAGGGAATCAGGAAGTCCTCAATGTTCTGGGAAGCAAGGATGACGATGGAGTCACGCTTACGAACTCGCTTCATGGAGTTGCGGATGTACTCAATGGTGGTCAGGTTGGACAGGAACAGGTACAGTTCGTCGATGGCTGCCACGGTGTTGCCGATGCCGACGAGGGAATTGCTCATATAGGACAGAATGTTGAACAGCATGGCATTGCGCAGCTTTTCGTTTGTGTCCATGAGGCCCTTGACACCGAAGCACAGGAACTTGTCATCTGCGATGTTGGTGTAGCCGTTGAAATACTTGCTTTCAGAGCCGACACACATGGAGTGCAGTCCCAAGCAGATCTCCCGGAGGATATCCTCGGTGTAGAGGTGCTTTTCGTTGTCATCGTACATACGGAACTCCTGTTCGCAGAGCTTGTACAGGTCAGAAAGCACAGGATAGTCCATAGAGGTCAGCTTGGAGAAGTCCGTGGTGTCTGTAATGCCGAACTGGGCATAGAGCTTCTCCAGCAGGATCTCGATGGTGTCGATCTGGGCATCGGTGAAGCCCTTGTAGGAACGGAAGAAGTCTTTCAGGAACGCGATGTGCTGAGACAGCCGGGTTACACGGCGAAACGCTTCCGGAGAGCCGGTATCGTCAGCGGCATCGGCATCTTCCTCGTCACTCCAAATCTTGGGTTCCAGTACATTGATCAGGTACTTGCCGGAGAGGAAGTCGATATAGCTGCCGCCAAGGGCGGTGGTCAGATCCTCGTATTCATGCTCCACATCCAGACAGATCACACTCTTGCCGGACTCCCGCAGGTTCGTCAGCAGGAGCTTCAGCAGATGGGACTTGCCCTGGCCGGAGTTGCCAAGGATCAGGGAGTTGCCGTTGGTCTTGTCATCGCTTCTGCGGTCCAGGTCGACCAGGATGTTGGTACCGTACTTATCACGGCCAATGTAGAAACCCTTGGGGTCGGTACGGCCGGAGAAGTTGAAGGGATACAGGTTGGACACGGAACTGGCAGGCAGGACTCGCTCATACTGGGCGCCGAATCGGTTGCTTCCGAAAGGCACAACAGAGAGGTAGCCCTCCTGCTGTCGCAGGGTCAGCCTGTCTACCGTGATCTTGGAACGGGTCAGCTCCATGGCAATATCAGACTGCAGCTCTTTCAGGGCTTCCGGGTCTTTGGCTTTCAGCTCAATGAACACGGCGCAGTGGAGCAGGGGTTCCCGGTTCTTACGCAGGTTTGCCAGCAGAGTCACCACATCCTGGAGGTTACCCTCGGCTTCGATTGCCTGGTTCAGATCGTTGTCACCTGCCATAAGGCGGTTCTTGCGGTTGGCATTGTTCACGATCTGCCGCTGTTCCATAGGCTCCACCAGCCGGTGATAGATCCGCAGGGTGACACCATTGCGGTCCGCAAGCTGGGAGAGAATCGCCTGTTCCTCAGTGGAGGGGGGATATTCCTTGACCGCCCAGGCGCAGCGGTAAGTGTCACCGACAATGTAGCTGTCGGCAAGGAACTTGATGGTTCCGGGAGCGACGCAGTCGAAGAAGTCCTTGGTTGCAATGACTTCCTGCTGTTCCGGGGTCAGCTCTTTCGGCTTTCGCTTGAACAGTTTCATTCGTCCACCCCCTCGAAAAACTGACCGCCATCCGTATCGGGCATGAGATCTCCGTCCATGGAGGCTCCGAAGTAGATGGCGATGAGCCGTTTGATATCCGCTTTGTCCATGCGCTGTGCTTCGAAGCCCTGTTCGGATACGGATTTGAGTACCCGGTTCATGGCAACGAAAACCTGTTCGGGCTTCATGCCCTTGCAGCGCTTCACCAGTACGAACTGGCGCGCGTTGGACATCTCAGCCTGCATACTGGTGAGCATCTCCTTGTCCTTGAGGAGCAGTCCCCGGACTTCGGAGTTGCTTTCTGCCATGGCTCTGCGGTGGAGATATGCCTTGTTGTCATCGAAGCACTCACAGGAGTCGGTGCAGATAATTTCCAGGTCAGGTATTGCTGACAGAAGCATTTGCAGGTGGCGGATCTTGATTTCGATGTTGGCTGCCGACAGAACGGAGATGTTGGTAGGTGCTACCCTGTAAAAGAGCAGTTCTCCGTTGTCCGTCAGCAGTCCGTACTTGGTAAAGGTCTGGATGCCCAGTAACTGCTGGACAGAACGGCCTTTTCTCTTGTTCTTCAATCTGTCAACCTCCATTCAAAGTATTGCTGTGTGGTTAGAAAATAGCGGACGGCGTACCGCAGGTAGTCCATGATGGTGGTTTCGTCCGCTGCCCGGATGGTCAAGAATCCGAAGCACAGGCTGACCGCTGCCGGGAGCAGGATGCCGGAATGCACCAGCACTACCGCCGACAGCAGAATAGCGACACACAAAATAGTAAAATCCCGCAGCCCCCAAAGCCAAAGGTTCGCCTTTGCTTTCAGGTTCTGCGGATACAGATATTGAGTCAATTACATTCCTCCCATCGTCATGCCCGAATTCTGTTCCGGGGCTTCGTTCTGAGGCGAGTAGATCAGACCGCAGTCTGCTACCTCTACCTGAAAGCCCCTGGCACACAAGATCTGGGCGGTTCTATCTACCTCGTCGGGGGTTCTGCCAATGTCAAGCAGACCGTCTACAAGGATCTTGGAGATCCCATGACTGCGGCAGTAGTCCATGATCCATTGCAGTTCAGATCCGCTCTGGCTCATAGGCACCGACATACTAAGGCTGCCATCTTGCAGGTAGCCGTTTTCTTCGCAGTGGTATTTCAGCCGGAGTCCTCTTTGGATGATTTGATCCGGGGTAAGACTGCCACGGTTTTTGTAGACGAATACGGGTTCGTGGTTCTCTGCCATGGCTACCTCCTTACTTGGCACGGGCTACCGCACGGCCAATGCTGACGGCGGTGCTGGTGGTATGGACGATGGAGCTCATGTTCACACGGACGGAGCTGTCCAGACCGAACTGCTGTGCGATACGAGGCACCTCATTGGCTGCCAGCATGATGCCAAGACCCAGAAGCATATTGTTCTGGAACGACAACATTCCAAGAAACAGGAGCGTTGTCTGCATGAATGCCGTCAGGCACAGTGCTGCGATTTGCTTGCACCACTGGTTGAAGCCGTCCGCGTATCCTCTGGGTACAGAGAACATATACAGTTCACCTACGGCGATCTGAATCAGCAGGATGCCGCCGCGCTTGATGTTGGCGAAGAATACCTTGATCACGCAGTAGGCAAAGGCAATCAGGATGAGCAGGGACTGTAATGCCCCAGGCACCACATTGGTGGGGTTGAACGCAATACTCAAAGTATCGAGAACAAAGTCACCGAAGGATGCGGTCTGACTGCCTGCGAAGATGCCTGTCAGGTCACCAGCAAAGGTGTTTTGCAGGGAAACGCAGAACTTGTACAGCTCTACCGGGACAATGCCAACCAGCGAACAGGCGAAGAAGCCTTTCAGGATATTAATGGCTGTGGTTTTTACACTGGCACGGCCAGTCTGAGATTCAATCGCCACATCGAATATGGCGACTGCCACACCTGCCACAAATAGCGACCAGCCAAACAGGGTGAACAGGTTGATCACCGCTCCGACCCAACTCAGGTTGAAGATCTCGGCACCCATGTGGTTGATGCCGGTGAACAGGTCAGCTACCGCTTCGAAGATAGCGGTGTAGATCCATTGGACCAGGGCTGTCCAGATGGCATCTACCATTTCACCGACAGTATTATCAAATGCAATTCCGATGGCATCGCCTAATCCCGCAAGGATGTCGCCTAGCCAATCAAACAATTGTCAATCACCTCTTTCTTGAGGGCAGCCACCTTTCGGTAGCTGCCCTGGGGAGCGTGTGGATATACTTACATGGTCTGCCCGGCGGCAGGCCCTTGGGTGACTCCCTGGATCTCATCCAGTTTCACCCTTGCCCAATCAGGCAGATGCTTATCGTCAAGGATTCCGATAAAGTCGCCCCGGTCAAGATGGGTCTTTTCTCCGTCATAGAGGAACTGACCGAACACTTTCCGGCCGGAGGCTTTGGGAGAGCAGCCGAAACCGCTGTCCGCATAGAAGAGCTGGTACTCCGATTTCTTGTAGGAGTCTTTCAGCCAGTTGGGACGGATGACCAGCACCTTTCCGGTGTAGTCGGCAGGCTCCTGGGTATCCAGACAGTGGGACTTGTCATACAGCCCAAGCTCCCGCCATGCCTGCCGGGTCAAATTGATGAAGCCATCCAGCACGGCCGGATGGCTTTCTACGGTGAATGCCCAGTTGGAGTCATTCTTGGGGACATAGATGCCCCGGCTCCAATCCTTATTGGAGGGAGAGAAGCGTCCATCGTGGGACTTCTCCCGGATGGTATTGGAGAGGACGAAGTTTACCCGGTTGAAACCAAACTGGGAGATGATTTCAGCGGCACAGCCACCCTGCAAGGTGCGGCCATCGAAGCTGCGGGAGATGGCATCCTCGATGGCTCTGGCACACTTACAGTTTTCCTTATGACTTTCCCGCCATAGCTCCAGTTCACCATGCTCCTTGGCATCTGCCGCGGAGTAGATGTAGAGCGACTTGTGATCTGCCATATTCGATTAACCCAGAACCGTCCAGATGTAGGTGGGCGCGGTCAGGGAGAACAGCAGACAGGCAAACAGGATCGCAGGCGCGGTGAACTCGAACTGGCCGTGCTTCCGGTAGTCCATGTAGGCGGTGGCGATCTTCACGAAGAAGAGGATGGCGAGAATCATGTCAATCACGGGGAACACCACATTGTTGACGATGTCCTTAACCTGGCCCTGGGCTGCGTTCCAGGTGTTCTCGATGGCACCGGACACATTACCCGCTGCAAAGGCAGGCATTGCCATGGTGGTGACCACAAGCACCAGGACGGCGACCATGGTCAGAATTCGGGTGAGTTTCTTGGTTTTCATTTGACCTCCATTTCATTGTCGCGCTCACAGTACACCACATAGCGGTATTTACCTCCAGAAGCATAGGGGTGGCAAGTGAGCAAAGTGAGTAGTTCACGATCCTGCTGGATCAGGATCTCTTTTACATCATTGGGGTCGATGATCTTGGTTTCCACGACGGTGTACCGCAGTTCGCCCCAAAGGTTGGTGATGATGACCTCATCACCGGCTTCCAACTCCGTGATGTAGCGAAAGTAGGAAGCACCGCCCCATCCCCGGTGTCCGGCGATGACACAGTTGGTGTTCTCCCCGCCGATGGGCAGGCTGGTCTGAGACAGGTGGGCAGCGCCATCTGCCATGTGCTTATAGGTGGCACCCAGATAGATGGGCATCTCCAATTGAAGTCTTGGGATGGAGATCACACCGAACACCTCATCTTCCAGACCATAATCACCCAGCTTGAAGCTGGGCTGCTCATATGCCCAGGGATCGCAGAGTCCTGCCTGTTTTTCTTCCCAGATCTGCTGGTTATAGCTTTGCATGGCGATCAGCAGTTCTGGGTACAGAATAGGTTCCGTTTCCTCCGGCTCGGTCACAGGCGGCTCCGTTTCTTCCGGGATGGTTTCTTCCGGCTTTGTGGGCCGGGTTTCTACCTTCTCCAGAAATTCGTGGGCTTCCTGGGTGATCCGGTAGTCGGCAATGGCTCCCTGCAAGTAGGGGTACAGCAGGAAGCCCAGACCCGCGATGAACACCATGAGCATCAGCAGAATCACTACCTTACGCCATGCCTTCATTGTGATACCTCTGATACAGCCAGACCGCCAGAGCAATCAGTCCAATCAGCACTACAATGCCGATGGCAATATAGATGCCATTCATGTACTCCTGCTCCCAGGTGGATTCCGGTAGTTCTTCCGGGGTGGTTTCTTCCACAATAACCTCGGCTTCTTCGTAAGGGATACGGACACCCCGCACCAGCAGGCGGTGGGTATTGACTCCAAAGGGAGTGCAGGTCACCAGGGTGCAGTGATCCTCTCCCCCCAGGATTCCAAGGTAGGTGGTGTCGTAAGGCAGGACGGTCTTGATCTGATCCACCTGATAGGCCATCCGTTCTCCCAGTACATCCAGGTAGAAAACATCGCCTGTTTTCATCAGATCCAGATCAGAGAACATCCTTTGGGAAGCCATGCCAGAGTGGGCGGTCAGCACCGTGTGGGTACTTTCACCGCCGACAGGCAAGGAGCTGCCCAGCAGATGCCCCACACCCTTTTCCAAGGTGGCATCATCTGTGCCATGGTAGATGGGCAGGGTCACCTTGATCTTGGGGATCTCCACATAGCCCATGATGCCGTTGCCGGTGATGTTGAGCTGGTGTTCGTAGTCCTCGGATGCCCACAGCAGGGCTTCGTGGTCAAACGCATCCTCTTTGACACCTTCCAGGATGGCTTGGTTGTATTGGATTGCCAACTCCCGCGCTTCGTCGATGGCAGAGGTGTCTGCCTGTTCCACCTGCTCCTGATAGGATACATGGATCTCGGACTGGTGCTGCTCGTTATAGCGGGAGCTGATAATTGGATAGAGGGTGATGCCAAGAGCCAGCAGGAAGGTGATGATGGCAACGGCAATGGTCAAAACTTTTCGTTTCGTGGTGATCCTCCTTTCAAAATGGGCGAATAATAATGCCCCAGAGAGCTTTGAGGCTCTCCGGGGCTTGGGGTGGGTTAGCTTACTGCTGCGCAGGCTGCTTTTCCTTCTTCTTGAAGGCAATCAGCATGACAACCAGGGCGCCAGCCATCAGGGTGATGCCGATGACACCGTACATCCAGGTACCATGGTCACCAGTCTGAGGCAGGTCGAAGCCCTCGGTATTGACAACGGTCAGAGGAGCCAGAGCGTTGGCGGACTCACCGTCATCTTCCATGTTCACATCGTTGCCGTCCACCTTGGCATAGGCGGTCAGGAAGTAGTGTTCCAGGTAGTCCTGAGGAATACCGGTCAGGTGCAGGTTGGCACCGCCGTCAGCATCGGTGATGGACAGAGGGCCAGCATTGCCGAAGCAGTAGTGGGGGTCGTTCTGGAGGACACCCAGCACATCCTTGGTGTAGATGTCGCAGATGCGGTCGTAGTTTTCTTCCACGAAGATGTCAACCACGATTTCATCTCTGAGCAGGGTGTAACCATTGGCGGTTTCGATTTCGAAGATTTCATAGGAGTCATCTTCCACACCCTTGATGACGATCTTACCGAACTCGCCGCCTACGGTAACGGGATAGAAAACGGTACCGTCAGCTTCCTCAGTCACATGGCCGGTAACATAGTAGATACCGGTTTCCTCATCACGGTTAGCGGTCAGCCAGTAGCCGTCCGTGGTGTTGCGGATACGGAACTTGACGTGCTTGAACATATCCATCTCGGTAGCGGACTCGGAGTCCAGATCAGAGAACAGCTTGGTCAGATCCACACCGAAGGTGAAAATGTGGCAGTCATCGATCAGGGTGTCGTAATACTCGGAGCTGGTACGCTTCCAGGTCAGCACGACTTCGTTCTTGTTGCCGTTCTCGCCGTAGATGACGGTGGCATTGGAGTTGATGGTTGCGGTGTAGGTAACGCGCATGGTGTAGTTGGAGTAGCTGGCGAACAGCTTGCCATTGACATTCTCCTGATTGCCGTTGATCTCGTCCAGACCGGCTTCAGTGATGTCGATGGTCATGTGACGGTCATCGGAGCTGTAAGTAACGGTGAACTTGCCGTCATCCTGCAGCCAGGTAGCGACCTTGTCGGTGCAGTCCTCGTTGGAGAAGATCTCAATCTTCACATCCTTCAGAGCCTTGTTATAGGTCAGACCCTGGTCGATGGAGTCATAAAACTGCCAGGTTTTGATGGAAGTGGCGTTGGAAGTGATGGTGGGGATGCCCGCCAGGATCTGGAACTCCATAACATCACCAGCGGAGCCGGTGGCTGCATGGGCAAAGCCGTCATAGATGTCATCGGTACCGCCGTTGGTACCGGTGTCCTTTACGGACTCTCTAACTTCCTTGGTGAGTTCGGGAATGCCGGTGTTGTTTTTAGGGTAGACGACCACATCGTAGTTCCAGAAGTGACCACCTTCGGGGGAAGCGGAGTTAGCGTCGCCGGAAACCGTAGTCATAGGCAGGCTGATGAAGAACGGATTGGTCGTGGAAGTGACCATTTCAGGTACCTTGGTTTCGATGCACAGCCACAGACCCAGATCCAGGTCGCGCTTGATGGTCTTGCCATTTTCATTGGTCTTGTCCATGACAATGGCTTCGTCGCTGGCCGCGACATAGGCTTCCAGGGCATCCTTGACGGTGGTGGCATTGGCTTCCAGAGCGTCAGCCAGAGCCTTGTTCAGCACATCGGACTGGTAGTACCAGCAGTTTCTGACCTGGGCGATAGCCTGTGCGTCAACACCTGCTTCGGCATCCACGGGAGCCAGAGGAGCGGAGGTTTCATAGTTCAGCACATCGGCATTCTCGTAGCGGCCAGCACCGTCACCCAGACCGATGGCAGTCAGCAGGTCAGCAGCCTTATCCTTGTCAAAGGCATACAGAACCTGAGTCAGGTTGTAGTCGGGATGCTGGTCGTTGGCGGACTCGGTGAAGGTCACAATATCGGCAACACGCAGGATGGTGAATTCCACACCCTTCAGAGCGTAGCCGTTGGAGTTCTGACCGTTGCCCAGAGGATGGTCGGGATTGCCGTTGGCATCGCCCTCGCGGACGGTTTCGCCCAGGACTTCTTCCACATAGCTCTCGCGCCAGCCGGTGGAGATGAAGGAGTCCTCATCCCAGACACCGTCCTTGAATGCGTTGGTCCAGTCAAACTTCCAGATGGTCAGGGATGCCTTGGCATCCTCGTCAATGGTGCAGTCATCCACCTCGGCGGCAAAGGCTGCGGGAACACAGGTCAGCACCATCATCAGTGCCAGACAGATAGAAAGCAGTTTCTTCAGATTTTTCATAAATTAGCATCTTCCTTTCGTGATGTAAGAATTGAAATTGGATTTGATTTGGTTGATGGGGTCTGAAAACGCGAAAAAGCCAGGGATGCGGCCGGAAAAATCACGGGCGCATCCCTGGCTAAGTAGGGGCAGAGAGTCAAATTGAATTAGACTTCCTTCTTCTTGCGAAGTGTAAACAGTGCGGCGGCGCAGATGCCCAGGCAGAGCAGAATGCTCAGAGGCATCAGCACGAGAGACTTGGAGCCGGTTTCGGGCAGTTCCAGAATGGGAGAGTTGGCAACACCCAGCACTACTTCGAACTGTCCGTCACCTTCCTTTTCGGTGAGCAGATCGCCCTCCCAGATGGGGCCGGGCATCAGAGTGGAGCCGTTCAGGGTCTTGGTTTCCGTGACCCGGTACAGGATCAGGCTGCCATCTGCGGTGTAGACACGCAGACCTTCAAAGACGGCGATGCCATCAGCATTGGTGACCAGTCTGCCATTATTCAGGTCTGCACTTGTGCAGGTGCCGGGGGTGATGACGGTGTCATCCTCCCGAAGAGTGACGGCATTCCAGGTCGTGCCATTGTCCAGAGAGTATTCCAGCAGGAATTCCACACCCTGCATGGGCTTACCCTGGGTAGACTGCTTTCGCAGCTCCAGCTTGCCGACGATGGGGGTGTTTTCCATAGTGACGGTAATGACCTGATTGTTCTCGGTACAGGACACCGGGTACTCCTTGGTATCTAGCACATAGCCTGCGGGGGCTACGGATTCCCGAATGAAGTAGGTGGACTTGTTGAAGACACCGTCCATATAGACAATTCTCCGGGTGAATGCCAGATTACCGTCCGCATCAGTGGTGCTGGTTTCCAGCACCTTGACGGTACCGTCAGAGAGCCGTTCACACAGCTCGAAGGTACCAACCAGGGGTGTTTCGGTTCCTGCTTCCTTCTTATGAAGAGAGACAAATGCCGTCCACAGGGGGTTCTCCTTGGTGTATTCATAGACCTTACCGTGTTCGTTCACGGTGACGGTCCAGGAGTCTACCAGGATGGTACCTGCCTGCCCGGAGATCTGCGTGACGGTGTAGCTGCCGTAGGGCAGATTCTTGGAGATACCCACACCGTTTTCACCGATGGTGATGGTATCCACCACAGTACCCTTGCTGTCGGTTACAGAGAACTTTGCCCCAGCTTCCGGTGCGGACAGGTTATCAATGGTGTTGACGATCTTCTTGGTGATCTGAATCTTGCCGCTGATGACGGTTTCGGGACAGCCCAGACTGTCAGCATAGCTGAAGCTGTGGTCCTTCTTGGATTCCGTCACGGAGAAGGTTTTCTGCCAGTCCTTATTCAGCAGGTAGCCTGTGGGAGCTGCGGATTCACGGATGGTGTAAGTGCCTACGGGGAAGATATTCCCGGTCTGGGCATGACCCTTGGCATCCGTGGTCAGGGTGCAGATCACCGCACCGGGGGCATAGGTTTTGCCATTTACCACCACAGCATTGGCACTGCTGTTGATGATCTCGAATTTGGCACCTTCCAGGGTTGCTTCACCCTGGGGAGTCTGGCCGGTGACGGCATCGTACTTGTCCAGGCTTACAGAGCCGAACAGGTCGGTGTCGATGGGTTCGTACACACCCCAGTCACCATTTGCCATCTGTGTCAGGATCGCTTTGGATTCCTCAGTCCAGACGTGCTTGGCACCGCTGGCTTTGGAGCTGTCCTGTGTGATGGTGCAGTACAGGGCGCTGGAAATCACGGTATAGCCCAGAGAGTTCTTGACTTCCGTAATCTTCACAGTACCCAGAGGAAGCTGGTTCACATTGGCGGGAGATACATAGAGGGCATCGCTGGTGTAGCCGGATGCCAGATAGCTCTTGTCATAGACGTATCTGCCATTGCTGTCCGTGGCGAAGTACCAGGTCCGGGCAGGGGTACCGCTCCAGTTGTTGTTGGGGAAGAATTCCCACTTGAACACAGCACCCGTAAAGGAGCCGTCGCCCTGGGGAGTGGTGGTATCCTTATCCACCTTGGTCAGCACAAAGGGCGGGTCGAAGATGGGAATATCGGATACGGAGATCACATTATCGCCGGATGTGACGGTGTGGGTGTAGGTTTTGGTATCCAGCTTATAGCCGGGAGGTGCTTTGGTTTCCTGGATGGTCAGCACATCACCGATGTTATACTGCCGGGTGGATACCGCATTGCCGTTGGCATCGGTCTTGAGGGTTTCCACCACGGTACCGTTCAGGGTGATGGTATACTCGGCGCCTGCCAGAGAATACAGGGGATTACCCTTGATCTGCTCGATGCAATCTGCCGATGTGTTGATGGACTTCTTCAGGGACACAGGCTTGGAGTTCTCTGCGTTGGTCAGGGTGATTTCGGTGGTCTTGGTACCTACCGGGACTTCCTTAACTTCCACCTTGCCAGAGGCATCTACATTGACTTTGTAGCCCTCTGGAGCCTTACTTTCGAGCATAAAGTACATGCCGCTGTAGAGCCCAGTCCACTCTGCCTTACCCGCAGAATTGGTCTTGCGGACGCTGGCGCTGACATAGCCAGTGTCGGAAGTATTCAGGCTGGAGTAGTCCGCGCTGGTGATGGGAATGGTGCAGGCGGGGTCACGGTACAGGGTGAACTCGGCACCTGCCAGATTCACAGTACCTGCGGTATTGGTCTTGGTCAGGCTGATAGAGCCGGTACCTTTGCCATAGGGAGTCCAGTAGCCGCGGAGGTAGTAGAAGGTGTTCGTACCATTCTCTGCGGTGGAATCCACTTCAGTCTGGATACGGTTGACAAGGCCGGTACCGAACAGCTTATCGGAACCACCCTCTTTCCAGATGGTGGAGCCATGGTTGGAGCTGTGAGTACCACCCAGCATCAGCTTGCAGATCATGGTATCAGAGGACTTCTTCATCCAGGAGCAGGTTTCAAAGCCCTTGTTGCAGTTGGAACCGGAAGTGTAGGTGGTTTCCAGCCAGTTCTTATTGGAGCTGGCAGAGGATTCCACATCACCGATGGTGTAGATGCGGTTAGTGCCGCCCAGATTTTCAGCGGCAACATAAGACCAAATGATGGTGGGGATCAGCACATCGCCATCCTGAGAAACACTCAGCTTGCCAAAGTAGGAATCCAGATAGTTCTGGATCGCCTGATCGCTGGCACCCAGGTATTTCAGGGTTGCGGCATACAGAGAGGAATCCGTTGCCACAGTTTCGCCCTTGGCAATATCCAGCTTGTCCCAGGCACCGAATTTGCTGCCAAGGATAATCTGTGCCAGATAGTCCTCAATGGCCTTGCTGCCACCTTCCTCGTTGCGGACAATCCGGGGGTAGGTAGATGCTTTTCCGCCGGGGTTGTTGTAGTTGAACCAGTAGCTGGTGAATCCTGTCCAAGTGAAGGTACAGCCATCGCTTGCCAGGTTCTCATAGGGGAAATGGTACACATAGGGGTAGGAATCCCACCGGGCCTTGACGATGAAGGTGTGGGGGGTGATGGTAAAGGTGTCAAAGACGGTGGTCATGGTTTCGCCATTGTCCTTGCCGGTGCTGTTCCAGGGAATCGCCTTGCCGGTCTGAACGGTATCGATGACACTTCCATGGGAATTATAGCGGTTGTAACATTCATCGTAGCGGTAGTAGACCACCTGCATGGTAACACCGACAGCGATCATGTTACTGGAGCCGTCGCCAGCGGTATTACCACTGCCGTCACCACCATCACCGACTTCGGAGCCGGAGCTGCCGCTGTCATCACTGGCAGGGCTGGCGGCGAACATCATGGGGCCCTTGGAGGGTTCTTCTTCCGCTGGGGTTGTTTCCTCAATAGGTTCCGTTTCAGGTGTGGTTGCTTCTGTGGGCGCTTCTTCTGTTTCGTTGGGCTGGGTTTCCGTTGCTTCCGTGGGGATGGTATCAGGAACTTCGGTAGGAGGCTGAGTTTCCTCATTCTCCGCGGCGAATGCCGTTACCGCACCCAGAGGGAAGCAGGAAAGAGCCAGCGCGAATACAAGCAGAAGCGCCAGAGATTTCTTCATTACATTCAATCAATTTCCTCCTTCTTATGGAAATGGAAAAAGCGCCCCCTGATGAGAGCATTTGAAGCATCTCACCAGGGGGCACTATCAGGTATGTCTTATGGTTTCGGTTCTCCGCAATGACGGCATACCCATTCGTCATAGGCGGGCTTGTCCACAATCCACTCGTCCGCACTGCCATAGCCGCCGTGGTTGAACAGGGATTCCGCTCCTGGGTAGGATGCGGAGTGTGCATTCCACAGGGCTACCAGCTCGTTGGGATCTCCGTAGACTGTCCAGCCGCAGTCACATACGACTCCGGCTCTCCAGTGACCGACTTCCTCATGGTGGATGCATTTCCAGTCATGCTGGCATCCGGCAGGCTCGGTAGGAGCTGGTTCTGTCGGCTGTGTTGAGGGTGGTTCTGTAGCGGGAGGTTCCGTGGCTGGTGGCTGTGTTTCCACAGGCTCCGTTTCGAGAGGTTGGGTTTCGGGCGGGACGGTTTCAGGTGGCTGTGTGGCAGGTGGATCTGCGGGTCCGGTGGCAGGCTGCGTTGGCTCAGTTGCCGGTGGTTCTGTAGGCTTCGTTTCATCTTCCTGCTTGCCGGTGTTTTCCTTGGGCTTTTGCGGCTGGGTCGGTTCCGTACTTTCTGTAGCTTCCGTCGACTCAGTCGGATCGGTCACTTCGGAAGGTTCGGTGGACTGCGTGGTTTCCGCTTCCGTTGGGTCAGTCGCAGGTACGGTGGTTTCAGGCGGCGCGGCTGTCTGCGGCGCACCTGTTGATTCCATTACTGGGCGACTGGTATCCAAAGGCGATCCCTGCTGTGTACAGCCCACGAGACCAAGGAGTAAAACGGCGGCGAGGGTCAGACTCAGTATCTTCTTCATATGACACACATCCTTTCAGATTTTTCAAACCACACTATACTGTGAAGTTTTTGAAAGTCTAGCGCAAAGCAGAAGATCCGGCGAAGTAGCTACTACATACCGAAGGGAAGAATGCCGTCATCCTGGCTCTCCCACTGGGCAGAGTGACCAGTTTCATGCTGCTGGTCCAGGTACTGGTCGTAGGCTTTCAGGACGGCATCCTGCAGCTCCATCTTGGCAGCATTGGTGATGGGGAAGAAAATGTTGGAGTATTTCTTCTCACCCTTGTCCATGTAGGACTCCTGGGGCATGGAAACGAACAGCCCTTTCTTGCCATCTACCACACGCAGACCCTTTACCACAAACCAGCTATCCAGGGTGACGGAGGCGATTGCCTTGGTCGAGCCGCCTTTGACCAGCCTGTCGATCTTGGCTTGGATCTTCACTTGATTCACCCCCTCTCAAAAGGCATAGAAGATGAAGCCGGTGTCTGCCTGCACATCTTCCTGGGATATATCCTCCGGTTCCATAAACCGCTGCATGAAATGACCGACCTGTTCATCCGTTAGAGAGCAGAAATTCTCCCCGGCATCTCCTGCGATGAAGAAGGGACCGGCGATGATGGTACCGTTATCCAGTACCCTGTTGCCGTCCATCCCGATGAGCTTACCCTCGTCATTGCAGACGAGAATGCCACCACGGTCCAGGTAGACAAGGTCGATAAGGCCCTGTACTGCCTGCTGTTCACCGTCCAGGGTGTTGGGGATCTCCGTTTCGTAGGGGATCTTGCCCGGTTCCACATAGAGGACACGCATACAGTCCGCAGGGATCTGGGCTTTGGATTCATCGAATTCGATTTTCGCAAACCCTAGACGGTCGCAATAAAACGCACCCTGGTCTGTGACCACCACATCGGAGACTTTCATCTGACCGCCGTGGTGGAGGGGGTGACCTTTGGTATTCAGCAGAATGTAGAGCTGCTCTAAGCTTTCGCAGTCCACATCTGCTCTCAACACCCGGTCATACAGGCTTTCATCCACTTTGGAGCTGCCCTGATATTTGGGCAGGTCATTCAGGCTTTCATAGCGAATACGGTTTTGGTCCCGGTCAGGATCAATCTGATAGACCCGAACTTGCATTAGCCACTCCTTACCACAGGGCGGACGGAATCAGCCAGCTTATCTGCCAGATGGACGAGAGCTGCTTTCTGCTGGGCAGGGGTCAGGCTGTCCAGCAGTTCACGGAGGGTCACACCGGCATCTGCGGAGTTGCTGGCAACAGGAGGCGCTTCCCGGCGTTTACAGTTATCGCAGATCTTCTCCCGCTTGACGATGACGGTGTTGTCATCCTGCTTGGTGAAGCTGAGAATGTCGTTGTAGCCGAAGCCTACCTGCTGGCGAAACTCATAGGGGATGGTGATCCTGCCACGCTTCCCCATGACCCGGTAGATGGTATTGCTCATTCGAATTCCTCCCCAATGTAGTCCCGGAGACAGATGCCGCATTCGGGGCAGGAGTAGACGCAGCGGCCGGTACCGTCGCCGGAGGGTTCGTACTCAGGGCAGCAACCATCCTCGTCATCCTCCAGCTCGTCATCGTCATCGTACTCATCCTCGTCGTAGTCATCCTCATCATCCTCGTCCAGATCCCGGACATGGGACACAGGGGTAGCGGTGATCACGATGATGGGAGTACCTCTCGCCTGGATTGCTTTCAGGATGTCCTCATCCAGAGAGGAGAGCAGAGACAGGATATCGGCAATGTTGGGTTCGTTTGCGTGTTTATTTCTCATGGTATAAGATCCTTTCGTTTAAGATAGTAGTGGGGTCGGTGTCCGGATCATCGAACAGAGTGAGCTGTGCGACAGACCGGGCGCGTTCCGTGGTGTCGTAGTTGGATATAAGCAGTTCGGGATACTGACATCCCGCATCGTACCGCTGGGCGATGTTGGACAGCCGGGTGGTTCCTTCAATGTAGATTCCGGGCAGGTCATATAGCTGCCGGATCTCCGGGCAGTCGTTGTAGGACAGCAGGAATTTACCTTGCATGGATACAAGGGCTTCAGCCAGTCTTGCGTGGTCATCCCGGCCGAAGCCGCCGCCCTCATAGTAGCCTTCCGTTTCGTAGTACGGAGGGTCACAGTAGAAGAAGCTCTCCGGCCGGTCGTACTGCCCGATCAGCTTGACGCAGTCCTTGTTCTCAATAACTACATTCTGGAGTCGTTTTGATGCCGCATGGATCAGGGGGAAGTTTCGCCACATGGAGTGGGGCTGACTTCCGAAGCTGTCTACGCTGGAGGCGTAGCTGTAGCGGATGAGGGCATAATAATAGGCCGCCCTCCGAATATCCGGGAGGACGGCCTTACTATGCAGCATATATTTCATGTACTCGAAATCCAGACGGGAGTTGAGCATGAAGGTGAGTTCCTTTTCCAGCTCGTCCGGGTGTTCCCGAACACAGCGGTACAGGTTCACCAAATTGCCGTTGAAGTCGTTGTACACTTCGAAATCTCTGCCGGGAGGCTTATGGAACAGTACCCACCCACCGCCGCCGAAGACCTCGATGTATCGCTTATATTCCAAAGGAAAACGCGAGAGAATTTGGTCCCGGAGCGCCTTTTTACCGCCGACCCAGGACATGAAACTGTTGATTGTATCACCCCTTTCAGGTACTTCGTTAATCCCGGATTAGACGGGACACTTGGAGTTGATCTTGCTTTTCAGTTCACGGATCGCCTGTTCGTAGGCGGAGATCCGCTTGAGCTGATAACAGCCCAGACCGATTGCGGAAAAACAAACGCCGAACAGCAGTCCGACGGTCAGCCACAATGCTTCCATTATCCCATCACCATCCCTTCGTCAAAGTCCTCGCCCTGGTCATCGCTGGATGTGATATTCACATAGTCACCGATGATCGCCAGGGCAGAGTCGTAGCTTTGGCACTGGGTGATGCGTGAGCGCATCTCCTGTGCCTGCTCCGCAAGACCGTGTTCTCTCAGAGTGCGGGAAGCAATACCCACAAGATTGAAGATATTGCTGTCCTGCCCAATGAGGGGACAGTCAGGCTTGCCGTTGCTCTGCTGAACAGGCTGATCCCTGGCAAACCCGCCAAGACGGTTTTCTACATAGTCGCTGAGCCATGTGCCGCCAAAGTTGTGGTGAGTACCGATGCGCCACAGAGCCAGCTTGCCCATATTGATTTTGGACCCATCTTCCAGGGGGAACATGAGGCAGGTCAGACCCTCGTTTTTGAAGGTGTAGGCTTCCTCAAAGCGGAATCCGTCTTTCAGGATACCTTCTTCGGTGAGAAGCTGGTTTATGCCGTCTACCCATTCGGTGAGGTCACCGCCGCAGCCTTGCAGGATGAGGGCTTCCTGATCGTGCATATGCCGCAGGTCACCCGGTGTAATGCTTTTGATGATCATAAATGCATTCCTTCCTCCATTCCAATATCATCATCTTCTTCCTCGGCACAGACATATTCTGTGCCATCCTCGTTCAGTTTCAGACAGCGGGCTGCCGGTGTGATACCAATGATTTCGCAGGCATAGTCCACAGCCTTGACACCGGGTTCTGGTTTGAATTCCTCGATGACCGAACCTGCCTTGTAGACCCGCTCTCCGCAGTTGTGACCCACATTATCATCTGCCCACTGGTGGCGCATGGTGATGTCCGGGTACATTTCGGAGAGCTTCTGCATGATGGGTGCGGGAGCGTTATTGGCGGTGACGAACACGATTTTCTCATCGGAATAGTGGTCATCATCGTCAAAGCGGAACGCGTTCCACTTGGTTCCCCAGTTTGCCATGCTCCAGTCCAGCCAGTTATTTTTGCCGTACCTTGCCCTGGTATCCGGGTTGATACCGCCCATCCACAAGCCGCTGGGCATGGGGATGATCTTTTCAAAGTCGATGCCAGACATACCATACTGGTCATCCTGCACGGCACCACGCAGATCCACGATCCGTTTCGGGTCGCCCTGGAAGTGGACAATGTTGGTTACAAAGTTTGCCATCCGATACCTCCAGCTTCCTGTTCGGTGCTCTGTTCCTGCTCGGCGGTAAGTTCTTCTTGGGTCAGTTTCCGGAAGCTGTCCTCACCGGGGACAAGACCCAAGGATCTTCCGCTATCCCACCGCATATGGATCGTTCCCATGTCATCCACATGATCCACGGTTCCACGGGAGCCGGGAGGGATAGCTTGGGGATCATCCATGGAGATCAGCTCCAACCGGGTTCCAGGCGGGTAATTCAGTCGGGTTGTAGCTGCGAGTTGCGCATAGTTTCTAAACATATATTTCCTCCGTTCTTAATTGATTTGGTTTCTGAAAAAGGATGGTTCACATGGACATACCGCTCATACCGCCGTCCTGCTCACCCATCTGGAGGGGTACCAGCTCTTTCAGCAGTTCCTCCCGATAGTCCATATCAGCGATTTTGTCGATGAAGATGCCGAAGGTGGTGATGAAGGGAGTGCCGTCCTCTTTGGTGATAAGGACATCGCTGTGCTGACCCTTTTCATAGATGAACTGGGCAACCTCCTGGACACTGTGGAGCTCTGCGGCTTCACCACAGCCAACACCCAGCAGAGTGGGATGGGTGTTCACCCGCTTGGGAGGTGTTTCAAATTGCTCTGGGTGGAGCTCACGCTCGATTTCGTCATCCGTGGTGATGTGGTAGTCGTTACCGGAGTTCCAGAAGTGGACATAAAGATCGCCGTCCTCAGTTTCAATGGGGCGCTGCTCGAAGCCCTCGCCCAGACCGTCGGAGTTCTGACCGCTGATCCATTCTTTCATGGCACGGACTTCCTTTTCGGTGAAAGGCTCCGTTGCGGTGACTTCTACCCGACCGTAGAGGGAGGGGCCAATACTAGCCAGACCCCATTCGCAGGTCAGGAGTTTACTGCGGATGGAATCGTTGACCTTCTGATCGTGTGTCCAGAAGTACATCGCCATAGTGTCGATATCCCGCTTCTGATCCGCTTCGATGGCATCCTGAATCTGCTCGGAATACTGGGACAGGATGTAGGGACTGACTTCTTCCAGATTGCCATCCTCATCCGGGATGGAGCAGGCCAGCGGGAAATAGTAGAGCTGGCGGAAGCCGCACTTTTCTTCCAGAAGCTGATCCCGGCCGATATGGATGTCCTCGATGGTTTCGAAGCTGCCATCCATAAGTTTCTGACGCAGGGCTTCCTGGATTGCCTGGGGAGCTGCCTTGAGCTGATGGATTGCAACATCTACATCCGACAGCAGATCGCCGGGGCGGATGAGGCTGATGAGCTTCTGCCCGATGGGATCGGTACTTGTGAATTCAGCCTGCACATCCCGGACAGAGACTTCGTCAGGATGGCGCATGAGGTTCATCTGATACAGGCTCATTCGCAAAGAGAGGAAGTCGCAGGGCAGATCTCTCTGCTGGACTTCCTCTCCGTGATAAATTGTCATTTTAATCATGGGCGGCACCTCACTTGAAGTAGACGAAGTCTACCACAGACCGCTGGCCTGCCTTGGCACTATTCAGGATCTTACCCTGGAACACCATGGTGGAAGATCCACCGCCATCCAGGGGGACACCGAAGATACATCCTTTCTCGCCCAGCAGACGGGCGCACTGGCTATAGGTCAGACCTGCGGATTCGCCGTCAGCGTTTCTACCTTCAGAGACGACAATCCAGATGTCGCCGGGGTTACCGTTGGTTCCGACGAAGGTTCTCTGAGCACGGCTGGAATTAGAGCCTGCGGTGACCGTGCCATTTTCCAGGATGGGAGGGCCAAAGCAGAAGGTATCAGTTACGAGACCGCTTTCCACCAGGGAGTCCACATTCACACCTGCTATACCTTCAGTACCGCCAGTTTCCCACGCACTCTGCAGCAGACCGTTCTGACTGCTGTACACTGCGGGACACCACAGATTCTTGCCAGAGCCGTTGCAGAGCTCACCGCTTCTGACCACGGTGTAGTTCAGATAGGGTGCGGAGTAGCATCCATTGACTGCGAAGATCGCATCCAATCTGTTGGCTGCATGAGATGTGGTTTCGTAGCCATTGTCGTACTCGCCGTTGGCACAGGAAGTACCGAACCGGGTGTAGTCGGTGAACTGAAGGTGAGCGATGTAGCACCAGGCATCTTCATACCATTCCTTGGTGATGGTAATGTCACAGGTAGCATCGCTGTAGGTTTTCGGATAGCCGCTAGTGTTCTGGGCAGGGTTGGTAGTGGACAAGTAGGAAGCATAGACATAGGCTTCTTCGCCGTTGTACTCTACCCGGCTCCAGCCCTTGTTGCCGATGCCAGTCCGCTGAACGGATTCGCCGTAGCTCAGAGAGCCAACGATCCTATCGTCGGTACTGGGGCCGGAGCGGACATTGACCGTGGAGATGGCATATACGGTTTCCACAACATCCACAAAGGTTTCAACAGGAGATTCTGTCGGAACTTCGGTGGCAAAGGTGGGATCTGTGTTGGGAGTTTCTGTTGCGGGAGGCTCGGTTTCTGCTTCTGTAGGTTCGGTAGGTGCCTGGGTTCCCTCCGTGGGGGAGGTGGTTGCATCCGTGTTGTCGGTGGGTGCGGTCGTACCATCTGTGGGTGCCGTGGTGCTTTCGATTGGGCCAGTGGTTTCGATGGTGCTGGGTTCGGTGGGATCTTCCTCGCTGGGGATACAGCCAGCGAAGGAGGCCATCATGCAGATGACCAGGAGCAGGGACAGGATTTTCTTGAGTGTGTTGTGTTTCATTAATAACCTCCATTTTTGATTTGATTGAGATGGGTGGAAAAACAAAAAAAGAGGGCTGGCAGAATGGTTGATGACCAAACTGCCAGCCCTCTTAGGTGACTGGATTATTATGATTGTGCAGGTGCTGCTTGAATACTCTCGGTTGCCATGCTATAATACTGTTAAACAAACTTGAATTTGACGAAGGAGTGTGATTGTATGAAAAAGTTGATAGCATTCGTTTTAGCATTGGCTTGCGTGCTTGCTCTGGTTGGCTGCGGTCATCAAATCGAAGGCTCTACTGCACCAACAGGATACCCTACGGGTAAAATCCAGCAACCGCAAATCATGTATAATGGGCAGGTTTATTTCTATTTTGCAACGGGTTTTGATGAACCCTTACCCGATGGATATGAACTTGTCGGTAGTATTTCTGCTGTTGATAATGACAATGAGCCAACAGAAGATTTCCATGGTGCAAGAGTTGAATTAGAGCAAGAGGTTTATGCTTCTGCGTCTAATGCCGAAACGGTCTATGTAAAATACGAAAAGGGCTATGCTCAATTCGCAATCAGAAAATAATAGACCGCCAAATTCCAATATGTCTAACAGATGTCGGCATCCACTAGGGTGCCGATTTTGCATATTAGCAGAATTCACGATCCGAGCTGCTGTCCGAACAATTCGCCGGGACTCCAGTCGAAGCTAAAGTCGCTGCTGCCTGCACTCTGACAACGGCTTTCCAGAAAGTTGGAATTGAGCCGGATGCGGTCCAGGAAGTAGCAGAGCTCGGCGTGAGTTGCGTTCACGACTTCGCCCTCGCCATAGAGATATGCATCTGCATGGACTTGGACGGTTTCATCAGAGTCGATGTCCTGGAGGAACCATTCAAGTTGAACGGATGCCGTCAGATCTTCGTACTCTTTGGGGATTCCGCTGATGAGGAAAGTATCCGATTGATCAGCGGACTGAATTTTTACCTGGGAAAATAGAATTGCTATAGGGATCACCTCCAGTTATTTTGTGCTGCAAAAGAACACAGCAAAGATTCCGTAAATTTGTGCAATATATTTTTTGAAAATTTCTTCTGAAAACGAAAAAAGAGGGCAGGCTTCGCTGAAAAACAGCGAAACCAGCCCTCTAATGAATGCTTCGGTCGTTCGAATCCATCAAGTAGGTGTTTTACATACATGAAAATCGAGCGAAGATTTGGGGTATAAAAACAGGAAAACCGCTAGAGACTCTAGCGGTTTTCGTCGTGCAGTAATTAAGACCACACGTGTTGGTGGGGGAGGACGGATTCGAACCATCGAAGCGATACGCAGCAGATTTACAGTCTGTCCCCTTTGGCCACTCGGGAACTCCCCCATATGAAGTTGGTGTTTTGTCTGAATGGAGCCGGTAGACGGACTCGAACCCCCGACCTACTGATTACAAATCAGTTGCTCTACCAACTGAGCTATACCGGCGGCTCAAACAGAACACGCTTATTATAACCAGCAGGCACCGGTTTGTCAAGCACTATTTTCTCGGTTTTGGAATTATTTTGGTGTCTGGGGGTTGCCCCCCCAGACACCTGGGATTCAGAACTTTCCGCCGCCGCCTCCGTGGCTCCGGCCGGAGGAGCCGGAGTGGCTTCCGGAGCTGCTCTTGGGCTTGGCGGTTACGGTATGGGTGCGGTAGAGGAAAATGTCCCGGCTGGCGGTTACGTTCAGACTGCCGGGGCAGATGTAGCTGGCGGCGCTGTTCTGGGGTCGGACAGACTTCATCTGGGAGCGCATGGTGAAGGTGACAACGAGGGCCACCACCACGCCAATGGCGATGCAGATTACCGCTCCCAGGAAATAGGCCGGGGTCATCTGCTTTTCGCAGGACTGGGCAAAGGCCTGGAAGGCGCCGTAATAGTCCCCGGAGGAGAGGTAGGATACTGCCGCATCTTCGATTTTGTCAGAGGAAATCTCGTCCTCGCACTTGCCGGTGGTGGACACCCACCAGTCCCGGTACTCCATGCTCACCAGGAACAGAGCGCCGTCCGGCAGGAAGCCATAGGTGTCGTAGTAGGTGTCGGCGTAGGACTTGGGGCTCTTGCTCCCCAGAGAGTCCACCGTCACCACCACCAGGGAGATGTCCAGCTTCTCCCCCAGGCTCTTTAAGTACACTGTGAGCTTTGCCTCCTGTTCCTCTGTGAGCAAATCCGCTCCGTCATCCACCAGGCCGTAGGTATTGACTCCCTGGGAGGCTGCCGCCGGAAGGGCCAGAAACAGGCCCAGGACGAGCACCAAAAGAAGGGCTGTGATTCTTTTTTTCATGGGGCACCTCCTTAAATCAGTCCGGTAAGCAGGCCCAGGACGTAGCTCAGAGCCGCCACGCCTCCGGCGATGCCGGCGAAGAAGGCGGCAAAGCGGCCCGGGTCAATGGGCAGGTTCCCCACGAACTTTCCCGTCTGGCCGTTCATGGCGAAAAGGTAGGTCTCATCCCGGAACCTGGTGGTCATGGTCCACACCGGCAGAAGGGCATAGGCCACATGGCCCTTTTCCACGTGGATGGAGCTTTGCTCCGGCACCACCGTGTTGTAGCCCTTGACGGTCTCCCGGAAGGCCTCCTGGGTGCTGTTTTTGATGCGCTCGTTGGCTCTGGGGGCGCACTTTTCCGCATCCTGGTCGTATTTGTCCGCCAGGTAGCCGGCTAAGTAAGCGGTCTGGAAATCCACCCCCTGCTTCCAGTCGAAGGGCTCGATGGATTCCATCAAATCGTCGGGCATTTTGGCGGAGCCGTCCACCGGCACGTCCGCAAAGCTCAAATCCCCCTCCCGGAGGATGGCGTAGTGGCTGGTCTCCGTGTGGATGTGGTCTGAGTCGCTCCAGGTGCGCACCCGGGTGCCCCGGAACCGGAGCCGGGCGTCGGCCTTGCCGTCAAAGAGCCAGAAGGGCACATACATCCCCTGGATTTCCTGAATCTTGTTCTCGTCCTTGAACACCTTGGGAAGCAGAGGCTTTTTCAGCAGGTGCTTCTTGAAGGCCTCCATGGCCGCCTTCTTGTCCAGCTTGAAGGGAATCACCAGCTCCGGCTTCAGGGCGCCGGAGAGCCGCCCGGAGAGCACCACGGGATTGCCGCAGTAGGGGCAGCTGGTGGCTGCGGTATTTTCATCCGTCACCAGCTCGCCGCCGCAGGAGCGGCAGACATAGTGGTTCACCGGCTCCTCCCAGGCGGTCTTATCCTGGGTTTCCCACTCCATGGAATCCTGGGCACTGGTTTCCTGCAGCACCTCGTCCATTTCCTTCAGGGTCTGGGTTTCAAACTCCGTGTCGCAGTAGGGACACTTCATCTTCTGGGCGTCGCTGTCGAAGCTCAGGGCCCCGCCGCAGCAGGGGCATTTATATTCCAACAGGGTTGCCATAGGCCTTGCCTCCCTTACTGAATATCCCGGCTGTCAAAGGGGTCGCCGCACTCCGGGCAGAACCTGGGGGGATGCTTGGGGTCTTCCGGCTCCCAGCCGCACTTGTCGCACCGGTACAGGGGCTCCCCGGCGGGGCGCCTGGCGCCGCATTCAGAGCAGAAATTCCCCTTGTTCACAGCGCCGCAGCTGCACTTCCAGCCCTCTTCCGGCTTCTTTGCGCCGCAGCCGGTGCAGAACTTGCCGGTATTTTTGGTGCCGCAGGTGCAGACCCACTCCCCGTCAGCCCTGGCCTCCGGCTTTTTGGCACCGCAGTTGGGGCAGAACTTCCCGGTGGCGGTATTGCCGCAGCTGCACTTCCAGGAGTCCTGCCGGGGCGGCTGGGGCTGGGGCTTCTGACCCATGGCATAGAGGTTCTGGGCGTTCATGGCGCCTCCGGCGTTCATGGCCATGCCCATACCCAAAAAGCCCGTCATGGCACCGGCAGAATTGCCGGCGGCGGTCTTCATGGCGTCGGACTGGGCGCCCACCAAAGTGGCTGCCGCCATGGTGGGGTCCCGGAGGATGGCGGTGCGCTGAGCCTCCTTGATCATCTGGGCGTCCTCCTCCGGCAGGGTGACAGACCCCAGGGCGATGCTTACAACTTTCAGGCCCCGCAATGCGCCCCACTTTTGGGACAGTGTGGCGTTCATGGCGTTTTCCAGGTCGGTGTTGTGGGCCACAATCTGGTTGGGCCGCAGCTCCAGCTCCGACAGCCGTCCGAAGGCGGGCTGCAAAGCACTGATAAACTCGGTTTTCAGCTGGCTGTCCAGCTGATCCCGGGTGTAGTCCCCTTCCACGTTGCCGCAGACATTGGTATAGAACAGCAGGGGGTCGGCAATCTTATAGGAGTAGACGCCGGAGCAGCGCACCGACACGTCCACATCCAGGCCGATTTTGGAGTCCACCACCCGGAAGGGGATGGGGTTGGGGGTGCCGAACTTGTTGTCCAGCAGCTCCTTGGTGTTGATGTAGTACACCCGCTGGTCCTTGCCGGTGTCGCCGCCGTAAGTAAACCGCTTGCCGATGGTTTTGAAGGTCTCCAGGATGCTCTTGCCCAGAGAGCCGGAGAAGATGGAGGGTTCGGTGGAGGAATCATAGGTAAACTGACCCGGCTCGGCGCAGACCTCCACGATCTTGCCCTGCTCCACAATGAGCATACACTGACCGTCTGCCACGGCAATGCCGGAGCCGTTGGAGATAATGTTGTCGCTTCCCTTGGTGTTGGAGGAGCGGCCGCTGTTGCGCTTGACGCCCTTGGTGACCAGAAGCTCCTTGGGCATGGCCTCACAGTAGAAGAACTCTTTCCACTGGTCTGCCAGCACTCCGCCCACGCTTCCCATTGCGGCTTTCATCAATCCCATAGATATTTCTCCTTTCGCCTTGGGTCTTTTGCCCAATTTTCCCATTCATTGTACCACAGTTTTTGCGCTTTTGCCACACCTTTTTTGAAATACCGGGAAATTTACAAATTGTTTATGGAATATTCAGCAAGTGTTATTATTTCCCTCCCAAAATAAAACCATCAATCCAAGAGAAAAGGTGAAACCTATGGAAAACAATATGGAAAACAACTTTGAATCTTACGAACAAAGCGAACAGCCCCGGCAGGAGGCCTGTGCCTTCCAGGAGACCCCCTTCCAGCAGGAGCCCCCTGTCCAGCCGGAGCCTCCCCTCCAGGCCGCCCCGAAGAAGAAATCCTTAGGGCCCAAGCTGGTTGCCCTTTCTTTGTGCTGCGCATTGGTTGGCGGCGCTGCCGGCGGCGCCGGTGTACTGTGGTATACCGGCGGACAGACCCAGGCCCCCAACACCTCCAACGCCCTGGTGGGGAACCGGGAGAACAGCGTGATTGCCCTCAACTCTGTGGACACCGGCAAGGAGCTCACCGCCGCTGAGGTCTACGCCCAGAATGTCCGCTCCACCGTGGGCATCACCACCTCCATCACCACCAATTTCTGGGGCTACCAGACGGTAAACGCCGCCTCCGGCTCCGGCTTCATCGTCACCGACGACGGCTACATCCTCACCAACTACCACGTGGTGGAAGGCGCCAGCTCCATCACCGTCTCCATGTATGAGGGGCAGACTTACGAGGCAGAGCTGGTGGGCTATGACGCCGCCAACGATGTGGCGGTGCTGAAAATCGAAGCGAAAGGCCTCACCCCCGTGGTGCTGGGAGATTCGGACAACCTGAATGTAGGCGACAATGTGGTAGCCATCGGCAACCCCCTGGGTGAGCTGACCTTCTCCCTCACCTCCGGCGCCATCAGCTCCCTGAACCGGAACATCACCATGTCCAACGGTGCCACCATGAACCTGATGCAGACCGACTGCGCCATCAACTCCGGCAACTCCGGCGGCGCTCTCTTTAATATGTACGGCGAGGTCATCGGCATTACCAACGCCAAGTACTCCTCCAGCGGCAGCAGCGGCGAGGCCAGCATTGACAACATCGGCTTTGCCATCCCCATCAACCTGGCCTGGGAGATTGCCCAGAGCATCATTGAGAAGGGCTATGTGTCCACCCCCTATATCGGCGTCACCGTGTCCGACGTGGGCCAGCAGTTCCAGAACTACGGCCTGCCCCAGGGCGCTGCGGTTCAGTCCGTGGTGGAGGGCAGCCCGGCAGAGGAAGCAGGCCTGCAGGCCAATGACATCATCACCCACATCAATGGCGAGGAAATCACCGGCTACGCCCAGCTTTCCCAGCACATCCGGGAGGCCGGCGTGGGCGGCCGGCTGAAGCTCACCGTCTTCCGCCAGGGCGAAACCCTGGAGCTGACGGTCACCATCGGCGAAACCCGCCAGCAGAACAACGGCTAAAGAGAAGAGCCTGTTAAAAAGCAACCAAAAACGAGGGAGACCGCCGATTTTCAGTGGTCTCCCTCGTTTTATTCAAATGATATCCAGGCGGCGTGCCGCCGCAGTCAATTTCGCACGGTAGCTTTCTACGCATCGTTACTTCCCTGACCCGCCCGGTATCGGCAGTGCAGCCAAAGGCTCCCTTGC
>OEQQ01000023.1_pt1 | contig 56321 bp, 53 predicted proteins | sample 1539741 | NCBI WGS metagenome assembly OEQQ01 (sample SAMEA3891876, study PRJEB23780) | metagenome | biome: terrestrial biome; feature: animal house; material: Caecal content | place: Italy | collected 2015-05-05
AACTCCGGGATGGCTTTTACTATGTGCTGCTAGGTTTGACGCTTACGGTTTGACGCTTACAAAGCTCTGTAAGCGCTCAATAACCACCCGGGTATAAAATGGGCCGGCCCTATAATCTGGGCCGGCCGGTTAATCGAGATAAGTGTTTGTGTAGGCGTTGGAATTGGGCATTTTGAAATTTTGCTGGATATAGGAAGCCCAGGGCATGAGGGATTCCAGCTCCTGGTGTGAATGGGTCTTTCCCAGGTACGGAAGCTGCAGCAGCACATGCTGCAGATACGCAAAGGGCTCAATTCCGTTTGCCTTGGCACTCTCCACCAGAGAATAGACTATGGCACTTGCCTCGGCACCCTTCGGCGTATCACAAAACAGCCAGTTCTTTCGTAAGCGTCAAAACTAATCGTATATAGAAACCGCCGACTCTGAGATTGACAATGCAGGGTGCATGATATGGGATACCATCACAGATTGCACAGTGTGCTAGTTCCGGTGCTTGCTGGATTGCACAAGCGACCAGTAGCAAAGCATCCAATAATACTTTTCTTTATTGAACCCAGCCCCCCAATCACTCTGTAAGGAGTTGAATCGCTTTCTTATATTTCTCTACCCGCTTTAATGCTTTCTCATCTATAGTTTCAAGCCGTGTGGTATCGCTGTTATGCCTGAGATCCGCAAGTTTCACCGTTCGGGCAATGGAGTTTTCTGTGATTTTTGCCACATACTCCATATAGGGAACAGCCTTGTCATGCGTCATCAAGGCTATGGCATCAACCACTTCTTTTGGAAAGCCCATTTCCTCCAGATCCGATAGAGTGTACCCCGTATCTTCAACTACATCATGCAGCAGGGCAGTGATGGTGGTGTACTCATCCGGCATCTGCTCTGCTAAGTGGAATGGATGAAACACATAGGGCATCCCGCTTTTGTCAATCTGATCCTTATGTGCCGCAAAGCAGAGCTGCATAGCTTTTTTTGTCAGTGCGGTATAAATCATCAAATAACCTCCATTCCACAGCTCAAGCATGATAAATGATTACACTACGCCTTTCCGAATAGTTTACCGAAGAAACTCTGTTTTTTACTTGACAAAGCGATGAGGAGTTCGTTACACGACTGATAACGCTTTGAGGGCTCCTTCTCTATACACTTAGCGATGATCTTCTCCAGCTTTTGGGACAACGCTGGATTGATTTGGCGTATAGGCTTTGCTTCGAATGGCGGTCTTGGGGGTACCATCCCTGTTACGAGCTGATGCATTGTCATGCCAAGGGCAAAGATATCTGTTCGTGCATCCGTATGCCCAGAATACTGCTCTGGTGGTGCATAACCAACCGTTCCAACTGCAACGGCATCTTCTTTCTCGTTTGGATCATAGCATTTCATCAGGCAAAAATCGATGATTTTGATTTTCCCGTCTGTGGTAAGCAGGATATTCTGTGGCTTTATATCTCTATGTATCCTGGGAGGATTCATGGTATGCAGGTATTCCAATCCTTCACAAATATCCTTTGCCCAGGAAACAACCTGCTCCTCGCTTAGCGCTCCGTACTCATCAGAAATCGTACTTAATGTTTTGCCATCAAAATTCTCCATTACCATAAACAGGAATCGTTCATTTTCAATCAAATCATAGACACGGAGAGCACAGGGGTGGTTGATTGCCCGCATCATATTAGCTTCCTGTATAACAAGCTTAAAGAACTGGGCGTCGAAGCCTTTTCCCTTCTTGTCGTATGCTTTAATTGCCACGGTTTGGCCAGTATGGATATTAAGGGCTAAATACATTTCGAATTGACCGCCACCGCTGAGTAGTTTTGTAATGCGGTATTTCCCTTCTATTTCCTCGCCAATCATTTGTGGCTGAACGGCGTTATCATTCTCCGACGTTGTCTGCTCTGGCGGATCATTGACAAGCGGAACCAGGACATTCTGAATGAGTTCCTGTGACAGTATGAAGTGAGTATCTGTGTATGGGTTCACAACAGCAGGCTTGCCCATTTGTACCAACATCGGAACATAGTCGCTGGGATAATATCGAACAATAGAATTCGACATCACCTTGTTGACAATCTCGCCGGAGGTAAACAGAGGAATGAACTCCTGCCCATTATCGTTGGAGACCGTCAACACCTTCATTCGTACATCCTTACTTGGATTGATTACATCACCGGCCCGAAGTGTCCCAGGGTCCAGATTTTCAAACATAGCTTCCAAATCAATTGAAACAGGCATATATAGCGGAGCCTTTGACAACGAAAGCAGAATGACTTTGAGCGATAGTTCGTCCTTATGCCCCGATTCTGCAAATGCAGTCATGCCTGTTAGCAGCATATTAATATGCTGTTGCTCCTCAGTCGCTTTGTCTACCTGTTTGATTCCGGTTTGGTAGAACATCAGCATTTCCTGGTGAGCTAAGTCAATTTGGTCGTTCCCGTGCAGTTTATGCTGTGTACCTGGCTCAATCTTCTTTCCATTAAGCCATATTCCGTTTATGGAGTTGTTATCTGTCACAAACCAGGCGTTCCCAATCTGCGCAAAGGTCGCATGGACTCTACTGATGCCAGGTTTTCCTGCGATAACGAGATCGCAGTATTTTTCTTCCCGCCCCACTTTAATAACCGGTTGTGCAAATATTTTAACATCTCCTGTGCTCTTTACAGTGATACGAATGTTGTTCGGAAGAACTGTGGTATCTCCGTTTTGTTGTTCGATGTTCACTTCACTTACATTATCCGTTCCCATTACACCCTCCTTTTGGCTATTCGCCTGCAATTGCATTCTATCTGTAAATGGATATCCTTCGGGCGAATGCAGTATATTGGTGTAATGTATTCTTCCGCACTTCTTACATACATATTTTCTTCCACCGGTATATTCCTCTACAATCCGATAGTCATGTCCGCCGTCCTGGCAATCCAAAAACGGGAACACTTCATCACCGGCAAGCTCTCGAATAATCATTGTTGCAATAGTGTTCATGCCCGCTGCATTCGGATGGGAGCCATCAACGGAATCGTATGGCCATCCATACATTGCCAAGTCAATCAGCCGGCAGCCGTGGCTGGCAGCCTCATGGCGAATGATTTCATTGAATGTGTCAATGTGTACGCCACCATATTGGCTTGGGAATTCCCATTTCGGCTTCTCAGAAATAAATGTATTACTCAATGTACAACAGCAGATCTCTGCATTGGGATAATTTGCCCTGAGCTTGCTAAGCATCAGGCCATAGGCATCTTCGAACACATCTGTGTAATCGTCCTTGCCTAGGATGTGGTCAGCAACACATGGGGTTACGCCTCTTGCCCAATCGTTTGTTCCGAGGTTGACAAAAATAACATCCGGGGTTACTTCATTAATGTGCAATGACGAAGTGCGTTCATCGCTGCAGCCGGAAGGAAACAGCTTATCCTTATCCGGCAGCTTTGTCACGCGGCTTCCAGACCAGGAGTTGTTGACAAGTAGTTCGCCGCCAAGAAAATCTATTACCTTGCCCCACCAAGTATCTTTATATTCACGCACTTGAGTCCGTTCGCATTTTTCTCCATAATAGAACAGCGCATATCCACGAGGATTGTATCCCTCAAGTGTACTGACGGAATCTCCCAAAATGGAAAACTGTTTCTTATAATATAGATTGTTAATTTGCCATTTTAGAAAATCGACAGCTATACTTTCCGTATTCTGATTGGAATATTCGGGACTGTCATAGCCACGGCCAATGCTTTCTTTGACAGTGGAAAGGCGCAGATCTATTGGATATGAGAGCTTGCCGTTAATATGATTAATATATTTTATTGGAGGAACTGTTACACCGGTAGGAGAGATCCATCCACGTATTTCTACAACTTCTTCACCTTCGTTTGCCGGCAATCTCATAAATTCCTCATAAAATGTTTTAAAATTGGGGCATTGCATCTCAGACACTTTTGTTGGTTTAATTGCAAATGCTATTTCTTCAAATGCACATCTGTACGTTTCGCTAAAAATAACGGATTCAAAGGCACTGGCAACAACCTCGGGAGGATTCTTGAACGCACCGCATCCAAAGGCACCAAGAATCAGAAAATCCACTTGGTTTTCTATCGCGACCTCGAAAATATTCTTGATGCGAGAGATAAATAGGTTTTTAAGAGCAAGCGAATTGGTATGTTTCCTCTTTGCAATATATGGAGCTGCACAGGTAATAACATCAACCGTAAACCATTCTTCCTCCGGCAACAACTGCGGAATAGGATCATCACTCTTGAATACGGTTACATCCTTTGTATAGATAAGTCTATCAGAGAAAAAATGGTTAGCCTTTCTCCGGTGATATTCATAGTATTCTTTTTGAACATTTAGGGCCATTAAGCAAGGGTAAAGATTGCTGCTCCTGCAAAGGCATTCTTCCTGGGCCATTGCGCCATTCTGAACTCCGCCACCTGGTGTCTCCGGATTCGCAAAGTTTAGAACAGCAATTCTCCCTTTCCCTACATAACGCTTTGCTTCTGCAAATGTAGTGTGTGGTGCAGTATATGGCCTCAGAATATCATAATTTGAATGCGGTCTTCCGGAAACATAGCCTTCCTTGTAAACCTTGCTGGAAAGAATTGCCAATTGCGTGCAATCTCGCAGTTTATTTGAAACAGCACGCTGCTGCGTATCTTGAAAGCAAGCTATAAGGGTATTTCTGTCCATAATGGCAACTCCTTGGGAAATGTGGTGTATGTTAAATGAGATTACTTTCGGTTTTGGAAATCTTCCTCAATGCCTTTGCCCCAGTCATCGGATACCTGGCGGTTTTGCCGCATGGCACGGATAGGAGCGTTGCTCTCCAGCCCGGTCATAGACCCGCTTCTGTCCAGAATGAATACCAGCTCCGTAATGTTGTTTCCCATAGCTTGAAACCTCCATGTGATTATTTTAGGCTTTTTGAACGTTGTAATCACATTATAGGGAAATCCTATGGGTAATTGGTTGCATACAAAGCAACATCTTTTAATGCTCCCAGCAAGCTCTGGTCAAAGGCAAACAGAGCTTCGTCGATTTGAAACACATCGTAGTTGCCGGGGGTAATAAAATACTCAATGATGATGTCAAACTTGTTACTGTGGGAAAGGACAAAGCCAGCTTTCATCAGCAGATCCATGTTTTCCTCCAAGGGAAGTTCCTGCGCAATGGCAAAGGCAATAGCGGTAGTTTGCCAGGCTTGTAATGCACATGGCTGCGGATTTTGGAAAACAGCTTCCGATCAATATTTGCTTTTTTATAGCACTGGGTATCCGTCAAATGCTTTTCGTCTATCTTCCGAAGGAGCATTTGTGAAAAGCTCTCATCGATTTGGCTGACCATATCCTCCAGCGATACAGCTTTCGGTGCGATTATTGCTGGAACTGACGCACAGGTTTGAAAGGATCTTTTGAATTCTCTGGGAAGAATATGCGTTTCTCCCTGGACGATGCTTTCGCCATCAAAATCTCGCCGGTGCGGTTGAATTCAAAATGGGTTTCTACATACTTATCGTCAATGTAGCTGGCGATATCCGTAAAGAACTTTTCGCTGATCTGGAAGGAGGACTTACCAAACACAACGATATACACCAACATATCGTGTTTGATGAGGAATTCGCTGATTGCATCCACCGCCACACGCAATGCCTGGGCTTTTGGATAGCCATATACTCCACTCGAAGTCAAGGGGAAGGCAACGGATTCACATTCGTTTTCCAAGATAAGGTACAGGGATTCCCGGTAGCAGCTCTCCAGTAGCTCTTTCTATCCGTTTTTGCCGCCCTGCCACTCCCCCCACGGCATGTATTCCGAACCGGGCAGGAAACTTGTAGGCGCATGTGAGCTTGGCTTGTCCAACCTTACAGCCACCAAGCTTCATACATTCCAATATCAGTCCTTTTCCAGCGGTTTTTGAATTGAGCTGAGGCAGTGAAAGGTACCATGCCACCGTGGTATCTTAACCAGGTCTTTCCTTCGTATTACTTAGCAAACGACATCGAGTCCAATACGCGAAGAAACTTATACATATAGCGGAAAGCAACACTAAAGTCACATGAAAACAAGAAAATCAGTTCCTTCTCCTCGAATGTCGTAATGGCCAGCAAATTAAATAAATCCGTCGTCGGAGCATTGGATTTGTATGAGAAAAACGCCACATTCCTGCCAATCTGATCATTTATCCTCATTTCTCCCATTTTAAATCCAGGTACCATTCTGCTATAATACTGCTGATATTCGATGACTCTGCTCTTTACCGCCTCATTCTCCAGCGACGAAGCAGTACGAATCACCCCAAACGCCCCATCATTGTTCTTGGAAAGAAAGGCATAATCCATCTGCATCATTCCAAAGAAATGTTTGCATTCCTCAGCGTTTGCGAATTCAAACTCATCCGGGATATCCACAGAAATTCTATCAAATAATAAATCATCCATTACATGCTCGCCTCCCAGTCAGCCTCTGTGTAAGACAATCCAGTGTTACTGTCTCCGCTTGTTACCAATTTCCCTGTATCTGAGTTATATATATTGAAACTTACCACCCACTCATCATGTCCTATACCTGAAAAGAGCTGCTGGTTGATACAAAATGTCTCTGTGTACATAACATAGTAAATAGCATCATAGGCATCTAATTGCAGGTTGTAGTACAAATCAATGTGGCTATAATCATCATTGTACTCGATTTTATAACCAGAACCCAATTTCGAGAACTTGGTTGCCAAATCATCAAGAATCTCTTCTCTGGATGTAATCCAATAATTTCTTTGTCCATCGGTAATTTCCAGGGTCACACTTGCTCCATCTTGATTCACATACACATCAACATAGTTGCCTTCACCAGTGTTGATTAAATCTGTCACCCAATCCTCTGGTGTCATTTGTGCAATTCCAAGAAATTTCTCTGAATATACAATTTTTATAACTTCTGTTTCCGCCACCTCTTGATTACATGCTGTAAATGCAGCGATAACTACAATCATTAGAGGTATGAATATAATTGTTTTCAATTTGACCATAATCAACACCTCATTTACACCGGAATAGGCGGAGGAAGAACAACTATAGAGCCACCGCCTGTGTAAATTGCCACACCTATATAAATTCCTGCATACACCACTGCGCCAATAACAGCCACCTCGCCAACCGTCTCCCAATCAATATCAAACTCCGGGATAACGCCAGGATATGGAACCTCAATCGGCACAGGCACAGGAACAGGTTTCCAATTTTCATTATTACTTTTAATTATGCCAACTTTAGATGTGACAGAGCCACCTTCCAATTGTGTCGAAACAGATTTTTCCAATTGAAGGGATTCAGCACTTACCGTTACTGTGACTGTATAAGTATTGTTTCCCACTACGACACTACCACTTCCCTCCAGCATTGAGTTGTCGATGTTAAACTTAACATTGGCATTTCCCGAACCAACAGAAATGCTATTTTCACCATCTGCGCTGTGGGACACACCTACTTTCAAAATCCCATCAGATTCAACGGAAACATCTCCCAGCTTTACCTTTTGGTCCTCTATTACCGCATTGATATCAATATTTGTGTTTCCGTCGAATTTTCCTTCCACGGCATAGTAAAATTTAAGATCTGGGCCAATGGGAATTTCAACTTTTTGCCCTACCCCAATATTGGGCATCAACGCTATAAAAGTGCTGCCCATAGCGTCCAAAAGCTTTTCCAGTTGATCTTGATTCTCAACATCATCCAGAGTATCCTTGTTCAGACCATCCCCTGCCATCTTTTGTAGTAAGCTACTATTCTCCAAATATGTATTGATTGCATTCTTCAGTCCATTTCCAATGTATTCCGGATTAAAGTTCCCATTCCCCGGCGAAATCACATTCGCAATTAGACTGAGGTTTTTTCTGTATAATTGAAGATTTGTAAGGATGGCCAGGAATCTCCCCCGATAATTATCGCTGTGATTATTGACGTCAACAAATATTTCTTCAATCTTATCTTCATTTGTATTGTTTTTATCAATGACTTTTTTGTGGTAGGCATTCACATTATCGATGTAATTTTTAATATCTAATTGTCCAATCCAGCCCTCAAAATCATACCATCGGTCTCCAAACCAATCGGTAAAATCATTCCACTTCTCATCTTCTACTTGCTTGACTAAGGAAAGTAGCTCCTGTTTCGCAGCTTCAGAAAAGTCTCTTCTCATATACTAACACCTCCTCTAGTTCAGTTTATTCGCAGCTTTTTCATCCGCCTCAACCAAGCTAGCCCTTACATTCTCAAAAAATCCAATAGAGTTGCTTAGCAAAGACTTCATTGTGTTTTTTACTTGCGTATATTCCTGGTCAACGGCTTCAATCACTTGAACAGACATTCCAGAGCCCACAAGCTCATTGGCCGAAATATCAATGGATTCGCACTCTCCCCGCAAAATCCTGAGTTTTTCAATTTTCTCATCTATGACAGTTATGTTTGCGTTGATATTTTTCATGTTTTTACCTCAATTCAGAAAAGGTACTGGTCCGCATCATTTACATCCTGTATAAAGCTATAACTTCGATTATACATGGTTTTGGAAATATCTTCAAGCTGGCCCTTAAGCAATTCAACGCAACCAATAAAAGCCACCAAAGCCTCTGCAACATTTCCCTCAACCAGAGCCTCCGTTTGAATCTCCTTCAAAATTTCCAAGTACTGCTCCAGAGCTTCTTCCAGCTTTATGCCACGTCTCTTGCAGTCATCTCCAACAGCAAAAATATACTCATCATCAATGATTAAATTTGGGTCCATTATCTCCCCTCCTCGGCCAATAGACTCGCCAACTGACTGCGCCAGTAGTCACAGCGTTCCTTTCTGTACGCAATGTTGTCAACACAGCGTCCCAATGACTCTTGCAGCACTTCAACCTCTCTATTGATTTTACACTTGGATTCAGAGAGGCCTTCGTAAGCACTGTTGAATTCTGTTCCGCTCAACAACACTTTCATTCCATCATAGTATGTTTTCAGTATCTTGTTTTGAATTGTGCTATGAGTGATGCGCTGCAACATTGTTTGCCTGTGTTGCTGTCTATCCCCAAATCTTTGCTGCAAGCCAGACACTTTATCCCTCAACAAATCCAATTCATACAGTTGGCTTTCAATTTTACTTTTTTCCATATACAGCTCATCGAGAATATTTTGGTTGTATGTAATGTTCGATCTAATTTGACTTTCTGTCATTTAAATCCCACCTCCCTACATTAACCTTGATAAGGTATAATAAGTTTCGCAATTTATGTATGCTAAGAATCCCGGCATTTCGATTAAAATAAATGCCGGGATTTTTAGCTTTGGAAACTAGTTATGCACGAAACTGGCTTGCAATGCTGGCATCCGTCTCCTCCACAATCTTTGCTGTGGAATCCAGCGCAGCTGCAATTTCACGAATCAGTTCCTCAGCCTTCATAAAGCCGGGCTTCAGTTCCTGATAACGCGCTGCGTAGGATTCACTTGCTGCGCCTTCCCACTCGCCCTGAAGCTGCTGGAGCAGAGAATCCATCTTGCCGATAACACCGTTAACAGTGTCAGCCTCAGCACGATACTGATTTGCTCTCTCACGCATCTGATCAGGGGTAATTCTAATCTGGTTTGCCATTTTTCTTTCCTCCAAAAATGATTTTTTAATTACCGGTTAAACCGGAAATATACTTATGTAAATTAACCTCTAAACTGATTTGCAATGCTGTTATCAGTCTCTTCAACGATTTTAGCGGTGGAGTCAAGTGCAGCTGCAATTTCACGAATCAGTTCCTCGGCCTTCATAAAACCAGGCTTCAGTTCCTGATAACGTGCAGCGTAGGATTCGCTTGCGGAGCCTTCCCACTCGCCCTGAAGCTGTTGGAGCAGGGAGTCCATCTTGCCAATAACACCGTTAACAGTGTCAGCTTCGGCACGATACTGATTTGCTCTTTCACGCATCTGATCAGGGGTAATTCTAATTTGGTTTGCCATTTTTCTTTCCTCCATAGATTTTATTTATATTTACCGGCATACCGGTAATATACTTGCTTACTATAGTTATAACTCAAATCCATACGGTCCATTAAACCCATGCATACCTATTCTATCGATTTTTTCGATTTGATCATTACACCATATCTGTTTACTAGGATCGTCACACATATCCCTATATGTTTCATATACCGACTTTGTTGTTTCTTTAAGCATATTAAACATATTCTGTGCGTAATCTAAATCTTCCTGGGTATAGTTTCCTGATTTGATTTTTTCGATCGCATCCTCGTAGGCGTCTTGAAGCTGATATGCTAGTTTCTTCAGGGCAATCAGTTTGTGTGACCCATCAACTTTGTCCTGAAGGTCTGCAATTTCAAGCACCTTAAGAAGAACTGATGTATCCCCGATTTCATCCTTAATCCATTCCTCGATGCCTTCCTTTGTAAGGTTAGATATCATATCGACACTAAAATCCTTAGTTTTATGTAGCAGCCCTTTCCATTTGCTATCATACTCCTGACGCAGTCTCTCAACAGCCGCACGCATTTCTGCGCTGCCGGATTGTTGGCAAGTTTGTGCGATATCTTCAATAATTTCCAGGCCCTTGGAATAATCCGAGAACAAATAATCAAGCACTTCAGGACAAGTCTTTGCAAGTTGTTTTACTGCTTCCACGCCGCCCATTGCTTCAACAAAAGATTTAAATGCGCTATTTTTGTCTTTGTCCTTCATATAATCGCTGATAAGTGATTCAACTGCTTCCTTGGCAGCATCATGATCTTTAACAAACGATTGCGCAGTAGAATCTGCTGAAATTACAGAGGAAATAATTTTATTCAATTCCTCGCGCACGATTTTTTCTGAATAACCCTCCTTTGTTAAGACAGAAAGCAACTCATCTATCGTCATTTCAACGCCTTTGTAAATAACTGTACCGGTAGAAAGGAAGATAATATCCAACGCTCCCCAATCCATCTCACTGTCAAAAATGTAATCCGTGTATTCCTCAAAAATGGTCATACTATCCGAGTCAAAGCAAAAATCCACGATTTCATCTTCAGTAATATTAATACGATTGTATTCGTCGCGACATCTTCTCTCCGCATCCGACTCGAGTTCCGATATCTGTACCCGCTCACCATCCATACCCTTGACCCAATGTGTCCTAAACCACATGATTCGATCTGAAATGGGATGTTCTGGCGTATAATCAGCAGAATTAACATCTAAACATTCTGCCAGGGCCTTTGTGAGTCTACAGACATTATCTGCCTGATGTGCATAATTGGCTACTCTCTGTCCATATCGCCCATCGTATCCTCTCATTTGTCTGCAAATTTTTTCAATATTCTGAGCAGAATAATTATAGCAGTCAATGACACTTTTCTGGTAATTATCTACACCAACAAGAACTTCCAAATAACCCATGCTGTCAAGCCACCGGCCAAAAGGATCCGTTACATATTTAGAAAAAAGATCGTAGTCATCCTCCAAAACTTCTTTCGCAATTTTAACCATTTTCTCTTCAGCGGCTTCTGTGAAATCGCGAACAATAGGATGATCCAATTGACGTAGTTTTTTCAGTGCCTTAATTAAAACGCCCATCAACCTTACCTCCCATCACAGAATATTTGCAATTTCTTGGTCTGCATCCTTCAATTTCTTCACCGATTCCAAATATGTTGCGGTGTTTTCAATCAGGGAATAAACTGCTCGATGGAAGTCGATAGTACTGTTGCAAAAGTCAATGAGATAATCACGAACCATTCCACTTCCTGTTGTTCCGCTTAGCCAAAACTCAACCTTGTCATAGTTCGGCTCCTCAAGTCTGGGGAGAAGATTTTTCAGCAAGGCAATATCATTATCCAATTTTTTAAAATCAATATTAATGCTTTTAGTCATCTTACACCTCGTTGTACAGATTCAAATCAACATCCTCAGCAATACTTGCAAGCTTTTTTGATGAACTTGCTGCCTGTGCTCCCAAACCTTTTGCAAACTTTTGAATCTCTTCGGCATAAAATTGGAGATTCTCAACCGCTTCGTGAATATGTCCTTCCTTAATGGTATCGGAATACACCGATTTCATTATTTGAACATATTCTCCTAAAATTGCCTCTGTTTCGTCCCAACACTCTGCAAGATCAGCAAGTTTTTCTAACTCAAGATCACATACTTTAACAGAATCTGAACTCATACTGCGGCACCCCCTTCATTGGCGTTTTTAAGCAACAAATTGTATTCTGCCATCAGGTCTTCTCGTTGCCTTTTCAGACGCCGGAGCTCCTTCTTGCAATAATCCAAGTCTTCATTTTGTGAGTTAATTTTTGTGCTTGCAATACGGCAAAGTTCGTCAACTCTATCTTTGGCCTTCCAATAGTCATCGCCCGAAAGGATGCTGCTCGCCTTATCGAGAAAATTCTTAAAGGATTTAAGTGCGTTTTCAAACATATTGCTATCCTTTGATTTTCTTCTCCGGGAAACAAAATCATCAAACTCTTGCTGTACCTTTTTGGCACTCTTCAATGCGCCACGGGATTCTTCAAGTGCGTCCTCTAACTTTCCTATTTGCCGAGTGAAAGCAGCAATCTCGTTATCAATATCTCTGATCCTTTGTTTTACAGCTTCTAAATCCATTGTGGCTCACCAGCATCGCATATTAGCAAGCTTTGATTCCTTTCTACTGTTTTTCTTCACAATTGCAACCTCAGACAAAATGCTGGACTTATTAGAGTTAATTGCATGGAAATCCTCTTGTGCCTGAGAAACTGTTGGCTTGAAATTGCTCAACGATTCATAAGCTCTTTCACATCGAGTGATCTGGTTTCGAGCATTATTCTTTTTATTAACGTAGTTTTGTCTTTTTGATTGCAATGCAGGCACGATACTTACGCTCATGATAGACCTCCTTTATTTGCGCAAATCGAAGTTTTCAATTTGACACATTCATTATCTTTGATGTAATATCCATCACCAAGCTCGATTGGTTTCTTGAAGTTGCGCGACATTGCCAACGGCACATCAAAGATCTTCATATTACTCATATCATCGAAATACATGAAGTTGCGCTGATCACGAATGTTCTTCATAATCTCCGGAGCACTATAAGGTATATTTGCGTTCTCAACGAATACGGCAATACATACCTTCATATTCTTATATCTTCCGATGATGTTTTTGTATGCAGCAAGAGCGTCAGAATTATTACAAATAGCAAGCAACGCATCTTGATTATCAATAACCATCATAATGAGTTCCGCATCATTAAGTACGTCTTCATTGCCGGCAACAAGAGCATCATAACGATCCTTCAATTGCATTTCAATTTCTTTGATGTATTTAACCGCATCATCTGCTATCATGCTATATGCAGTAATGTTATCGCTCTCTTTAAGAGAAGCAAGCTTTTTGCCGATGCTATCCACAACATAAACTTTAGACATGCCAGGATACATGGTTGAAAGCATCTGAACCGAGTACTTCAGCCAATTATGCCTGCCCGCTCCATCACGTCCTGCAATCGCCAACAGGCCCGCTGACGCAAAATCGAGCACAAAAGGAGTCACTGTCGCATAATTCAAACCGATGACAATTGCGTATTTGTCCTCCATATAATTCCCGAACTGCTCCACCATATAGCCTTTCGTAAGGGAAGCAGGAATCAACGGTATCCTCTTTGCCATCATGTGTTTATTTGCGGCATTCACCTCAGAAATATACTTCTTTATCTCCTTAACTCTATCAATTTCCTTTTCTCCAGAAAAAGCCAGATAAGACTGGCATTCAAAATGGTTTTTATCGATTTCTACAATCGCTCTTCCCGGAATGCTATCAATTCGCTCACTGCAATGATCGAACAAAGAACTATATTCGCCCGAGTCATTGCAATATAGAGCCATTCTCGCGGAGAAATTCGACAAGTACTTGTATCCAATACCAGCAGTTTGCGAGTTTGCAATCACAATGCTGATACCAACCGTCAAGCCTTCTCTACAGAGGTTAAGAAGCTCGTCATCATCTTGAAAGTATAACTCTTTCAGCGCCGTCAGGTTATCAATCATCAGCACAATAAGAGGCAAATCTTTTGCTCCAGCCTCTTTGTATGCTGCGAACGAACTAACGCCTACAGACATAAGCTTTTCTTTTCTGGACTCGATTGCAGTGTTGAGAAGCTTAAACAAGTTCTTCAGCTTCTCATCTTCAGAAGGGCAAACCACTCCACCAACATGATTCAATTTGTCAAAATTCTTAAGAACCATGGAAGCAAAATCGATTATATAGATGTTCACTTCATCAGGTGTGTATTTTGTTGACAAACTGCGAATGATGTCTTGTAAAACATTCGTCTTTCCGGACTGGGAAGAACCAATAATCATTAGATTATTGCTGCCAAGGGCAACTGTGTATACTCCTTGATACTGGTTGTCAGGGTCATCATATACACCGATTTCTACATTGAAGAAACTTGGATTAGATGATTTTGCCGTAGCCGTTGTAAAGCCGATACAATCTCCAAGCGAAGGCAAACAAATATCAGGTAGTTTAGCCAACTTAATTTCATCACAATAATCTGCAACATATTTAACGATTGCATCCAATTGTGTTGCGCTGCCTTCACCACTCTTTTTCTTTTTTTGAGAATATACGGGCACACGTTTGCCGGAATCAAGCAGGCTATAAATTGTAAACTCTTTAACATTTGAATCATCCGTCTTCTCGGACGCACCACTGTACGCCGACTGGAACAGTTCAAAAATTTCATTATTACCTACTTGTAAATATGCACGACCAGGTTCCTTGATTTCGGAAGCAAGAGGGGACTTAAGCACTTCGTTACTGTCCTCCTGGCTTTGCACCTTTAGACAGAGCTTAAACCGAGAATTACTCCATATCTGCTCATTAACCTGTCCGGACGGCTTCTGTGTTGCAAGGATTAGGTGCACGCCAAGGCTTCGACCAATACGAGCTGCTGAAATCAATTCCTTCATAAACTCCGGCTGCTCCGCTTTAAGCTCAGCAAACTCATCAACAATAATAATCAAATGCGGCAATGGTATTTTTGCTTCGCCAGCTTTGAATTTTTTTATGTACTTATCAATGTGATTCACATCTGCTTCTGCAAATAAGCGTTGCCTTTTTTGCAGTTCTGCCTTGATGGATTTCAGGGAACGGTTAATTTCTTTACCATCAATATTGGTAATTGCCCCCAAAAGGTGCGGTAGATTTCTAAATTGATTAACCATTCCACCACCCTTAAAGTCAATAATAACAAAGGCTATCTCATATGGATGAAACAGTGTAATCATCGACAGAATATAGGTCTGAAGGATTTCCGACTTACCAGATCCAGTTGTTCCAGCCACAAGGCCATGTGGCCCATGGGCCTTGTCATGAAGATCCAGAGATACAACGCCCGTTTTAGACACACCTATGGGTGCAGCCATAGATTTAAAAACCTGCGACCGCGTCCAACGAGACTTTAAATCAATATCATCCACAGCAAGAATGTTTAGCAATTCAAACATTGAGATATTCTTTGTAAGAGTTCCCTCCAAAGATATCTCCTCCGTATATACTGGCGCAAGAAGTGCGACAATGCTCTCTGCCTCCTGATTTTGAAGAGACGGATATACGAATGGGTATATCTCTGTCTTGTTTTCTGTATTGATTAATTTGGCATTCTGTTCGTCTTGAATCTCTACAATATAGCCGCACCCTTGGGGAATCTCAGCAGAAGAACTGCCGAAAAAAACAAAAGTAACGCCCAAATCTTTTGCCTTATCAATAAATTTTGAAACAGGATGACTCTTATAGCCGTATTCATCAAAGAAAAACACAATGATGTTTGTTTCGTGTGATTTATTTTGCTCTCTCAGTGTTAACTCTTTATACAGATACTCAAATACAAGGTTCTTGCTTTCATCGTCGCAGACAATATTCCTGGTTCCAACAATGTCGTTATAAACATGCGGAAGCATACGAAGCCAATAAATCTTTTCTTTGTTCTCTGCCTTCGCAATAAAAATCATTTTTACATCTGCGAAATAATGGCGTGCAGCGATATCAATAACAATATTTTTTAGGAAGTCGAATCTGGACCCTGCCGCACCTACAATCCCCAATGCGTTAATTTCCTTGAAATTGCACACAATAGGGGCATTATGTATATTTTTGTATTCCTCAAAAAGCTGCTCCGGAATCTGTTGCAAATCATCCTCGATTTCCAGTTTTTCCTGCTTTTTATAGTTTATTTCTCTTTTAGAGACTACATCGCCGCTTCCAAGTCTAACACACAGGAAATCCTCATCTTCAGGCTTTCTGTCAAATAAATCTGATGAAAATGTATTGAATCGCTGGGTTTCCGTTTCCTGCGAAATATAAAGTTGCTCGAGTTCCTCCGCTTCACGTTTCCTGTAGTTCTCAATATCTGCTCTTTTTTTCGCCACATAAGCTTGGTATTTTTCAACACGCTCAGCAGTACTTATTTTATAGTCCTTACTCCCTTCCCGAATACTCAAAATTGTTGTAATGATTGCCATTCCACCCGAAATAGCTGACATGATAATCATAGCCCCACCAAAAAACGCCATAACGCCCGAGGCCAAAAGCATTCCAAAAGATGGTAGCAGCCTCGTAAAGATATTATTTTTGGGTTTCTGTGGTTTAGAAGGTGGATCCAAAACTTCAATCTTCTCATCGCAAACCACAGTCTTCAATCTCGTATTTCGATTGAATTTTGGATATCCCCCGTTTTCTGCCTTGTCAATCCAATTCAAAGAATTTACCCGCAAATCATCTCTAATTTGCGTCCAGATATGGTTGTCCTTAAAATAAAAAAAGAAATCAGAAATCGAAACAAAGTCACCAGATTTAATTACATCCTTACTCTTAGCCTTTTTTCCATTGATATAAACTCCGTAGTTGCTATGCTTTATATCGAGCAAAAATGCATTTTTATCCTTATAAAGACATACTGCATCCCCTTTGACAAACGCGCTATTTAACACAATCGTGTTGGACGGATCAGATCCAATAGTTATGGTAGAGATTTCTGACGCATCAATGATTCTTTCGTATTTTTTCTTGCCGTCATCAAAATCAATCAGGAATTCCAGGGAAAAAACCACATTGCCAGATTCCTGATATTGAACTTTTACCAAATCACCGTGCACCAAGTTTTTCGTCATGAGCTTTCTGATATCGCCAACAGTAAGATAAAGGTTATCAGAGCAATAAACCCCCCATCCTGCTCCACTCTTGGCAAAAAGCAACTCAATGTTTCCAAAGAATAGGTCTCTTCTCAATCTAATATCGCAGTCTACACCGGTACCCACTTTAATTTGTTGTGCGTCAGAAGGAAGTTCAATTTCTTTATACACACTTTTGCTTGAGAGAATGATTTTGTATCTGTTATCCATCCCATATTCTCCTATTCTGTAAAGTTAATTACACTTCCGTTTCTCAGGCCAAATTCTGCAAGCGTTTTTTTACCCTTCAATAACGCAATGGGTTTTTCCGACTTCAAATAGCAATTTTTAATATCTGATGTGTCAATGCCCAAATCATATGCGGTATTTAAAGCCATCACCAAGTCATTGGCTGAAATGTCAAGAGGAACTTCCAGATCAACGGACAAATTCCTTTTTTTAATATTTAAAATTATTATTGCATTATCTCTGTTCATCTCTTCCGCCCTCCCTAAATGACCAGAAATGATATTCTCTGAATGCTTTCGCACTTCGCAAAATCTGTTGGGCTTAAGCCGTCATAATGCTCGAAATGATCCACATAGTCACTCACCGCAAATTTCGCCACATGCTTAGGGGAAATAAGTGCATTCTCCTCTTCTTTTTTGAAATCATTACAGATAAACATATACTTATCTGCATTTGCTCCATTGATATTGGAAACCAAAAGGTTTGTCGCATAAACAGATGCATCATTTTGCGTTGTCACAAGTATTACCTTGTCCGCAATATCCATCAACTTTGCTTTATCTTCATCAAACGGCAAATCAGCATCGACAATGATATAATCATAATCTAAAGATTTTTTTGCATTGGTCACAATACGTTCGTAAACAGAATATTCCAGGCCAAGAGACATAAGAGCGGCCTTGAATGGTGGTAAGTAATAGAAAAATTCCTGTCTTATTACGTGTCGTACTGCATCATATGCATTTTCCGATGGATTGGAGAGTGCGGCGTAAACATCAGCAACAGTAATTGCGCTATTATTATCCATCATTCTCTGAAAGGACTGTATATGTCCAGCATTGATGTAAAGCACACGCTTGTAGTTTTTGGTAAGTGTTGCACTCATGCCTAAAGCAAGCGTGGTTTTCCCAACACCACCGCACGCTGAATATATCAATATAATCTGAGTTTCTTTTTTTGTACTGCCGCTTAATTTGAAAGCAGCCCCACTCTTTCCAATGATTTCGTTTAAGATTTCCTTAATGCTCGTATATTTAAAAATACGATTCACATTAAGATCACCGGTTTGGTCATCCTCATACTTCTCAGTCATCAGGAAAATATTTTCTAAGTTGTGACGTTGTAATGAAATATCGTAGAGTTCTTCCGAAACAACCAGAATGTCAGCCTTCTGGGGGGACGAAAAAAGGTATTGATAATAGTCCTTATCTGTTATGATTTCTATATCAATCTTTTCAAAAAACTCTTCTACAAATTTAAGTTGTAAGGGAATAATATAGCTGATATCCATATCTGCAATTATAATCCTTGGTTTCGCCACAATAGCCCCTCCCTAATCCGCAACAATCTGGAAATCACTATTTGCCAATCGGATAATATCCCCTATTTTAATCGGATATGCCTTGTTCGGCTGAATCCGAATATGATTTACAAATGTACCATTTGCGCTTTGTAAATCCGTAATATAGTACTGCCCACCACTTTGCGTGATTTTACAGTGAGATCGGCTTATCATCTTATTGAAGCTAACAACCCCATCAACCAACTCTGCCTTTTTTCCAATGGTAAAATCATTCTTATTAACCACAATTTCAACACGCATCGGGGCGTTCATTGCAACAACTTTTATCTGCGTCCTACTTCCCTCAATTTCCGGGACAACATCCTTATTGAAATTTGGGATAGGTGCTTTTCCACTCTTTATTGATGAGTAGATATCCTCAAGACCAAGTGTTCCATTCGCTAAATTCACTGCAAATTGATTTACCTTTGGAACAGAAAAGGTCCATATGCTTTGAATTAGTTTTATAAGATTTGTGCGCAGTTCATTTTCGAAGCTGGAAAAATCGTCATAAATTCGGTCTACTACGGGAAGATAAACTAAACTCACCTTATAGGTAGCTATATCAACATAGATTTTTTCAAAAGAAATATCAATATTTTGACAACTAAGAAACCCGTTGTTTTTAACTTCCATAATATTCGAAAAAAGATTGGAGCAAATAGTCAAAAAAATCTCTGGTTCCAACGTAGGAAGCAAAGCAGAAAGGGTCTTATATCCGTCCGACAAATAATATAATTGGATTTTCCCGTTATAAAGCATTTTCATGCACTTCAGAAAACAGTTGGTTGTTTGGTTTTGCATAACCTTATATTCCGTCGAGAAAAAAAGTGTCTCCTTATCTAGAATATAAGAGAAATTTTGTCCGCACCCTATTTCTGTAAGCTGCCCAGATTCAAGAAGTCGATTCATAGACACTACCCCTAAATTCAAGAATTCTATCACAATTTGACCGGCATTTCAGATGTAAGCCAAATTCTAATAAAATTGGGGTGTCTCCACCTGCGTGGCGTTGTGCCACGCAGGTGGAGATTGGATTACTTAGCCTTTGCTTCTTCTTTCTTCTTACGCTTTGCTACCAGGAATACACACAGGCCGATTACGACTACAAGGATACCTGCAATAGAACCCCAGAACAAAGGCTTATTCGCATACCAGCGGACGAACAGGTTTGTAGATACAGTAACCGTGTTGTTGAACTCGTAGGCACAGGTGAAATCCTCCGAGCTGGTGTCGGTAATGTTTCCAGCCATATCTTCAACAACAATTCTTACACTCTGTGCGCTGCTCTGCTCATTCAAAGTAAACTCACCGGTAAAGTTATTGGAATCAGCAGAAAAATCGGTAATTTCATCAACCAGTTCGCCATTCACATAAATCTTGATGCTGCGCAGTCCAATGGCATCGAATACGGTGTACTTCACCGCAACTTCCTGAGCATTGATAATGCTATCCTCGAGGCCCACAATACTGGTGATTTCAGCCTTGGTGCTGTCAACCCGGAAGCTCATCTCCATGCCTTCGTAGTTGGTATTCTCAGGCTTATTACCGGTTGCATCCTCAGAGGAAACAGAAATCTTATACACACCGTCATCGATAAAGTTATCTTTACTGATGGTATACCGGTACTGGAACCAGCCGCTTTCGCCAACAGCAACGGAATCATTGATTTCGGGAGTGCAGGTGTACTTAACATCCTCCAAGGGACGACCGTCAACAGTAATCTCAATCTTGAGGGAGTCAGCCACCAGTCTGTCTGCGTTGAACTCATCAATCACCAGATCTTCGTCAACGCGCAGTACATAGCTGCCGCCGTTTGCAATCAGATCCAACAGATACTGGTTATAAACATAGACAGAGCCGAAACGGTTAACAGTAAAGACGATTTCTTCACTGTCCTGGTTGCCCGCCTTGTCCTCAGAGGTGAGGGTCAGCGTGTAAATACCATCCAAATCCTGTCGGACTTCAAAGATATCAAAGATTCCTGTCACGGTTTCCTTTCCTGCATCCAGGAGTTTGGTTGCCTCCTCCGTCAGGTCAATGGTCTTATCCTTCTGGATACCCACCAGAGAAACCGTATAATCCTTCAGATTGATATCATTGATTCTGATGCTGGGCACAATCTCCGCATCATGACCATAGGCAGAACCATTTTCAATGCCTTCAATGGAAATCATGTCCTCGAAAGTGGTATCCAGGACAAAATCCTTACCTGCCACAGAATTACCATAACTCGCAGCTCCGCTTTCATTGCCAGCCATATCCGTCATGGCTACATCAAATGTATAATCGCCGTCAACCGTATAGTTGATTGTGGCAACGTGCGTATCGCCATTATGGGTCCAGGAAATGTTGGGAAGCTGTCCTCCCCGGGAGACATTTCTGGTAAAGACAACCCGGTCAACATCAAAGTTATGCTCCACAATGGTGATTGTCGCAGTGCGGGAAGCATTAAAATATCTGTTGTTGGCCACAGCGTTGTTATTGTAGTCGACGCGAATAACAGGCGCGGTCTTGTCGATGGTGAATGCATAGGGATTTGTGCTGGAAGAATGGATCTCCACACATTTGTTATCTGCCAAATCCGTATATCCAACGGCAAAGGTATAATCACCGTCAGCAGCATACGAAATCGTTGCAGTATATGTGGTATCATCGCCGTTTCCAGTGCCAGTCTTTACTGTCCAACCAGAAATGGTGGGAATTGTGCCATCCGTATTTGTGATGGTAATAACCACATCCTCCGGATTGAAGTTTCGCTCCGTTACAACAATGGTAGCAGTCCGATCCGCATTGTAATATTTTTCACTGTCTACATTGTCATTGTCATAATAAAATTCAATTTCAGGAGCAGTCACATCAATTTTAATTGCACCGGCTTCGGTTACCGTCGTTCTGGTCTGTCCGGAATTATCAACTGCAGTGATTTCCACCTTGACATTGTTGCTATTGAACTTCTCGGCATCAATGGAAATTTTGCCGGACCAACTGCTTACCAGGTTATCTTCATCATAAATCGCTCCGGCAACGCCATTCTCGCCATCAAACAGTACACCGGTCTCCACCGCTGTGGTGTCTGTCGTATAGATCTTATAGACAATCTCCTTCAGGCCAGAGTAGTAACCCTCTTCGCTCCCCTCGCTACCAATATACTTGGGATCAAACACATCCACGGAAACCGTCACGCTGCCATTGTAGATTCCGGAAGCGGTTTTATTGTCAGCTTCAGGAACAATATCGATATCAGGGGCGGCATCCACTTCATCACCAGAGGGATTTTTATCATCGACGACAATACCCGTAGAGTTGATAATGGTCTTGTTACCAGCCATATCCTCTACGCAGAAATAGATGATGAATTTCTCGTTCGGCTCAACAACAATTCCCGTTTCGGCATTGTAGGCCTCCCATTCACCGTCCTCGTCATAGTCAAGCACAGAGGGAACCTTCTGATACTTAAGAGAAGCCAAACCGCTGATATCACAGTTTGCGTTCAGTTTGACCACGACAGTCTCACCGTAGAAAGTATCGAATACCAGCGTATTCTTATCCTGCGGAACCACAGACTCCCCGTTGATCTCAATAGTCAGATCTGTCGGATTCGTGATGTCCACCTTAATTTCGTCAAGAGTAACATCCTCCGGTGCACACATATTGCCGGCGGCATCTTCAGTCCACACCTTGATGAAATAAGTGCCATCGCCAGTAATTACTGGTACATTTGTGCCATCAAAAGCAATCTTCGCGGAGTCATCCGGCTCAACCTCACCCTTATTGGTATCCCAGAACTTGAAGTAAGTGGTAACAGGTGCTGCAAAATCGCTTACTGTCGGCTCAGTGATGGTAATAGCAGGATAATCTGCCACATACCAATCGTTGTTGCCATTGGGCACCGCTATTGTTTCAACAGCCTTGCCAGGCAGAGATTTTTGCACCTTGACATTGACAGAAATCTCGTCACTCACACGTTCGGTGTTGCTTCTTACTCTAAAATAGTAAGTGGCGTTCGTATCCGCGCTGATGATGATTTTGTCTTTGACATACTGTGGCTCACCGGTTGCCTGTCCTTGCTGAACGATGGTTTCCGTGCTCAAAGGCATTTCTGCCCAAGTTTCTGTCGCACCATCTGCATGTTCAACACGGTACTCATACACCTGTACGCCGGAACCGGTTTGTCCACCGGAAAGGGTAATTACAACATCATCGTTGGTCCAGGCACCGCTTTGATAGCCATTCAGATTAAAGCTCGGCTCAGCAGGTGTTTCATTATCCTTAACGATGGTCGTTCCTTCTGCAGTATCCGTCATAGCTTCAGAGACATTTCCGGCAACGTCAAACACTCTGACATACACCTTGCCCTCGAAATTCTCGTACTCTTCCAGAGCCAATTTGATCTCCACATCTTCATCGCCGGAGACAAAATCAATCCACGCATTATCGCTGAGTTCTTTTCCTTCCGCAACCATCTGGTACTGATATTTAGCGATACCGCTGTCCTGATCAGCACGATTGTCCGTAGCTTGCACAGAAATATACACCTGATCTCTGAATACCAGACCGAACGTAAGGACATTGACAATCTCCTTGATAAAGCCCTTATTGGTATCCTGTACAAACGACATGGTTATGTCTGTCGGTGCAGTTTTATCAATTTTAATATCGATTGCGCTTGCTTCGGATACCCGCCCAACAGCATCAATGGCCCAAACATAATACTTGCCATTGTACTCAGACGACGGAACAACAAAGCGATATTCCCCGTTGCTGTATTCTGCCTCGGGGAGGGTATCCGCATAGACATCTGTTGTGCCATATACTACTTTGACAACAGTAGAGCCGGTAGAAATTCCTGTATCCTGATTGTCAGAAACCCGGCCGGATACCTCTACGGAAGAATTGTGCCATTCCGCAGCCGGTGCTTTTTCGATAGAATCCACAACAGGGGCCGTTGTATCAATGTGCTTCACTTCAATCTGTTCCACCGCATAATTGCCGGCTTCATCCATTGCGTAGATGAAGTAGGTTCCATTACTGGTTGCCTGGAACTCATACACACCGTCCACCGCTTGAATTTCTGTGGCAGCTAAAATATCCTCTTTATTCTCCAATTTCACAGAGGACCAATGTGCAGATGTGACAGCATTGTTATCAGCTGCTCTGAAGGCAACGGCAATCGAAGTATCGCTCCAAAGCCGCCCCACCACGGTATTGTTGATTGTAGGTGCAGTATTGTCGATGTCAGCAACATCAATGGGGGAAGTAAATTTATTACCAGCATTGTCCTCAACAAAAATGTAGTATGTGCCATTGTCCTTAACTGTGAAGGAATACACACCCTCATTGGCTGTCAATACGGTGGCATTTCCCCCATCCTGACGGCGACTGTAAGATACGGACTTGATGCTGCTTTCTTCATCAACAGCATTGAATGTATATGTATTCTGCTGATTCCAGAAAAATCCTGTGGACACCTTTTCCAGATTTTCAATTCTGGGAGCGGTCCGATCAATCTTCTCCACTACAACATTGGTCTTTGCGAAATTACCCGCTTCATCTACTGCATAAATATAGTAAGTACCGTTTGCAGTGGCAGTATAACTGGTTGCAGGAACCAAAAGTGCCTCTTTTATCTCCTCGAGAGAGGTGTATTCCGCAGGGGAAATATACACTGTAACTGCCTCACCGGAGTTGTCGGTTGCCAGGACAGTAATTTCCTTTTCCTGACGCCATTCCTCAGCATCCGAAACAGACGGAGTAATGCTGGGCGCCTGAATATCTTTGGAAACAACAGAAATTGTATGGGCAGATGTTACGTTGCTGACGGTATAAACCTCGTCAACCGCTGTCAGGCCAGTTTCTCCATCGAAAATATCGGCAGAGTATCCGTCGTCGGGAATGAACTTGAACTGCACGTCACTGCCATGCTCCACCGACATAACATTGTTGGGAATATCATTACCGGATATATCCGTAAACTTTCCATTCTCAGCCTCAAAGGTAACATCGTAACGCTTCAAGACAAAGGTGGCTGTTACTTCAATATCTTCCGTAACGCCGGCGACGACCACCGTACAGCCGTTCTTGTCGCTGACAGTCTGCTCCTGACCATTAGCGGTAACAGATTCAATCTCATATCCCTCTTCAGGCACAACTTCCAGGTTGACACTTCCGTTATGCTCCACAGTGGAGACATTGGGCACAACGGTACCATGTTCAGGGGCTGCCACACTGACATTGTAAACATTCGGAGAGAATACAAATTCTATGGTGTAATCCTTTACCTCAAGCGTTTCACTATATACCTTGTTGTTTTCCTCATAAACGATAGGCTCATCTTCGTTAATCTTTACTTGAGATACACGATACCCTTCCACCGGCTCAGCCGTTACTACAATACCCTGTGCATTTTCAGAAACATGAACTGTTCCTTCGTTTGCAATCATATTGCCATCCACTTCCACACTGCCGTTGGCATTGTGTGTAATGGTCACGGTAAAGACACGGACAAAGTTTACAACAACAGTCGTATCTTCAGAAGGTGTAATCTGAAATTCTTTTTCAACGCAGTTTTCTTCCACTGCTACTGTGTTCGGATCCCCGTTGACCAAAATGCTTTCGATTGCATAGCCCTCGTTTGCTGCTGCGTGGATGGTCACGCTATCCCCAGCTACAACAGTTTCCGTCTCAGGTGAAACGGTACCGCCTTCGGAGATATTCGCGAGAGTTTTCACTGCATATCGGGTTTCAAATACAACTTCAATCGTTGCATCCGCATCATAAGAAATGGGTACAGCTTCAACCGTTTGGCTATTAACCTTGATTTCTTTTACTGTGGTATTGGCATTTGCCGGAACAAAATCAATCCGGACATTTTTACCCATTTCCACAGTAGCAGCCGTGCCAATCAAGTCCTGGCCGTCAACAATAACTTTACCGTCTCCGATTTTGACGAAGGTAAGGGTTACAGTTTTAGCCAGTACGAAATCTACATTCTGTGCAATGGTTTCAGCAGTAAGGGACGCATTGCCGGTTTTCTGTGCATACCCATCTGCAATAACCCGAATTGAAATATCCCCGGAATCGACCATTGCTGCAGTCATTGCTGCCTCAATCTCTGATACCGGAAAAGATGCAACACCGTTTTCATCGGTCGCCGCACTTAGCTGAAGCTTCCATTGCTCAGTGCTGTTTTTGATTTCAACCTCTGCACCTGAAATAGGGCTGACTCCATCTGTAACTGTCACTGTGAATGCGTCGGCAGGAACTGCCAAAGCTTGCAGAGTGCTGACAGGTATCATCGCAAGAACCAGAAGGACAGACAGGGCCATTGCGACAATACGGTCAAACGAATTCCGTTTTCCATGTGTCATGACGTACTTCCTCACTTTTCTTTATATTTGTACTTCAAAATACGAAAGGTTCTACTGTTAAACAGGCTGTGCATATTTATTGTCCAGACAAGAACAGAAAGAAGAATAACTGCGAAGTAGGTATTCTTCAACGGAGTACATAAAATACCGACAAAGAGCAGCAACAGAAATATTGCAGCTGTATCTGCTAATTTTGCGAAAGGATTGGAATAGAAGCAAAATATACCAGGGCGAAAATTCTTTTGAATATCTCTTCCAAACCTTCTGCGCAAAAACTCCTTTCTGCGTCTATTGGCCAGAAACACTGCGCCGTATCCTAAGAAAGCAACACACCAAAAGAAAATTGCAATTAATGCAGACAATTCACCTGTTTGCTGGGGTATTATTGGTATTACAAGTATTGTTAGTGACATAGCTGACAGAAATACAACTGACAACCAAAAATAGTGCTTGATACGATTGATTGCGTTCACGAAATCACCTCGTCTGTATGAACAAGGATGACTTCGTCAAGCATCACCAGTTTTTTGACGCTTACACGCCTTTCCTGTACGACGGACTCGCTGTCCAGCGAAATTGTAGTATCCTCATCCATTAACAGGCTTGTAGTTGCCCCTTTTTCCAGCATCTCTGTCTGGGCGCCAATGTTTTTCTTTGCTTTGTTTGATGACAGCAAACCAGTTTCAGGCGTTTCAGAATCGACGTCATGACTTTCTTTTTTGTTGAAAGCATCCGTCTCCGGTCTTTTAGAATGCTGCATAGTATCTGTCAACTTACCTCTGTTGGCATTTGCACTGCTCGGCTTATACCCTTGGCCTCCAGCTTTTTCGTTGTTTGCCCGCATCCGTGCAATAGACTTTCTGGCTGTCCGACCAGACAGGTCACCAATAACGGAAGGTATTCTAAAGAAAATCCAAAAGAATACGCAAAGAATCAGGCAAATACCTGCCACAATGTAAGAAATCAACGATACCATAGAAAGGATTTCAGCGGTAGACATGATTAACTCCTTTCTGCGGCATTGTCGTATGCACGCTCAATAGCTTCCCGGTACCGTGCATAATTTTCGACAATCTCTTGCTTTAGCTTTTCTGACTGATCTTTTCGAACCGTCAGATTTTCTGAATTGGCGTAAACAGTATCAAACAAGGACAAAACATCAGCTTCCTCAAAACCAACTTGTACCAAATCGTCCCGCTGGTCATAAATCAGCATAAACACACCATTATATAGAGAAAGCTTGTCATAACTTCCGGCGTCTGCCACGTCCTCCAAAGCGCCCTCTATCGTGGAAAACAACTCTTCGTAATTTGCTTTGGATGCTTCCTCTACTGTTGCCTTATTCAAAATATATTTTTTGTAGAACGTACAAATCTGGTAGTAGCAGTCTGACAACTTTTCTTCTGCAAAATTCCCAGATAATTCTTGGTTCTCATAATTTGCCGCAAAAAATGGTTGCGCTTTCTGAACTCTTGTAGAAAAGCTTTCCTTTCCGTCTTCTGTGTAATAATTAAAATACATTGTGCCAATCTGATAATTCAGTTTTGCAAACTCAACACTCTTTGTATCAAAACCACTTTGGTAACGGTTATAAAGTGCCAGGAATTCCCCACTTTCAGGCTTGTCAAATGTACCTTCATCGTTATATGCTTCAAGGATTTTCATATACGCACGGGTGTCATACGGATAAATAGAAATTGCCTGCTTATAGCTGGAAATTTTCTCCTCTATTGGTGTGGATGCCATCACCGAGACCAATGAATCGTAAGTATTGTTGTTTAACTGGACAGATAGCTTGCTGCATACGACCCCGGAAACTGCCATCACTACACAAAGTGCTGCAGAGGCAATGAATGCCGTCAGTTTACGCTTCTGCTTCCGTTTAAAGTCCTTGGTGATCAGTTCAGGATGCTCCAAATCGTAGATGAGATCGGCACAGCTTTGATACCGATTCTCAGCGGCGGGTTCCACGCACTTGTCAATGATGATTTCTATACCTTCGGACAGCTCGGGATTCCATTGCCGTACGGAGGCATACGGCTCACCATTCCGGGGATCTATACCGGTGAGCAAGTGGTGCATTGTCATGCCCAGCGCAAAAATGTCCGATCTGGGATCTGTCTGACCACTGTACTGCTCAGGTGGTGCATAGCCTTTTGTTCCAAGTACAGTCGTATCCGCTAAATTCTGCTCTTTGTACTCACGGGCGATACCAAAATCAATGATTTTGACATTCCCTTCCGGCTTTAGCATGACATTAGCCGGCTTCATATCTCTATAAATAATCGGAGGTCTCTGGGAGTGGAGGTAAGACAGGGCATCTGCTATTTGCATTGCCCAGTTTATTACCTTTTCCTCCGGTTGTGCTCCGTACTCCAGCAGAATCTTATCTAACGATTCGCCTTCAATGTAGTCCATAACTACATATATGGTGACACCATTATCAATAATATCCACAATTCTGGGCAATGCCGGATGGTCCAGCCGTTTCATCAAATTGGCTTCCGCCAATAAACTGTTTACAACGACCTCGTCATTCTTTCCGCTGCCTTTTTTGCGAATCTCCTTAACCGCCCACTGCTTATTCAGGTGTGTGTCCATGGCAAGATATACAACAGACATACCGCCGCGGCCAATTTCTCTCAGCACCTCATATTTACCATCGATAACGGTTCCAATCTCTGTCATCCACCATCACCTCACTCCACCTTTATGAGAATAACGGATATATTGTCTTTTTCCTTGCGAGACTTTACCTGCTCAATCAGATATTTTGCATTGCTGTGCATTGCGTTTTTATTATGAAAGTTTATGGGATTCAAGGACTCATACATCTCATGCTCTGTGATTTCATGCCTGAATCCATCCGAGCACAGCATGTAAGCTCCCTTTTCCACCTGCCCGCAGATAAGTTGTGGGTTCACAATCTTGGAGGCCCCAACACACTGGAGCAGCAGGTTCCTGCGCTTGTCGTGTTCGGCCTGTTCGATGGTCATAGTTCCATGGCTTACCTCTCTTGCAACAAATGTGTGGTCCGTTGTCAGCTGTGTAAGGCCAGAAGCAATGTGGTAAATCCGAGAGTCACCTACATGGGCAATGGCGTACTGTCCTCCAACAAAAAGAATACCAGAAAAAGTGGTCCCCATGGATACACCCGTTTCACTGCTGTGCTCCAGAATTTTCATGTTCAAGTTCTTCAGCATCAATGCCCATTTTCCGGCAATTACATGCATATCAACGTTTTCCAGTTCAAAAGGGAGTTCCTCATCAAACCACCTGGAAAATTCACGTATCACCGTTGCACTTGCCAGCTCACCCTTGGCAAGTCCACCCATACCATCACAGAGGACTGCCAGCAAAACTTCAGTATCATCTGCTAACGCGTGTTTAAGCAAAACGCTGTCCTGGTTGGTTGTCCTCGAAATACCTACATCGGTATCCGCTGTCGCTGTGTAATGCATGGCACCCTCTCCCCTTAAAATCCGCTCATTCAATTAACTGGCCGTATTAAATATAAATTCTTCATTTCCAAGTCTGAGACAGTCCCCGTCCCGAATTTGGACTTCACTTTGCACAGGAATTGCAACATTATTGATATATGTACGGTTTTTTGAATTCAGATCGATTACAAAATAGAACGTTCCTCTTGTAACGATATCCGCATGGCTGCGACTGACCGCATTGTTATTGGCCACAAAATAATCCACATAACTGCGTTCTTTTCCAATACGAAACACAGGTTTGTTAACAGATATAATTTCACCCGTCGTCACGCGTCTGAGTGTTGGGAAGCGGACACTGTTTTCAAATTCCAGCAGCGTAGTTTCTTCATCATACGTCTCTGTCAAAAGTCCAGTCGCCTCATCCTCGTCAAGGATTCCCGTCGCCTCATCTTCCAGCAAAGCCGTAGCCTCCTCATCAAGAATTGCTGTAGGCGTGTCCTCTTCCACCGCTTTCCTGATATTCGGCTGCTCACCATTATAGTGCTCATAGTAGTGTTTCTGTTTGTCAGTCATAAATCCACTCTGACCAGCATTTTGCTTCCGGATGGCATTGACAACACTTCTGTCTTCCTTTTCAACGAATTTTTCAATTGCATCCTCAGAAAAAGGTTTCTGCGCTTTAAAAAAATACGTAAATCTGGATATCAGTTCGGCATCCTTCTCTGTAGACGGAAGTGCAGAATAAATTATAGATTCTATAAGTGAATACACTCCCGCATTTGCTTGCTCCATAGTGGTAGGAACATACAGGAAATTAACCTCTTTGGTAACATCGTTGATGAAAATATAGTGCGTATCCATAACGACTCGGTTTAGAAGCAGCTTGTTGGCCTTGATTTTTTGAACCGCCACAACAAGCTGTTCCATGATAAAAAGAAAGTCTCTTTGGGTAATCGGACGTTTCAGCCGTTCAAAGAGACTGATTCCAACAGGTCCAGAGTATTCAATCAGATTCTGTTTAATCCGCTTTGGCTTGAGAAAGCCACGGAAATATAACCTTGAAAAGATGTTTAATGCATTTTCATCAAAACTCTCACCACTTGAAGTCTTCGCTCTTACAAACAGGTGACAATCTTTGGTCTTTACTTTGTATTTCACCTGGATTCTCCTTCCCGTATACTTTAACCCTCTGCCTTGATCACAAAAAATATTTAAAGTTATAATAAAACCGAAATAATCAAATAATATATTGCGTGTAATATATTGTTTTTCCAAATATATTGCGTAGAACTAACCGTTCTACACAGTAACCGCCCAATTCCATTGAATTACAATGAAATTGGGCGGTTGGGTGACCACATATTTGACCACTAAAGCGGTAATTTCTCTATGTGGTTTCGTTTCATCTCCATCGAGGAATGCACATAGATGTTAAGCGTTACTGCTGCATTGGCATGTCCCAGCATTTCACTTAGCGACTTTACATCCATTCCTGCTTCAATGCAACGAGTTGCAAAGGTATGGCGCAATGCGTGATAGTTTATTTTCGGAATCTCCGCAATCATCAAAAGGCGATGATATCTGTAATCGTAAGTTCTTGGACTTACAAACTGATGCGTCGTAGATACTACAAACTTAGAAACGCTTTTACTTCGCACTTGGTTCAGCAGAGGTACCAGCCAAGAGCATAGCGGAATTACTCTATGAGACGCAGCTGTCTTTGGCGGTTCAATTGCCAACACAGAACTTTTTTGGCGCCCCTGGGCGTGTATTCTGGCTATCGTTTTTCTTATGTGTATAATTCGATTGGAGAAATCGATATCTGTCCACTCCAAAGCGCAAATCTCACCGATTCTAAGGCCTGCATACAGGGAAAGCAGCACCCCAATGGATGTCGGATCCAACTTCTGACAGCACACAGATACCAGCTTTTCTTGCTCCATTCGAGTCAGTATCGGAAGTTCGTGCTTTATCTCCAGTGGCTTGCATATTCTTGTGTCCAGTGGTTGACGCATTCGATTTTCAACAGCATAGCTGATTACTGAATTAATCACTAACATCATGCTGCGAACATATGACGGTGCAAGACCTCCTTTCTTATCAACCCTGCCGGATTTGAGTTTATCTGCCAGAAATGCGTTGATTTCAGTACCCGTGATGGTATCAATCCGGCGGTTTCCTATGCCTGGTATAATGTGTGTTATCAGCAGATTCTGATAGCGGTTGAATGTAGCTCCTTTGATTCGCAGGCGGTTATTTTCCAGCCATAACTCTGCCACCTCGGTAAATAAATATTTCTTTTGATTTTCAGGAAAAGTACGCAATAGTTCATTTTTCTTTTCTTCCTGTTTTCTCTTTGCTTCTCTGTATGTTTTTGCGTATACCGAACCATAAATTGCCTTCTTGGAGGCATTTATGCCGATTTTATATCTTGCTTCCCAGCGACCATCTTTTCTTTTCCGTATATTTTCACCGTGCTTCGGCATTACGATCATTCCTTTCTACCTGAAATGGCGATCTGACCATTTTCCTGACCCCTAATGGCTTGCCACAACCTTATCCCAGCAGTTTCTTTCGTAATCCTCGTCCTCTTTATTCACATTTTCGAAAAAATTAGTTGATAATTTGTTATAAAAAAGTTGATTTTTTTGTCGAACAGTGCTACAATGACTATGAATAACGTGGGAATAAGTATCCTTAGAACGGTTAGTTCTACGCAGGAAATTCGGCTATATTACAGTAATATTTCATTTTCTGATTGAGTTTATCCGTGGATATGGGCTCACTTTCTGTTGCCTATGAAAAAGCAAAAATTTAATACAAAAGGCGGAGCGGTCCTGTAATACAGTACCGCTCCGCTTTATCTTTAACTTTAGAGTCAAAGTTTCTAATATGATCCGTTTATTAAATTAACCAGCTCTTTCCCTCGTAATTTATCTTTCTTAGCTCTTTTCTTCCATTCCAATACGATTTGTACTCGAAGAAGGTTAATCGATATCACACCAGCATTGCAAACCCCAATAGTTTCCCTTTTCTTAATCTCCGAATGCCAGAGCGGTATTCCCAACCAAACATACTTCGCCGTAAACGCCAAAAATCAAAATTTACACGCACATTTTTCCTATAATGGATCTCCTTTTGCTTTATCCGTCACCTCCAATTTACATTCTTTCAGCAATACTTATCAAAGCTATACTTTCCTCTATTGCACAGCATCATCCCCCATTCTCTTCCTCCATCATTTCATGAAATGGTAAGGCAATTATGCTTAAACAGCATACAATACCAATTATCCAGAGAGTCCCAAGTATATTGGGATGCTACGCAAAACCTCCCTTTCAAATAGAGTTGCTGCGTTTACCATCTATAGTATATATGTCTCCAAAACGCCTTTTGTGACATAAATTGATAAAAAATTCTGCCCTATCTGGAGTCCAGGGTTTCATCTGTACCCCCTTAGTGGCTCAAAATTTCATGAGCGCTTGGCTCATTTTTTCATTGACATTTACAGATTACTTCAATGGAGAAACAAGCTGCTATCCCAATGCAGATATACGGATGCGGTGGACGAATTGATTATCAAGCCGCAGAAACGAAAGCACCGGTAACAGCAAGGGGTAGGGGCCATCGCCCCCACCCCTGATACATATTGCCATGGTTGGAATGCGAAGTTATTACAGTCGCATATCCCCCAGAACCGAAAAGAGAATATTATATGGCAAAATATGACCTATAAATTTATGGGTTGATATATGGGAGCGTTTGCCTATAATAGACTCAGAAAGGATGGTGTCGTTTATGCAGCTGGATACCAAAATGATTGTATCTGTTTCCGAAGCAAACAAAAATTTCTCCCGTGTGGCACACATTGCGGAAAGCAATGGCCGGGCCGTGATATTCAAAAATAACAAACCCAAATACCTGTTAATCGATCTGGAGCAGGAATCCCTGCTCTACGATCTGACAGATGACGAAAAGGTGGAAATTGCATCCAGGCGAATTATGAAAGCCTTTAAGCCTGCTTTTGAGGAACTTGCAAAATGATTCAGTTATCAAAAGATAAGGTGCTCCATTTCCACCAACTGATTGCTGAGGAAACCGGCGGCAGCATCGGTGTGCGGGATGAAGGGCTGCTGGAATCCGCTCTGGAAGCAGCCTTCTCCACCTTTGGCGGCCAGGAGCTATACCCCACAAAAGAAGAAAAAGGGGCCCGTATAGGTTTCAATTTGATCTCCAACCACGCCTTTGTGGATGGAAATAAGCGGATTGGTATGCATGTTATGTTGACCTTCCTGCTGGTCAACGGCATCCGTTTGAATTGCTCAAACGAGGATGTAGTGGAAGCAGGATTAGGCGTTGCATCCGGTACCATGGACTACGAGCAGCTGCTGCAGTGGATTAGGTGCCACAGAGAAATCTGAATGATTACCACATCCCAAAAGGACGCAGAATCAATCTCATTGGTTGATTTCTGCGTCCTTTGCGCTTTAATTGTGCCCGTTTTATGGAGCAGCTTTTTCCAAAGATATCTTTTACTCCACCGTCCTTCCGGCGAAAAATGCGGCTTTCGCCTCCTCCAGCGTCATTTTGTTGGCGCCTCCTGCCATGGATGGATGGAGGGTCTGGATTGGATCATTCTGCCAGTTGCACACCGGGCAGATTTCATACTCTTCTACGGATGCCTTGCCACAGCACGGGCACTTATTTTCGATCGAACTCATATCGTCAATACACCTCCTTATCTTTAGGTTTCAAAATGTTGAGAAGGTTTCAGCTTGGTTCAGACCCATCATTACGCTTCCGGTTTCCAGCCGGTTTGATTTTGATTTCTCCAAACTACAGCCTAATGGACTTTTCGCTCTTACAACAAAAATTGATCCCATGGGGATCCCTTCACACCGGTAGCATTCAGTTTCCTGGCAATTACATCCGCAGACTTTTTGCCAAAATTTCTGGTTCTCATGATTTGCTCCTCCGTCAGCCGGACAATATCACCTACACTTTTGCAACCAAGGCCAAACATACATTGCTGTGCGCGTGTTGTTAAATTCAGATATTGGATAGGTTGTGACAGCAAATCCTCGGGGCCATAGGAAAATGCAACATTGTTCTCGGCATCGATTCGCCCATGTCTGTATCCGTCCCTATAGCCTTTACTGTACCCCTTGTTGTATTCCGCCGTTGCCCTGTCCTTACAGTATCCCGCAACACCTAATAAGATGTAATTCCATCTGGAAGGTTCTCTGAGCTTGAACAGTGCTTTACGTTCGATTCGCCTGATACACTCATCTGTCATCGAAAACCGGGAAGCTATATCAGATATGGAGTCGCACGCAATATACCGCCTATGAAGAATTGTTTGCTCCTGTTCAGATAGGGTGGACAAAGAATACTGTACACCTGCCAAAATATCTGCCGTCAACTTCAGCGGCAAATCCAAAGTGGTATCACCTTTTGCCGCAAGTAAGAGATTGAATGGGTATTCGCCAGGGATTTCATTCATTCTGTTTTCCATATTGTACCTCCGAGCATATGTCTATGATAAACCCATAATAATTATAACATAATTCTATTAGATTTAGAATAGATGATATGCTGTGTCGAAGGTGCAAAAAGCTGACAATTGAAAACTGTCAGCTTTAAGGGGTTATAGTTCTGCAGTGCAGTATGCTTTGAGCCCGCAGAGAATCCGTACCTGCTCAGCCCTCGGAAGTGTAGCAATAAGCTCTGCAATTTCCGAGGGCGTTGTTTCACCGGATCGATTCACCACATCTTGCAGAAGATTGTCTGCAGAAACATCCAGAGCGTTGGCAATCGTAACCAGTGTTTCCAGTTTGGGCGGCTTGTGACCTCGCTCCAGAACGCTCATATGCATTGGGCTGAGATTCACTAACTCGGCAAGTTGCTCCTGGGTTAGTTTCTTAGCCTCCCGTGCCGCTTTGATTCGCCGGCCAATTTTCTTAGCATCCATCATACAATCATCCCTCCAGAACTAATTTTATTCTGGTTTAAGTATAACGGACTTACTTTTGTACTCACAGAATCTATATTACTTATATCTAAGCAATATAGGCCTATATTGCATTGTGTTAATGTATTTCGCCTCACAACCGAAGCTGAACCGCAGTATAAGCTCGCCAGGAACAAGCCAAAAAACATATCCTGTGTGGGTAAGTTTTTAATGGCAATCAATTTCAGATACTGGCTTGAATTCTTTACGACCGCTTGGTTGTCTATTTCCCTCTTATACATGTCGTAGTTTCGCGACTCATTTAATCAGCGAAACAAATCCCTCTTGATGCAGTATTGCCTTTCTGGTACCATAATGATAAAGACCAGTTTATTGGACATATAGCCGTTTATAATAAGGTCAGAAAGCAAAAGGGTGTGGAGGACACGCCTGACAGCGCCGGAGAATGGAGGAAATCCTATGTGGGTGCTTGTTTGTATTCTCCTTCTTCCAATCATGATTTTGGCAAAGCTGATAGAGTAAGAAAGGTAAGGTGAGATGGATGGCATTTAAGATTGGATTTACGGCAGAGCGCAGCGAAAAAAAGCCGGAGGCTCCTGGGGTTGTGAAGCAGCAGTGCATGGTGCCAAGAAAGTCCGTGGTGCAGGTGGCCTTCCCCGGCAGAGGTGCTTCCCTGGCATACTACAATGACCTGTTTGATTTGCGTGTGGGGGACATTGTGTATGTGGACGGCAAGCTGGAAGGTCAGCGGGGCCGGGTTACGGACATTACCTACAATTTCAAAATCAAGGTTTCCGACTATAAGCGTGTGATTGGTCTGGCGGACACCCAGGTGCACGGTCAGTTCTTCAACGCCGGGTCGCATTTCCTTACTTTTGACAGAGGGGCATTGCCCCAGAGCCAGGTGATCACCTGGTACAAGGCACCGGCAAAGGAAGAGGAGGAAATCGTCAGCGGCAGCGACGACAGCAGCTTCCGGTTGGATGATCCCAAGGGGATGGACGTGAGCCCAGCCATTGCGGAGCGGGGACACACCTATTACAGGGAAAACAAGGTCAGGTATCTCTGCCTGGATGGCGGCAGGGGCTATGCCATCGTGGAGGGCACGGAAGCCTACGAAGTGGAGTTTGAGTACCGCAACGGCGAAATCAGCGGCCTTATTTGCTCCTGTTTCTGCAGCTTTCCCTGCAAGCATGAATTTGCAGCCATGCTGCAGCTGAGAGAAACCCTGGAAAAGATTGAAAAGCACTATACAGCCCAGTACCAGGAAATGGGCTACTTTGCAGCCGTGCATATGGGTTCCCTCTTCAGCTTTGCCATCAACGGCAAGGAAACCGGAGGCTTTACCATATAAAAGCGTAAAAGAAAGACAGGGATTGCTTTGAAATACATCATTATTGACCTGGAGTGGAATCCGCCTGCAAAGCTTCCCTCACTTCTGCCTACAACAATAATACTCCGCCCCGGTTCTGAAGATTCAGAACCAGGGCGGTAACTTATTTTGTTTTGGCGTTACACTCATACCATCTCTTTGATTGGGAATACCGCCATCACAACGTGTCCTTGGCGAGCAGTCCGCATTCCACCGCTATTTTCTTCATTTGATCAATGGCACTGCGTTTTTCTCCAGAGAAGTCTTTTTTATCGCATACAAAATCAATCAGGGCTTTGATGAGCTCCCCATCAGAAATCCCAGACAGGTCTATGATATTCTGACTGTCCCTGTCCTCTGCCGATGCCACCTTGAATGTCCGGAACAACTTCTTATTCCAAATCAAGTCGGACAGGTTGTCCGGTTCGTCGGATGTAACCAGCAGCTGGCTGAGCAGCCGCATGGCTTTTCCGGGCGTGTTGAGGGCCTCCTGGGAATACAGGGTGACAACCAGGTTCGTTCTTGTCAGCTGAATATCCTTCTCATCATTTTCACCCAAACCGATATGCTTGGGATTGAAGACCGAACGCAGGGATTTTTCATTGAAAATTTTAATCTGGGATTTTATAAATTCTGCCCTTTCGTCAAGACCTTTTTGGCTTTCATCCAATTCTGTGACCAGGGCCAAACCAAGCTGATATTCATTCATGTGTATTGCCCTCCCCGAACTCTGTTTGTATATCATATTATATGATCTACCCGAAAGTCAAGCGTTGGCAAAAATCTTGATGCCTTCATTGGACAAGCTGCCTGCTATTCTCCATAATTTTTTGAGTTCAAACTGAGTCAAGCCAAAATTTGTCCATTTCTCTTATTGACAGGTGCCCCCTTTTATGCTATACTTCAGATGTAGACAAGCAGAATTTCACACCCGTTTGAGCTTTTGCAGAATCTTGGATAAGCAGAAAGGAGAAAGAAATCAAAACCGCCGCCCAGTTTTGAAAGTCAGGCACTAAGGCGGCAGCCCATTTTCACTTTGTTAGGGCTCAAGTGGAGTCCTGACTGTCATCAAATAAAAACCAAATGGAGGTATGCGCAATGGACGAAAATTTTATACTGGAATTGGCTGCCCATATGAGAGATTTTGGATATTGGAGGAATACTGTCCTGTTTTTTCGCGGCAAAAGCTATTCAGACTTTGACAGGTCTTCCTTCAGTGCGAAATACCAAGAACTCAACCGTACTCTGATTGGGAAAAAAACCTTACCTACCCTGTCCTGTTCGTCCTATCAGCTTTTCAGCCAGGAAATGCCGGAAAATCCTGTCCATGACGATTCTGAAAATCAGGATGATTTCGAGGATTTTGACCTTTTTGAAGATGAGAACAATGCGGACGAAAGCGATCTGGAATGGTACAAGAAAGTGGAAAAACAGAAGCGCTACTATTTGCCCAACAATGCGGTATACATCTGTACCCTCAGTAAAGCAGATGCAAAAGATTACGGCAGTCTAATGGCCCAGGGGATTCCGGTTATGCTCTATGAGAAAATGGGAGGCATATTCTATACAGATTGCAATGAGCCGGACTTGGAAGAACTGGCCCCGTATTCGAGAAAATTCATGCGTGCTCACTGGAGGAAGTATCGGGGCGGGAATTTTTCCATTCCGGACGACACTGTGGCTCTTTTGGCCCTGGAAAAATTCCTGGAAAAATACGATATGAAAGTAACCGAAGAATCTTGTGATGTGGAATGCTCCACGCTTTTTTGTGTACGCCCGAAGGAAAGGGAAAATAAGGCAGCGCGATAAGGTCACAATGGGGGGCCGCAAAAACCGCTTCTCCCCTGCCCTACGCCTATAATCTATCTCCCCGGTTCCGAAGCTCCGGAACCGGGGAGATGACTGTATGTTGTGTTGTCAAAGCATTCCACCATCAGACCCAGGCGAAAAGCCGTATTTCTCATTTTCAGATTTATATCAAGTTTTATCTTGAGCAAGCTTGACAAATCATCCAGATTGATGTATAATCAAACCACGACGATATTTTGTTTGAACTTCCCTGTTCATAATTCCTCGCGTCAATGCATCTGTGGTCATGGATAGCCAGAAAATCTGCAGTGCACATAGGCAGAAGTCAACTGAGCAGGTATACAAGGAGCAGTGATGGAATTGAATTATGTCATATCCGATATTCATGGCTGTGCGGAGGACTTTTTCGCCCTCCTGAGCAAAATCAAATTCTCACCGGATGATACCTTATACGTGTTGGGAGATGCCATGGACCGGGGGCCGGAACCCATAAAGGTCATCCAGGATTTGATGCAGAGAGAGAACGTCTTTTATGTTTTGGGAAACCACGATGTGATGTTTCTCGAGGTGCTGCGACGTCTGAACGTGGAGCTGAACGAAGATAACGCCAACGCCCTGACTCAGGAGGACTTCCAGGTATATTTCGACTACATTCAGAACGGCGGCGAAGAGACCCTGCGGCAGTTCCGCCGCCTGTCCCCCGAGGAGCAGGCGGATATCCGCGACTATCTGGAGTCTTCCCCGTTCTATGAAACCATCGAGCATGACGGCAAGCTCTATATCCTGGTCCACGCCGGGATAGACAATTTTGATCCGGAGAAAGAGCTGGATGAGTATGACCCAGAGGATTTTTTGTGGACGAGACCGGACTACGGAATAAAATACTTCCCGGGAGATCGGATTTTCCTGATGACAGGGCATACCCCCACCCCTTTAATTCGGAGTGACAATCGCCCGCTGGTATACACAGGCTACAACCACATCGCCATCGACTGCGGCTGCGTATTCGGAGGCAGCCTGGCGGCGTACTGTATCGAAACCGGGGCAGTTTCTTATACCGCGTACCAAAGGGGAAAGAGATAGGGGGTAAGTAGCTGCTACATGTCAAAAAGTGCACACCAAATTCTGTTCCGTCCACACACCAGGATTGTGTCCGCATCCCCTATACACATATACACACATAATGCGAATCTGACGGATGCCCAATCAGCGCAAGATTCTGCTGTTCCCGGAAGTATTTCGTCGAATATAGTGTGAAGTGAATCGCAACGCCGACTCTGAGTTTACTCTCAGAGTCGGCGATTTCTAACTTCTATTATACAATGACACTTACAGTCAAGGTTTCATCCTCACCTTCCGGATGTTCTCTTACTGATTAGCGCGTATAAACTCCGTCTCCAAACTCAACTATCCACCCCTGTGAAATGCAGTCCGCAAGAGCATCGTTAAAGTCATCCTCTCCTACTATGCCTGCTTCTGCGAATTTCCGTTCTATCTCTTTTAACGAGTATATCTCTCCGCCATCACAAAACAGATTGTCGACAATTTTTCCATACATGGAAGCCAAAATACGACAATTTCTTCTCTCAACAGCCTTTGCATTGTTGAGAGCGAATTGTTTATAATCCACAGGAAGTATTGGCAGGATTTCCGCAAACCAATTCACTTCATAGGTTTCACTCACAAAAGAGCCATTTAGGAGAAACTGGTCACAAAATCTGTTGAACGAGCCAAATTTTTTAAACCAGCATTCCGATTCGCATATGGCCTCAATCAATCGAGCAATTCTGCCCAAAAGCTCATTTTTATACGTTTCTCCAACCTCTTTGTTAATCTTATTTTCAACGTCCTTATTGTTGAAGCTACATTCATAACACGCTTTTAATACATATAGGGTCCAATCAATTCTATCGTAGACGCATTTTTCTCCTCCTCTTTCCGTGTTAATCTTCAATTTAAGATCGGATCCTCTTGGCCACACTATGTGCCCTCCTATTGTTCTACATATGCTCAGTATGCCTGCGACGTCCTCCTTACTTAATCTGTTCTGATCAAGCGCCCAATTGATTGAGGGTCCAATGTAATCAGCTGACAGAAGCCATTCCTTCTTACCTTTCCCTTCTCCTGCTTCTGTTACTTTAATCGTATAGAAAGGTGCATCCATCCCCTCATCACAGGGTTTTGTGATATTATTCACCCTTCTATAATTCTCCCAGTGGCGTTTGGAGGAACCAAATTTAGGCTTCCATTGATACTGTTTTTCCATGTTCTCAACCTTATAGTTTCTGCCAGAGATAGGACCATTCTGAAAAAATATCTCAATAATATCATCATATAATTTTTTGCACGCACTATCAGGATCAGGTCTATTCCTTACATCGTAATCTTTATCAATTTTACAATCAGACCCTATCAGATAATTCCATTTTATTCTCATTTATCATTTTCCTTTCAAATTCTGCAAATTTCGCCCGGACGGTGTGATGTTTTCGCTTTAGGCGGTGTATGTATTTCGGATTAAACGGTGCGGTTATTTCGGATGAACGGTGCGTTTCGGATCTGCGTATGGTACAGTCTTTTCTGCAACCTCTGCTGCAAGAAAGGAGTATCATTTTCAATGCAAAACAGCACGACCATTCTTGGCATCATCGAGATGCGTCTCAAGGGCATTTCCTACGACGATTACCGCAACCGCTACGGTGTTGGCAACAGCACCGTGAATCTCATCATGACTCGATATTTGGAGAAGGGCGTCCCACTGGAGGTTCTGAAGCAGATGCCGGCTGAGGAAGTCGAAGCATCCTTCTACCCGCCCTCCAATGTCCGCAGGAAGTCTGAGGACATCATGCCGGACTACGAGGCCATCTATGACCGCCTCCACCGGGAGGGCAGCAAGGCAAACCTCTACTTCCTGTGGCTCCGATACAAGCAGGAGCATCCCTCCGGCTACCAGTACACCCAATTCTGCCATTACTTCAACCGGTATGTCAGCACCCACCATGGGTCCCAGAGCCTTCGTATGGCCGTGGAGCGGGTTCCGGGAGAGCGGGTGTACATCGACTGGGTCGGCGACCAGCCGGAGCTTCTGGTGGACGCTCAGACCGGCGAATTACGGAAGGTACATATCTTCGTCACCACCGTCGGCGTCAGCAGCATGATCTACGCCGAGGCCTTCCCCGACGAGAAGCTGCCCAGCCTTATCGCCGGAACCGTCCATGCCCTGGACTACTATGGTGCGGTTCCCAAGTATCTGGTGCCTGACAACCTCCGTGCCGCCGTTACAAAGCATACCAAGGACGAGCTGATCCTCAATTCTGCATATCAGGATCTGGAGCAGTTCTATGAAGTGGTGATCCTTCCGCCTCCTGCCCGGAAGCCCAAGGGCAAGGCAACGGTTGAAAAGGGTGTTCAATGGCTGGAGACCCATCTGCTGGAAGATTTGAAAGAGCGGGTTTATTACACCATAGAGGAGCTGAACCGGAATGTCCGGCGGATCGTGGATAACCTGAATGGCCGAAAGATCCAAGGGCAAGGTTTCTCCCGAAGGGAGGCATTCGGGAACTATGACAAACCGAAGATGCGCCCACTGACCAACGGACATTTCTCTCCCTGTGAGTACCGGTATTTCCAGAAAGTCCCCAACAATTACCATCTGCTCTTTGACGAACATTACTATTCCGTACCTTTTTCCATGTACGGTCAGCCTGCTTTTCTGAAAGCAACCATGGCGGAAATCCGAATCTGTGACCGGAATAACAAGCTGGTTTGCACCCATAGGCGGTCTTATACCACATTTCCCAAGTACATCACCAAGACGGAGCATATGCCCCAGGCGCATCGGTTCTACCAGGATGTGAACGAAAAGAACGGCGATTACTACCGCCGCTGGGCAGCAGGTTTCGGCCCTTATACCGCCAAGATGATTGATACGGTTCTTCTTTCCAACCAGCACGAGGAGCAGTCCTATAACAGATGCAACGGCATCCTCCACATGTGCACCGGCCAGTCCAAGCTGCTGGTGGAGGAAGCGGCCCGGCTCTGCGTGGAGGGCAATGCCTGCCGGTATTCCTATTTCAAGCGGTGCCTGAAGCAGCTGACGGAGCGCAGTCAGGAGAAGGCGCAGCAGAAGCTGCCGTCCCATGAGAACCTCCGTGGAAAGGAGTTCTATAAGTGATGACGGATATCCTTTCTACCGAAGACTATGAGCTGTGCAGCAAGCTGAAGGCCATGCGCTTCTCCGGCATGGCAGAGGCATTGGAAGAATTGCTCCGGGATCCCAATTCCGACCTGATCCCCTTCCGGGAGAAGGTAGGACGGCTGGTGGATGCAGAATGGGATCTGCGCTACAACAAGAAGCTGAGCCGCTTCATTAAGAAGGCCACGCTGAAGTATCCCCATGCCGATCTGGACGAGACGATCTACGACCCGGAACGGCTGCTGGATACCAGAATCATTGAGGAATTATCCAAATGCAAGTGGGTGGAGCAGGGGCGGAACCTGATGATTACAGGTCAGACCGGCTCCGGCAAGAGCTACCTGGCAAACGCCCTGGCCATCTGCGCCTTGCGGCAGTTCAAGACCGTGAAATACTGCAAAGCCAGCCAGCTTATTGACGAGCTGAACCGGGCCGAGGCCATGGACAATTACCGGGAGGCCCTGGCGAATCTGGTGTCCTTTGACCTGCTGGTGATTGATGACTTCGGACTGATGCAGCTGGATCTGAACAAGTGCCGGAACCTGTTCGAGGTTCTGGAGAGCCGGGATCCTGGCCGGTCTACCATGGTGATCTCCCAGTTTCCGGTAAATGCCTGGCACGACCTGTTCCAGGAGCACACCTATGCCGATGCTTGTCTAAATCGATTGTTGCATAACTCCTACCGCCTGGAAATGAACGGCAAAAATATGCGTGATCTGACACCGCTGAACAAGTAAAAAATTCGACCAGAAACTCACACCGCTTCAACCGAACTGCCCGCACCGCTCATCCGAAACGGGCAGTCCGTTGAAGCGAATTGGGCAGTTTTAATTTGGATCTATCCAAAAGTAACACACAAATTAGTTGGCGGACAATGCTATCTAATATACAGCAGACATGTTGTATTATCCAATTTTTTCGACTGTACTCAGAATAGTCAAAACTAAAATTGCCGTCCATGTACTTTTGCGCGTATTCTTCAAGTTTAAACTCAAGCTCAAGGAAGTTTCCGTGAGCAATTGCGTTTCTCATCTGACGGAAAAACCTAGCATGGTTTCTCCTTTTGTTTTTCGATAGACTAGAATCCATAAAATGAATTATTCTTTTGTCTATGGAAGCGTTGTCTGTTTCGAGAAACAGCTGGCATAAAGTAAAAGCTTTTAGCAAGTGATACTCGTTGTACTCATTATCTTTATAAATCGCATTGACCAAATAGTCAAACAGGAGGAAGTCGTTCTTTGTTTGCAAAAAGGCATCCAGAATTTCTCCCCACTTTTTTAGTGATGATATATATTCATCGGCTGCGTCCCCACCCCAGAAGATTCGGTAATGATCAATCTCGTTGTGATTTGAAGAAAAAACCCATTGTGGCACATGATTGGGCAGTCTTGCATCCTGGAAGCTTGTGTGGGTCACGAAATTAATAAAATTAATCAACTTTTCGGAATAATCCTCTTCACAAAACCTACCGTCGAAACAATTTGTGTCCCATCCACCTAGTGGCATATCCTCATAAGAATACTCTTGGTATATGCAAATCATTTTGTCAGCAACCCTTAAATAGTGTTCCTTAGTAAATGTACTAGGGGGCGTAACATCAGGAAAAAGCTTATGATACAAGCTTTGAAACCCACAAGGGAAATTTGTACCTAGTTTGTCTTGGTAAATAATATCTGCTTTTACTGCCAATTCAAGTTCTTCGGCAAGATCGTCTCGCCATTCATTATGCTTAGTATTTGGAAGATTGGAGATATAAAGCCCAAGTTTCTTGGATATGCAGATAGGGGCAATTGTACCATAAAAGTTTAAAACAACCATATATACCTCCTCGTGGTCCTCTCCATAGTAAAAAAGAAAGGAGGCTCACGGCCTCCGTTTGCTGTAAGTGCCTTAGCTGCGTGTTGCAACCCCTACGGGAATCAAGACACTGCGAGGCATCATGAGAAACTTAAACAGTTTATTCAATGCGTTCACGCTCCTTTCCCAAACCAAATGGTTTGTAAGCCTTTCAGCCTATTATTATTTTATCATAAAATAGACAGAAAAACAATACACAGAGGGAAACCCATTTAGGATTTCCCTCTGTGTTAAGAATTCTCAGATAGAGAATCATTTATGTATGTGTCTAAATACTTTTTACCTACTCGAACAAGCCTCAAAGATGCTTCCCAATCATTAATATTTACGTATTCTGCAACCTTGTAGATTCCGGCAAGAAGCTCTATGCAACACTGTAAAAACTCTACAGCAAAGTCTATAAGCGTTCTGATGTCTGCATCAGTTAGTGGGTAGTTGGTCCAAACAGATTCGTAATCAAAATTAGTTTCAGCATCATTATGCGCATGAATCTTGTTCCGCTGTTTGATTAAGTTACGAATTAATCCTTGTTCTTTTATACTTTCAAATCTTTTTCGGTAAAGCAATAGCAACTCTGATAGGGATAAATCGACCGATGTATGATGGTAGTCAACACCTAATGCCTCAAGTATCCGCTTGGTATCTTGCACTTCTTTTTGAAAGAAACATTCTTCTGAAGGAGTAAGAAGGCGTTGTACAGTGTTTCCACAAAAACTGTATTTTTATATACTTGGGGGTCTAAATCGTTCTCACCAATACTGTCCAATTCATTTATAAGCGTACGGAGTGTTATGGATCGAGAATCCCAATCATAAAGCTTGGATAAGCGCATAAAGAGCCCATCCAAGAGCGCTTTATAGATGATGTTATAAAATGCAGAGGAACAATGCATTTCATCATAGTATTCGTCGGTATTCTTTCTGAACTGTTGAATAACAAGCCAGTAAGACGTTGCAGAAACAGCTTCTTCGTATAGATTATTTGCTGTTTCAAGAAATATACTTTTTTCCATATGCACACCTGTTCAGAATTCTATTCCTATCTCAATGAATAGAGAAATCGTTTAATAGGGATTAATTGGCAAAACATAGTTTCTCATCTGCAAGATCCTTTGCTACAAAGGGGAAGAAATAAATAGGAACAGTGAGAAGTTTCTGCTCTGGACTAAAGCCATAGTTGTTTTGCGAGACTTTTATTGCAAATTCAAACCGGTTGTGATTTGAGAATTTCTCTAAGGAATTGAGCACACCTTTCCCTTTCTTGACATCAACGGGGAACAATTTGTTATTTACTTCAACAATGAATTCGAGTTCTGCAGATGCTTTGCCTTTCCAGTAGAACAGTTTGTGACCCTTTGCTATTAGTTCATTTGCAATGAAGTTTTCGAAAAATATGCCAGAGAGCGTTGTGTTGCGCTCATTTGATATAAACGCTGCTGCACTTACACCGCTTTGATACGAAAACATTCCGATATCTCCTAGGAACAGCCGAAATGCACTTTCATTATCCGCAATGAGTGGGAGTGTAATGTGTTCCTTAAGTTGAAAGGATTGATATACAATATGCGCCATTGTAAGCCATTGGATTGAGGTTGCAAAATCTCTAGTTTTACTTTTCTCCTCAATGAGCCCAGGAGAGAAGTTCTTCGATTCCTTGTTCATCTCTTTGTAGATGTTTGAGAACAGAGATCTTGAACGGAGAACCGCCTCTTTACTGGCTTGGTACAAATCCATATCCGCAAGGTAATTATCGTAGAGAACCTTGAGTATTTCGCGAGATTCAAAAAGACTTTCTGTCTCAATGTAGGTGGCTACAGCTTCCGGCATGCCGCCAACGAGTAGATACTTAAATACTTGATCCATTGCAAGTTCGTGGATTTTTGGATCAAGCGGAGTTTTGCTGTTATATGCTTTTTGTATTGCTTTATACAGCATTGGGTTGCTATTCATGAGGAATTCATCAAATGACATGGGATAGATTGTAATTTGATTTATCTTTCCAACAGGAAAAAGAAATTTGTTGTTGTCAGATGCTCCTCGTTTGTGTGTTTCTCGTTGGATTTTTATTCTCACCATAGACCCAGTCGCAATTACCGGGATGTTAGGAAAGTCTTGTCAAAAATATTTAAGCGCGGACACAATGTTGGGGCATTCTTGTACCTCGTCGAAGATAAGAAGCGTTTGCTCGGTAATTTGTTTACCCTTTAGCAAAGAAATATACTCAATGATCTTTCCTGCGTTTGCTGTGTTAAAGCAGAATTCTCGAATCTCATCTTCAATTTTGCAATCAATATAGATGTAGTTATCTTTATAGTGCGTTTCCGCAAAGATGTCTTTCACTAAATATGTTTTTCCAACCTGGCGAGCACCCCAAACAATCAATGGTTTCCTTCGACTATTTTGGTGCCATTCAAGAAGCTTTTGAGTTGCGTTACGTTCCATAAATAATACCTCCTATAAGAGTGATTGTATGTATTATATAGTAATTTGCACTAATTTGCAAGTTTTCTTCGCAATTAATTGCACCTAAAACAACCATTTTGATAATATAAGTTGCACCTATTAGAAATAGTGTGGTTATAACAGCGTCTAAATGTGTTGTTTACACGTGTTTTATTAAGGATTTGAAATAAAAATGAAATAGTGTATAATATATATAAAGCCCTCTATAGAGAAAAGGGAGGATGTATAGAAATGAAGAAAGAGCTGCAGAGAATTGCTGAATATCAAAATGCGCTTTTGCCGCTTCATGAAAGAAAAACAGAGCAAGCGATCAAGGATATTGTAGACAATGCAGAAAAAGCCTATATAGATAAAACCTACGACTTTAAAAATTATTCTACCCTTCAATTGAGACAAGGAGACAGTCGTAGAATAGTAAAAATGTATTCTCCTTTTTCAGCGGAGGAGTTGCTGTGTGTTTATCTTAAGAGAGTTTTAGATAAGAAGTTTCATATTACCTATCCTAATCGTAACACATTTATTCGGTCGTTATTTGACACAATTTACGGACTGAAAGATATGTCTGATTATGTAATATGCAAATTTGATTTTTCGGATTTTTTTAATTCTGTTTCAAGCATGTTTGTTTACCAAAAGCACATCAAGGAGGCGGGGCTTGAACGCTTTCAGTCAGAATTATTGAAACAATTTGTAGATAGTACTGAATATGCTTATGCAGGCTTAAATACCTCAAACATTCTTTGCGAAATTATAGCCAAATCTTTTGATTCGCTTATAACACAGAAGTTTAAGGACGCTGGATTAATACTTTATAAGCGTTATATTGATGATGGTGTTATCGTCTTTAATCGTTATATAAGCAAGGATGATTGTCTGGCTATCATTCAGGCTGCGATTAATGAAGCTTTTTATGATTCTAATTTGGTAGGTATCGCTCCGTGTAAGGTAATGCTTAATCCAGATAAAACAACATATATAGCACGAAGAAATTTGACTGTCGGTGGTACTCCTTCTGCATTTGATTTTCTTGGCTATGAATTTGTGCTGGAAGCGAAAACAGCAGGCAGATCCGAAAAAACTGAATTCCAGTATGGAATAACCCAAAAGAAAATAACGAAGTACACAAAGAGAATCAACGCAATAGTTAAGGAATATACCGAAGCTCCTCAAAGAAATATGGAACTCCTGAGACATCAGATCAAAGCGTTCACACACCGGACTGTATACAGAATTAACCGGTATAAGAGTGTTATATGGAAAAGCAAGGGTTTCTTATCTAATTATTGCGAATTGCGTTATCATATGGATGAACTTACACCGCAAACTGAAAAATTTCTCAAAGATGTAGTTAGAGATGCTTTCACGAATAGTGGAGTCGCATTACCATATTTTCTAAAGGGTGATAGCAAGGAGTCAATATATAGCCTATATAATAACATGCAAGTATACAGGACGCTTTTATTTGTTGAGATGATTGGAATAGATTGTTGTGCTCTCAAGAAAATGTGTTCTCAAATCGGAATAGATGTGACATCCGGAAAGGGATATGATGGGCTTGTACGAGACTACTTAATCAAGGTAAAAGTAGGCCACTAAAAAGAGAAAGGGGCCTCCGGTTTCCCGTTGGCCCCTTAATCCGAGTCTAAAAATGTATATAGCCTCTTTACGTAACCATTAGCAAAGCTTTGAAATGGTCACATCGCTGATGTGTGCAATTCTTGCGAATCGCGGTAAGGCAGTACTTCCTTACAAGCGTATTATATCCAAATGTTGGAGGAAATGCAATGGGCAAATCATATAATATTGAAAGGAATAGACTGGATTACCTGTTAACGGACATTATGCCGGTTGAAGTATCCGAATTGTTCTCTTTTGGTAAGTTCTACGAGTATATCCTTTCTCGCCAAAATGAAATTGATGATATCATTCATAAAATGCGAGAAAGCAAGGCTAAGAATAGTGAAACACCGTTTTCGGGTAATTGGGGTATTTGGGCATCGACACCGTTAAAGTATAGTATTCTAAAGGGAACAAACGGTACAAGAGAACTAAATCTCGTTCAACCAATAGCTGCATTAAATATGTACTTCTTTATTGAGTGTTATCAAAAGGAGATACTAGATTCGTTTGAAGACAAATCATGTTTTTCCTTGCGTTATCATCGAAAGAATACAGATCTTTATTATAAGAAAAAAATAAAGCGTATTGCAGATTATTTTGAGAAAACTTCTCGAAAGATTGATAAAGGTGTTTTGCAGCAGACAGGAGCCTTCTTTAAAATCCATAAATTTAATTCGGTCTCCTCTTTCACCAATTCCCGATTGTGGCAGCAGTGCAATTTCAAGTATCGTAATTTTGCCAAGGTAGACTACAAATCGTGTTTTGATAGCATATATTCCCATGCCTTTAAATGGTGCATTGAAAAGAACACGGTGGATTCTAAATCTGCTAATAACGCTAACTTATATATAGTAATTGATCGTATTCTCCAAAACATAAACGGAAGATCATCTAATGGTGTTATAGTTGGTCCTGAGTTCTCACGAATGATTGCAGAGATTTTGTTGGAGCATATTGATATCGAAGTCAAAACGGAATTGGCAGCGGGCGGACTCCAAGTGGGCCGGGATTATCGAGTGTTTCGTTACGTTGATGATGTATATATTTTTTCCAACAGCCAAGAACACACTGATTTGATTATTAAAACAATCGAACGAGTATCACAAAGATATCTATTGCGACTCAATGAATTAAAATACTTCAAGTCGGACACCCCGGTCGTTATGAGCACATGGCTGGGAAAGACAAGAGAACTGTCAGACAAAATAGCAGATTTGTTTTATCGCAAACATGAGCTTCATGAAAAAGAAACAACTGGTCCTTTGCTAAAAAACGGATACATATCATTAGAACGGTTGAAGGACGATTTTATCTATTTGATTAACCAATATCCCAATGAACAGAGATATATCGTTTCGTTTATGTTGAGCACATTGTTAAATAATGTGAGCAATAAGAAAGATGGTTATTTATTATTTGATTCAACCAAGCAAGGAAAGGCCTTTGTATTACTTGACCTGGCAATGTATATCTACTCGTTCTGTCCGTGTTTTGAACATACGCAAAAGGTTATTTCGATGTTGGTATATATGGATGACGAGTTGAAATTTGGAACGGATGACCTCAACCACAAAAAGCTGGTTAACTTAATCCGGAGATATTCTTTTATTTTCGAGAAAGGGAATTTAAACGATCTTTGTAATTGGTTCATATTTTTCTTCGATTATAAGATTAATCTAACAAACACTATCGAAGAGAAGATTGAAGCAAAGTTAGAAAACGAGGATAATCCAATTTTGTGGGCAAACTATCTGATTTATAGCCAGTACTTCAGCGGTTATTATGAAGATGTTAAAAATCGTATTGAGCAATTGATATTATATAAAATAGACCAGATCGGTACCAAGGAAGTAATACTTCATAAAGAATTTTGGTATGTATTGGTATTCATTAACTGTCCTTACATATCTACTGCTATAAAAGCCAAGCTTGCCACAATCATTCAAAACCTGAAAAAAGCCAATCCTACGCAAGCGGCAGAAAAAGTGACCAATATTATTTGTGACTTTTTGCTTCAGCCTGCTTTGAATTTGTTCTTTTATTGGGGATATTATCATTTTAATACAAGTAAACAGTTAACCTTTAGAACATACCAGCGAACACTATTTAAACAGTACAAAAACAAAAGATCTGTTGAGTTGTATGGTAGTTTAGACACATAAGCATATAAAAAAGACAGAACTCACTCGCAAACACGAGTGAGTTGTAAGCGCTCAATAACCACCCGGGTATAAAATGGGCCGGCCCTATAATCTGGGCCGGCCGGTTAATCGAGATAAGTGTTTGTGTAGGCGTTGGAATTGGGCATTTTGAAATTTTGCTGGATATAGGAAGCCCAGGGCATGAGGGATTCCAGCTCCTGGTGTGAATGGGTCTTTCCCAGGTACGGAAGCTGCAGCAGCACATGCTGCAGATACGCAAAGGGCTCAATTCCGTTTGCCTTGGCACTCTCCACCAGAGAATAGACTATGGCACTTGCCTCGGCACCCTTCGGCGTATCACAAAACAGCCAGTTCTTTCGGCCCAGCGTAAAGGGACGGATGGCATTTTCTGCCAGGTTGTTGGATATCGGTACTTCTCCGTTGTCTAGGAATGCCATAAGCTGCTGCTTTTGGTTCAGGCTGTATCGAACCGCTTCTTCCAGCTTGCTCCCTTTCTCCGGATGCACCATGTTCAGCCATGCGTAATACTCCTCCAGAAGCGGCAATTCTTTGTTCTGGCGGTATTCCTGGCGATATTCAGGCTTGTATGAGACACATTTCCGTTCCTCTGCAAACAATTTGTTGCAGTACTGAAATCCGACGGCAGCCTTGCTGGTTTTTACAGTCGCACCCTCCGGCATAGCTTCCCGCCATTTTCTTCTGACATGAGCCCAGCAGCCGCAGTGGGTGACATTGATAACTTGGTTGTAGCCTGCGTAGCCGTCTGTTACCAGAGCCCCGCCAAATCCTTTCAGGAAGGCCTCCGGCCGTTTTCCGCTCCGGTCCGGCTGATATTCAAAGAGCCGTACCTGGTTCCCGAGTAGTGCAGCGCTGGCATACAGCCACATTCTGGACTCCGAGGTCGCAGGCTTTCCCTCCTCTTTCAATACCTGCACCACCGTTTCGTCCGCGTGGATTACGCTGTGGGTCAAAAGCTCCTGCTTCATATGCTTGTACAGCGGCTTCAGCCAACTCTGCGTACACTGGATCACCCAGTTTGCCATTGTGGCACGACTCAGACAAATCCCTTCTCTGGCCCAAATCTTTTCCTGCCTGGCCAGAGGCAGCCCGTCTACGTATTTTTGTGTCATAATGTACGCCACGGTAGAAGGAGAGGCCAAAGAATGCTTCATAAGAGGGACCGGCGGCTTTACGGATGCAATGTGGGCAAAGCCGGTGTCTTTTTCACATTTGTCGCAAGCATAGGTAACTGCGTAATAGGCCAGCAGCTTGATTTGCTTTGGGATGATTTGCATCTCATGGCGCAGAAATTTCTTGCCAATGGGTTTCATTTTCCCGCCGCATTTTCCGCAGACCAGCTGTTCCTCCGGCAGTTCCAGAAGTACTTCCTCCTCCGGAAGATGGTTCAGCATTTCCCCCTGGCTGCGTTTCTTTTTCCGTTGGTGAGCCTCTACGAGGATGGTTTCCGGGGTGGGTTCCTCCGCCTTGGGCAGCTGTTCCTTTTCCACTTCATTGAACAGACTGACCTGATTATACAGAACATAGGTGTTCTTCTCGCTGGACTGGCCAAAGCGGGCTCTCTGGGCATTGGCAAAGACCTCATTCATGTGCTCCAGCTTGCGTTTCAGCTGGTCGATTTCTTCTTGCTGTTTTGCAATCCTGTCTTTCAACACAGCCACTTCCGCGGCAGTATATGTACTTTTTCTGTCTGCTGCGGCCATAATCTGCACTCCTGAAAAGTAGATTTATCCTGGGTTTATTATACCATAAACCCAGGATAAAGTACAGGAAAATATACAGTTTTTTAAATTTTTTGTCAGAATAAATTCTTTGGTTTTCCTTTGCGGATTGCTGTTTTCTGTTCAATACAGAGGCCCTCCATGAGCCAGCGAAAGCTCTGGGGATCCAACAGCCGCAGCTCCGATTCTGACCTGGGCCACTGAAATTTGCCATTGGACAACCGCTTGTACAGAAGGACATACCCGTCACCTGTCCAGTATAGTGCTTTCATGCGATCCGTCCGTCGGCCGCAGAACAGGAAGAGGCTCTCCTCATCCAACTGGCCGCCATACTGCTGTGTTACCACGGCCGCCAGCCCGTCAATTCCAAGACGGAGGTCTGTATAGCCGCAGGCAATGTAGTAATTTCGGACTTTGGAAAGATCCATCATAGGGATTGAAGGGAGCGCAGCAGCGCCGCAATTGCGTCCATATCTACGCCGGACGGCACTTTCACCACAGCTCCCCGATACTGGATTTCCAGAATATCATCTGCAGATGATAACGGCTCCAACCGCACCAACTGTGGCGCCGATGCTTCAGTCATCTGTGTCCGCAGTTTCCGGAGCCAATAGTAAAAGCTTTTCTCCGAGATCCCGCGCTGCTGGCAAAACTCCCGTTTTGTCAGGCCGCTGTTATTACATTCCTGAATGAGCATTGCCCAGGTCTGCGCCCGGTATTCATCCCGCACTGCCAGCACATCTGCCATCTCTAACCACTCCTTTGAACTTCTCGAAAAACTCACCGTGAGTTTTTCAAGATTTGGGATATTATCTCATATCGTCGGGTGAGATGCTAGGCGGGTGGTTATTGAGCGCTTACCCTAATCGCATATATAAATCGCCGACTCTGAGATCGAGCTCAGAACCGGCGGTGTTATTCACTTCACACGGCATTCTGCCGGTACATTCCAAGGCAACAGGTTTTGCACCGCCTGGGTGTCGGTCAGATTCGTATCCTTTGCGGTTCTCAGCAAACAGGTCAGATATCGGTAGGGATCCAAGTCATTCTCAATGGCTGCCTGGATCAGGCTGAACATAATTGCGCTGCCAGTGGCACCCTTGGGGTGTAAAGGGGGTGCGGATGAAATCCTGTCCTATTTTGGCTCTACCCCAACTATTGACATAGAACCCCTATTTGTAGTCCAGGATTTCGTCCGTCCCCATGCCTCATGGCCTATATTTTTTCATTTTTACACAAATAGCCGTCAAGCCATTTTTCAAGTGGGTATCAGTTTATTCTCCTTAGCATATACATGCTGACGCCTGCATTGAAAAGCACTTGCATAAAGGCTTTCATATTCTCATCTTTCCAGATTTCACTGCCAACAGAAGCTTTTGCAGCTTTGATGCCGGTAAGGACAATATAGTCCAGTATATTTTTTTCCTTTGAGTCCAACGGAACGCCGAGTCTGTTCAACGCCAGTTCGTAAGCATCTGTCTCCTGAAAATCAAGGGCAATTTGACGCACCTCTTCCGGTGTGAATTCTCCAACCGAGTGCTTAAAGTCAAGCTGCTTTACCGTAACATAGGCCCCAGCTCCAAAGGCATGCATACCAACAATCTGAAGATAGTCATCCTCCGAAACGTTTTTAATCGCCAAAATTCGGGGATTTGTGGTGTGCTGGATAAACAATCCGTTCAAAATACCACTATCATCACGCAAAAATGAAAGTCCAGGCTGGGAAGTAAAACCTGCATAAAACATATACAATGCGACTTCCTGCGTTATATCTCGGAACAACTGCTGATTCATTTCTACATGCTTATAAATGATATTTCCTTCTTCTCCTGATTTCTTTTTCCATTTATCAAAAATTCCCACATTCATTCCTCCCCTAAAATGGTTTTTGGTTCAAACACTTCTATATTCTCAAATAATTCGTGCAGCTTTTTCGTCTGAATATCCACGGTACCTCCTCATGTGTTTGGCAACAGCTTCCTTACATAACCAAATCCATAAGTTCGGAGAAGGAGCTGACCACATCGTAAGTGACACTTTGGCTGCTGATAGCTGCAAAATGTGCTTTTGCGCAGGTGAGCTTGGCGTTTTCCACCCCTCGCAACTCCAAGGTTTCGTTGCTGCCTTTCGTTTCTGCCACGAAATACACATGCTTGACTTCCCCCTCATGAAAAGCCACTGCCCAGTCAGGGCTGTATTTTCCTACAGGGGTGGAGATGAAAAAGGCCTTGGGCAGCTTTACATACACTGCCACTTTGTCGTTTACATCCAAATCTTGGGCAAATTCCTGCTCTATCTTGGAATCATAGATAAGGTAGTCGTAAATACTCCGGTTCACAGGCATAGCGCTTTCCCCCAGCTTGCCTCTGAGGGTGCTGGCCGTGAAAACGTCCGTATCGTAGGTAGCTTCAAGCTTGTTGTAAGCAATGTGCTGAATAATGGCTGTGGCTTTTTCATTGTTAATGATTTTTGCCGTTTTAATGATAAAGTCCTCCGGGTTCAACCGATACATGGAGAACTTCACCGGAGATATTTTTTGGAGGATTGCGGCAATCGTAGCTCTGGTAAGACCTGTTTCCTCTACCAGTTTGCCAATCAGGTCATATCGCACACTGCCCAAAGGCGCTGTGTCAGCTGCACTTTGGCTTACCTTGGACTTGGTAAAACCATCGCCCTTTTCCAGCTGCTCCTTGGACTGAATCCGATTGATCTGCTCGCCGTATTCCGTAGTTACATATACCCGAGTCACATTCAGGTGGATATCCAAAGCTGCAACGCATTTCTCAATTAAATCCTGGGTATCAAAAGAAACTGTATAGAAGGATTTGTGGTTGATTTTCTCCCACAGGGCCAAAAACTCCCTCTTCTTCAGCTTCTCTTCATCCAGCTTTGCCTCCACATTGTTGCTCCGGGCATCCTCTGTGGGCATAGCATGGCTGTCGAAGATCGTTGAGAGAATCTGTACCACAGAGGCAGCGTAATCCTTCACTTCCTCCGCAACCTGAACTCTCCCACTTTCCTTGTCAGCATAGTACTTCTCCGTCAACTCGCCCCGCTTCACATAACCCTGGCTAATCAAGTCCTCATAGATAGCTTCCGCCCAATCATGGGATACCTTAACCTGATTGCCTTTTGCATCTGTGAGTACCTTATCCATGAACAGCTGCACATCCACCTTTTGGGGACGATCCGCCATGGACTCGGCAAGACCTTCCTGCAGCGCTTTGGCGAAGGAGGCAAATCCCACATCTGTAATCAGCGTCAGCTTGTTCAGCTCCTGTGCCTCGCTGCCCAGTACGCTCTCATCCATGCGCTCGCCCTGCTGATTGACACACAGACGAAGCCCACGTCCAATCTCCTGACGGCTCCGAATTTCAGATTCACTCTGAGGTTTTAACGTACAGATTTGGAAAACATTGGGGTTATCCCAGCCTTCACGGAGTGCAGAGTGGGAGGGGGTATAAATACTCATCTAAGCCCTGAATTTCTCTGTTATTTACGGTTATTTTCGCTTTTTTTAGCTAATTTGTTGAGTATTTTTATGTAACTTTATACGAGTGAATGTATGTAAACA
>OEQQ01000028.1_pt1 | contig 50931 bp, 49 predicted proteins | sample 1539741 | NCBI WGS metagenome assembly OEQQ01 (sample SAMEA3891876, study PRJEB23780) | metagenome | biome: terrestrial biome; feature: animal house; material: Caecal content | place: Italy | collected 2015-05-05
CGATAGAAAAGCTCCTTGACTCTACCGCTGTTGCAGGGTTTATACTGTTTTCGAAAAACGAAGGAGGTCGTTTCATGGAAAAAAATCTCACTTCCGGAGGCGTATTCAAAAATATCGCGGCGTTTTCCCTGCCTTATCTGCTGTCCTATTTTTTGCAGACTCTTTACGGCATGGCCGATCTGTTCATCATCGGCCAGTTCGAGGGGGTCTCCAGCACGACGGCGGTTTCCGTGGGGTCCCAGGTCATGCACATGCTGACCGTGATGATCGTGGGGCTGGCCATGGGATCTACGGTTTCCATCGGGCAGGCCGTCGGCGGAAAGGACAGCAGGGGAGCCGCATCCTGTATCGGGAATACGGTGTCGCTATTCATGGGCCTTACCGCCGTCCTTACCGCCGCCCTGCTCCTGCTGGTCGGGCCCATTGTGAGCGCCATATCCACGCCGGCGGAAGCGGTTTCGGGGACGACGGTTTACCTCGTGATCTGTTTCGCCGGAATCCCGTTTATCACGGCCTATAACATCATCAGCTCCATTTTCCGGGGAATGGGCGATTCCAGAAGCCCCATGTACTTTATCGCGGTGGCCTGCGCGGTCAATATCGGCCTGGACTATCTGTTCATGGGCGGCCTTCATCTGGGGCCGGCGGGCGCGGCCCTAGGCACGGTGCTGTCGCAGGCCGTCAGCGTCGCCGTATCCCTGGCGGTGATCCGGAAGCGGAAAAGCGGGATCTCCCTTTGCCCGAGGGATTTTCGGCCAAAGGCCATGGTCATGGGAAAAATCCTGAAAATCGGGATCCCTGTGGCCCTTCAGGACGGATTCATCCAGATCTCCTTCATCGCCATCACCGTCATCGCGAACCGGCGCGGCTTAAACGATGCGGCCGCGGTGGGAATTGTGGAAAAGATCATCAGCTTCCTGTTTTTGATCCCGTCTTCCATGCTGTCTACCGTTTCGGCGCTGGGGGCGCAGAACATCGGGGCGGGCAGGCCGGACCGGGCGAAGCTGACGCTTCGTTATGCGGTGGTCATCGCGGCCTGTTTCGGAATCTGCGCAGGCGTTCTGGCGCAGTTTCTGGCGGAACCGGCTGTGGGGCTTTTTACGGACGCTTCCGGCGCGGACGGCGCCCAGGTGGTGCGCCTGGGCGGCCAGTATCTGCGCGGTTATGTGTGGGACTGCCTGTTCGCGGGGATCCATTTCAGCTTCAGCGGCTATTTCTGCGCCTGCGGGAAATCGGAGCTCTCCTTTTTGCATAACCTGATCGCCATTCTGCTGGTGCGCCTGCCGGGCGCTTACGCCGCGTCCGCACTGTTTCCGGACACCCTGTTTCCCATGGGGCTGGCCACGGCGACGGGGTCGCTGTTATCGGTGATCGTCTGCGCCATCGCCTTTTGGGCGCTGTCGGGGAAGGGAAAAGAAGGCCGCCGGCTTCAAAACGGGTAAAAACCGGGCCGGCAACGGAAAAAGGAGGAAGGAATGGGGACGAAAAAGCTGTTCCGGATCGGAACCGTGGCGAAGCTGTTTCATATCAGCGTCAGCAGCCTGCGGCACTACGAGGAGGAGGGGCTGCTGACACCGGAGTACGTCGATCCGGCTACCGGATATCGGTACTACAGCTATCGCCAGTTCGAAGCGCTCAACACCATTCGCTATCTCAGGACGCTGGATCTGCCGCTTCTGGAAATCGCGGATTTTCTGCAGAACCGGGATGTGGAGCGGATAGAGGAAATGCTGCGCCAGCAAAAGGAAGCGGTGATTTCCAGGCAGCGGGAGCTGAAACGGGTGGAGCGAAAGATCGATAACAGGCTCCGGCAGCTGCAGGACGCGCGGCAGTCGGTTTTCGATGAGGTGCGGACGGTGCGGGCCAAAGCCTGCCGGGCGGTGTGGGTCATGGATTCCCTGAAAATCGACGAATTTTGGGATATGGAAGCTCCCATCCGCAGGCTGGATCAGGAGGAAGCGCTGATCTTTCTCGGGAAGGTGGGCGTCGGGATTTCCGCCGAAAACCTGCTGGCGGGCCGTTTCGAACAGTATGACGGCATCTTCCTCGTCCTGGAGGATGAGGACGAATGGTCCGGGGAAAGCGCCTGGCTCCCGGAGACGGACTGCGTATCCGTCAGGTTCCGGGGCGGCCACGGGGAAGCGCCGGAGCAGTACGGAAAACTGATGGGGTATATTCGGGAGCGCGGCCTGAAGGTCAGCGGATTCTCCCGGGAAATTACCATGATCGATTACGGGCTCACTGACGATGCGGAGAAATTCGTGACCGAAATCCGCATCCCGGTGGAAGGAGGAGAGGAGCTCTGCGCCGGCACGGCTCTTACATAATTTCCTTCCCGTTTTCCAATACTGTAACGAGAACAGATTCTGGAAAACGGGAGGGATTTTTTATGCTTTCATTGTGGGCCATGGGGACGCGGATGCCGCGGTTTCCGAAGCTTTCTGAGGATATCCGGACGGACGTGCTGGTGATCGGAGGCGGGATCGCGGGAATCATGTGCGCCTGGTTTCTGAAGCGGGCGGGGGTGGATTGCGCGCTGGCGGAACGGGACGTTTTGTGCGGATGGAATACCGGGAACACCACGGCGAAGGTGACTGCCCAGCACGGTCTGATCTACGACGGGCTGATCCGGAAAGAGGGGATGGAGACGGCGGGGATGTATCTGGCCGCGGGCCTTTCCGCCGTGGAGCAGTACGCGAAGCTGTGCGATGAGCTGGACATCCCCTTTGAGAGAAGGGATTCCTTCGTCTATTCCCGAAACGATCAGGGAAAGCTGGAGCGGGAAATGAGAGCGCTGGAAAAACTGGGCTATCCGGCGCAGTTTTCGGACGCCCTGCGCCTGCCCTTTTCCGTGGTGGGGGCGGTGAAATTCCCGGATCAGGGGCAGATCGATCCGCTGAAGCTGATGGCCCGGATGGCCGGACAGCTTAGGATCTATGAGCGGACCGGCGTCCGGGAGATCTCTAAGGAAGGGGCGCTGACGGAGGACGGATTCAAAATCGAAGCGGACCAGTATATCGTGGCCACCCATTTTCCCCTCTGGAACCGCCACGGCATGTATTTTATGAAAATGTATCAGCAGCGATCCTACTGCATCGCGCTGGACGGGGCTCCGGAAGTGGGCGGCATGTATGTGGACGAAGCCGGGGGCGGGATCTCCTTCCGGGACGCGGGAAAATTCCTCCTTCTGGGCGGCGGCGGACACCGCACCGGGAAGGAAGGGGGCTGCTGGCAGCAGCTGAGGCAGTTCGCGGGACGTTTTTACCCGAAGGCCAGGGAGATCTGCAGCTGGGCGGCCCAGGACTGCATGACGCTGGACGGGATTCCCTATATCGGCCGTTATGCGAAGAGCCTTCCCAATGTCCGGGTGGCCACCGGCTTCAACAAATGGGGGATGACCTCGGCCATGACGGCGGCGCAGATTTTGACGGATCAGGTGACGGGGAAGCAGAATCCTTTCGGGGAAGCGTTCGAGCCTTCCCGGCCCATGAAAAAGGGACCGCTGCTGCGAAACGGCATGGAGGCGGCGGGAAACCTCCTGACCTTTTCGCGAAAAAGATGCCCCCACCTGGGCTGCGCGCTGCAGTGGAACGCGGCGGAGCACAGCTGGGACTGCCCCTGTCACGGTTCCCGGTTTTCCGCGGAAGGGAATCTTCTGGACAATCCGGCTGCGGATAAACTGTAAAAAATTTTTTGCGGGATGAAACTTCCCGGGGGGAAAATTTGTCTATTGGATAAAGGCGCGGGAAGGGAGCGATGCCATGAGGCAGGAGTTATACCAGAAAATAGCGGATTTTTTCATACAGCATCAGAGCGGCCTTTATCGGCTGGCCTACAGCTATACCGGAAACCAGGAGGACGCCATGGACGCGGTGCAGAGCGCGGTCTATAAGGCGCTGGTCCACCACGAATCGCTGCGGGACGAAAACGCGGTGAAGACATGGTGCTACCGGATCGTGATCAACGAGAGCGTGGCCCTTCTGCGAAAGAGAAGGAGGGAGAGCCCGGTCTCCGGGGACTGGAGCGCGGAAGAACCCTATATCGAAACGGGATACGAGAGGGACGACGACCTTTTCGACAGGGTCAACCGTCTGCCCGAAAGGATCCAGGAGGTCATCAAGCTGCGGTTTTATGAAGATCTGTCCCTGCAGGAAATCGCGGGGATTACCGGAACCAATCTGAATACCGTAAAGACCCGGCTGTACCGGGGACTGCGGATGTTGAAAAAGGAAATGGAGGAGGCGAGAGCATGAAGGAACTGGAACGGGCCAGAAGACGATATGATGAAATCCCGGTGCCGGCGGAGCTCAACGGACGGATCGAACAGGCGGCTGCGGCCGCGAAGAAGCAGTTGGAAAGCCGGACGGTCGTTTCGGAATTTCGCGGGAAGCGGGCGGGAAGCGTTTCCGGCCGGAGAATCCGCAGGGGGCTTTGGGCCGCAGCCGCCGCCATGGCGGTCTTTGTGGCAGCCCTGAACACCAGCACGGCCTTCGCGCAGGAGGTGGGAAAGATCCCGGTGATCGGCGCGGTGGCCAGGGTATTCACCTTCCGCTCCTATGAAGGGCAGCAGGACGGAATCGGGATATCCGTGGAGATCCCCGGAGTGGAGATGATCGCGGAGAACACGCCGGGGCTGGCGGACTTTGTCAACGAAGAAATCCACGCCCTCTGTCAGCAATATGCGGATGAGGCGATTGCGAGAGCGGAGGAATACCGGACGGCGTTTCTGGAGACGGGCGGCACCGAAGAGGAGTGGGAAGCTCACGACATCCGGATCCAGGTCCGCTACTCGATCAAATCCCAGACCGAAGATTACCTGTCCTTCCTGGTGACGGGAACGGAGAACTGGACCTCCGCTTACAGCGAGACCAGATACTACAATATCGACCTGAAGCGGGAACGGATCGTCACGCTCGAAGACGTTTTGGGCGGGGATTACAGGGAGCTGGCTGACGCTTCCATCCGGGAACAGATACAGGAGAGGGCGCAGGCCGGAGAGGTATTCTGGACGGAGGAGGAAGGCGGCTTTTCCGGAATAACGGATGAGACGAAATTTTACATGAACGAAGCCGGGAATCCGGTTGTTGTGTTCGACAAATACGAGATCGCTCCCGGATCGTCCGGAGAGATAGAATTTGAAATCAAAGGAGGAAGATGAAAATGAAAAGAAAAGCGATGGCGATGCTGCTGGCGGGAGCGCTGGCGATCCTGACGGCGGCCTGCGGCCAGGAAGGCGCGGCGGAAACGCAGGGACAGACTGAGGTGCAGACCGAAGCGCAGGAAACGGCGACGGCCGAAGAGAGCGCAAAGCAGGAGCCCGAAACGCAGGAAGCTTCCGCGGAAGCGGACGAAGCGGCGACGGCGGAACCCGAAGAAGGGGAAACCGATCCGGCTGAAACCGGAGGCACCGCCCAGGAGACCGCTGCGGGATATGAGGATAACTTCGCGGTGGATTCCGCAGCCGCAGCGGAATTCGGCAGGAAGGTGAAGGACGCGGTGAGCGCGCAGGATCTGGAAGGGCTGGCCGCTCTGGCCGCATACCCGCTGTACGTGGGGACGGACGGAGGCATAACCGTGAATTCCGCGGATGAGCTGGTAGCTCTGGGCGCTGAAAAGGTCTTCACCCCTGAGCTGAGCGAGGCCGTCGGGAACGCGGATGAGACCGCGCTGGAGCCCAGCATGGCGGGATTCGTCCTCTCCGGTGAAGGGAGCGCCAACATCATTTTCGGCGTGGTGGACGGACAGCTGGCCATTAAGGGGATCAACTACTGAGAACGGGCCGGGCTCAGGAAGCGGGAGTCCGCGCGTTTTTAAGCTGATACTGCTTCGGAGAGATCCCCTTATATTTGCGGAAGACCTTCCCGAAATAGCTGCTGTCGTTGAAACCGCACCGATAGGCGATTTCCGTGATGGTCAGATCGGGGGAGGCCAGCAGCAGGCAGGCCCGCTCCACCCGGTAATAATTCAGGTAATCGATGGGGGTGCGGTGGATGAAGGCGTAAAAAAAGCGGCAGAAGTACCGGGGGGTCATTCCGGCCAGCCGGGCCAGGGTTTCCAGGGTCACGGGCTTCATGTAGGAACGGTCGATGAATTCCAGCACGGGCTTGAGGGCCTGAATACGTCCGACGCCCTGCCCGCGGGCGCCCGTGCGGATTTCATAGCAGCCTTCGGAATACAGCGCGGCGAACAGATGAAACAGGGCGCCCATGAGATACAGCTCCCTTCCCGGAAGGGCGGAGGCCGCGTGGATAAAGAGCTGCCGGGCGGCTTCGGACACCGGATGATCCGGGCCGAAGAGCGGCTGGATGACCGTGCCGGGGCCGGTGAGCAGGCGGATCGTCTGCCTGCATGCCTCCGACTGCATCAGCAGGGCGGAAGGGTCGAAAACCACGCACTCGTAGACGCAGGAAGAGGGGATCCCGGAGTGGATGACGCCGGGATTGACGAAGAGGACATCCCCCTGCCGGAGCAGGACGGCGTTTTCATCCAGACAACAGGAAAAAGAACCGGAGAGGATGCGGATGATCTCAACCTCCCGGTGCCAGTGAAAGGGCATCTCGTAACGGGGATGCCCTTCTTCAATGTGATAAAAGGCGAAGGGAAAATCGACGGTCCCGTGAACCCGGTCCTCCCGGTAATCCAGATAGTGCATATCGGTCTCCTTCCGACACAGAAAGTGAATATTTTACTTCTTTTTGCCATTATAGCACTGGAAGCGGCCCGCGGGAAATGGTAAACTGAAACTATCATGAAAACTGGCGCACCGGCGCCAAAATCAAGGAGGTAAACGTATGGCGAAGAGCAGACTGGTCGGGGATTATCCGGCCATCGGGATCCGTCCCACCATCGACGGGAGAAGAGGTTACATGAAGGTGCGGGAGTCCCTGGAAGAGCAGACCATGAACATGGCGAAGGCGGCGGCGGACCTGTTCCGGGAGAACCTGCGCTATTCCAACGGCGAGCCGGTGAAGGTAGTCATCGCCGACACCACCATCGGGCGGGTGGGGGAAACCGCGGCGTGCGCGGACAAGTTCCGCAGGGAAGGGGTTGCCATCACCCTGACCGTGACTCCCTGCTGGTGCTACGGGGCCGAGACCATGGACATGGATCCCCACACCATCAAGGGCGTCTGGGGATTTAACGGCACCGAACGTCCCGGCGCGGTCTATCTTGCGTCCGTTCTGGCGACCCATGCGCAGAAGGGGCTGCCCGCGTTCGGGATTTACGGCCACGATGTGCAGGAAGCGGACGATACCAGCATTCCGGATGACGTGAGGGAGAAGCTCCTCCGGTTCGGCAGGGCTGCGGTGGCTGCGGCGACCATGCGCGGAAAATCGTATCTGCAGATCGGCTCCATCTGTATGGGAATCGGCGGTTCCATCATCGATCCCGCGTTCATCGAAGAATATCTGGGGATGCGCGTGGAATCCGTGGACGAAGTGGAGATCATCCGCCGCATGACCGAGGAAATCTACGACAGGGCGGAATACGAAAAGGCCCTGGCCTGGGTGAAGGAGCACTGCAGGGAGGGCTTTGACAAGAACCCGCAGGAAGTGCAGAAGACCCCCGAACAGAAGGAAAAGGACTGGGAATTCCTGGTGAAGATGATGTGCATCATCAAGGATCTGATGAACGGCAATCCCAACCTGCCCGAAGGAAGGGAAGAGGAGATGGTGGGGCACAACGCCATCGCAGCCGGTTTCCAGGGGCAGCGGCAGTGGACGGACTTCTATCCCAACTGCGACTTCCCGGAGGCCATGCTCAACACCTCCTTCGACTGGAACGGAGCCAGGGAGCCCTATGTGCTGGCGACGGAGAACGACGTGCTCAACGGCCTGGGCATGCTGTTCATGAAGCTTCTGACCAACCGCGCCCAGATCTTCGCGGACGTGCGCACCTACTGGAGCCCCGAAGCGGTGTTGAAGGCCACCGGCTACGCCCTGGAAGGGAAGGCGAAGGAGGCGGGCGGCTTCATTCACCTGATCAATTCCGGCGCGGCCTGCCTGGATGCCTGCGGACAGGCGAAGGATGAGAACGGCAACGGCGTGATGAAGCCCTGGTACGAGGTGACGGAAGCGGATCAGAAGGCGATCATGGAAGCAACCACCTGGAACGCGGCGGACTTCGGCTACTTCAGGGGCGGCGGCTTCTCCTCCCGTTTCCTGACCGAGGCGGAAATGCCCGTGACCATGATGCGTTTGAATCTGGTGAAAGGGCTGGGCCCCGTGGTGCAGATCGCGGAAGGCTGGACCATCAAACTGCCGGACGAGGTATCCGATAAGCTGTGGAAGCGCACCGACTATACATGGCCCTGCACCTGGTTCGCGCCCAGGCTGACCGGAAAGGGCGCGTTTGCCAGCGCTTACGATGTGATGAACAACTGGGGAGCCAATCACGGAGCCATCAGCTACGGACATATCGGCGCGGACCTGATCACCCTGTGCTCCATGCTGCGGATTCCCGTGAGCATGCACAACGTGGACGAGAAGGACATCTTCCGCCCGGCCGCGTGGAACGCGTTCGGCATGGATAAGGAAGGACAGGATTACCGCGCCTGCAAAAACTTCGGGCCCCTGTACAGATAAGGGGGGACCCGGATGAAGAAACAAATACTGGCAGCGGATTTCGGAGCCTCCGGCGGCAGGGTTATGCTGGGCGAATACGACGGCTCCCGCATTCGGACCAGCCAGGTGCACCGGTTCGCCAACGAACCGGTGCACCTGGGAGGCACCATGTACTGGGACTTCCTGCGGCTCTTCCACGAGCTGAAAACCGGGATCAAAAAGGCCCAGGCGCAGGGGCGGGCGGACAGCATCGGCGTCGACACCTGGGGCGTGGACTTCGGGCTCATCGACGGCGACGGCTGCCTGCTGGAAAACCCCGTGCACTACCGGGACGGGCGGACGGCGGGGATGCTGGAAGCCGCCTTTCAAAAGGTGGACCGGGACCGGATTTACGGGATCACCGGCAACCAGTTCATGGAGATCAATACGGCCTTTCAGCTGCTGTCCCTGGCGCAGAAGCGGCCGGATCTCCTGAAACGGGCGAAGAAGCTTCTTCTGATGCCGGATCTGTTCAACTATTTCCTCTGCGGCAAAGCCTGCAGCGAGTACACCATGGCCTCCACCACGCAGCTTCTGGACGCCAGGGCTCGGGACTGGTCCCGGGAGCTGATCCGGGGGCTGGGGCTTCCGGAGGAGATCTTCCTTCCGGTGATTCACCCGGGCACGGAGCTGGGAGCACTGGATCCGCGCATCTGCGACGAGCTGGAAGTGGATCCGCTGTCCGTAGTGGCGGTGGCGGGACACGACACCCAGTGCGCGCTGGCGGCCGTGCCCGCGAAGGAGAAGGATTTCATCTTCGTCAGCTGTGGCACGTGGTCGCTGTTCGGCACCCAGCTGGAAAGCCCGGTGATCGACGGACGTTCCTCGGCCCTCAACATCACCAACGAAGGCGCCTGCGGCGGGGAGACCTCCTTTTTGAAAAACATCATCGGGCTGTGGCTGGTCCAGGAAAGCCGGCGGCAGTGGCTTCGGGAGGGGCAGGACTATTCCTTCGGGCAGCTGGACGAGATGGCGGCCGCGGAAGCGGGCGGCGAGAGCTTCGTGGATCCGGACGATCCGGTTTTCGTCCCGTCCGGAGACGTGCCGGGGCGGATTCGCAGCTGGTGCTCGCAGCGGGGGATGAAAGTCCCGGAAACGCCCGGACAGATCGTGCGCTGCATCCACGAAAGCCTGGCGCTGAAATACCGCGCGACCCTGGACGAGATCCGCTTTTGCACGGGGAAGGAGTATGGGGCCATCCATCTGGTGGGCGGCGGCTGCCAGAGCCGTCTGCTGTGCCAGCTGGTGGCGGACGCGTGCGGCCTGCCCGTTTTCGCGGGACCCGTGGAGGCCACGGTATACGGCAATCTCGGCCTTCAACTGATGGCCGCGGGAGAGCTGTCCCATCCCGGCCAGATCCGGGATCTGGTTCGCGCTTCCGAAGAAATCCGCATTTTTGAACCCCGGGACCATGAGCGCTGGGAAGAGATCAGGCAGCGCTTCGGGGAGTCGTTGAAGATGACAGACATACGCTGAGAGCGAGGAGAACGAATCAAATGGATAACAAAGAAATGCAACTGCGGGAGCAGATCTGTGATGTTTGCCACAAAATGTGGCAGTTGGGATGGGTTGCGGCAAACGACGGCAACGTGTCCGCGAAGCTGGAGGACGGCACCTTTCTGGCGACCCCTACCGGGATGAGCAAGAGCTTCATCACTCCCGATAAGCTGGTTCATATCGATAAGACCGGGAAGATCCTGGACGCCCTGGAGGGATATCGTCCGTCTTCCGAGATCAAAATGCACCTTCGCTGCTATGAGGAGCGCGAGGATGTGGGAGCGGTGCTCCACGCGCATCCGCCGGTGGCCACCGGGTTCGCGGTGGCGAATATCCCGCTGGACGATTATTCCATGATCGAGACGGTGATCGCCCTGGGTTCCATCCCGGTGACCCCTTACGGAACCCCGTCCACCCAGGAAGTGCCGGACGCCATCGCGCCCTACCTTCCGGAGCACGACGCCATGCTTCTGCAGAATCACGGCGCCCTGACCGTGGGAGCGGATGTGATCACCGCCTATTACCGGATGGAGACGCTGGAGCTGTTCGCGAAGATTTCCCTGAACGCCAGGATGCTGGGCGGCGCGCAGGAGCTGTCGAAGGAGAACATCGACCGGCTCATCTCCATGCGCAAAAACTACGGCGTTACCGGCCGTCATCCGGGGTATAAGAAGTACAGCGGCAAAAATGAGCCGGTGTGAGCCCGGTATACTTTTTGAATGTGGAGGCGAAGTAGCTGGGGGTATTGAACCCCAGCGAAAGGGCGGTTTCCGTGATGGAGCGGCCCTGTTTTAAGAGCAGCTTCGCCTGCTCCATCCGGAGATAATTGATGAAAGTCCTGGGGGTGCTGCCGGTTTCTTCCCTGAATTTCGCCTTAAAGCGGGAAAGGGAGACATTGCAGCTGGCAGCAACATCCTCCAGGGCTATTTTTTCGTGCAGATGATCGTGGATGTAGGCGATGGCGTCGGCGATGCTGTCCGTCTGCAAAAGGACGGGCTCGCGGGAGAAGCGCAGGATCCGGTACAGGCAGCAGAGGAACAGGCAGCGCCCCAGCTCCGCGGAGAGGGGATCGCCCCGCCCGTTTTCGGCCAGCAGGAAAAACGCTTCCGTCAGATCCAGCCCCAGGGCGGAGTCGCCCCGGAACGTTTGCGGGAGCGCTGTCAGCGCTGATTTAAGGGCTGTGGAACGCGTTGCCTCCATCCCCAGAAACGGAGCGGAGCCGGAGACGTCGAGCTGGAACCAGATGATATGGCTGACGCTCTCGGGAAAACCGCCGGAGCCGTGGAGCTGGCCGGGGCGGGAGGCGAAAATATCGTTGCCGCACAGGCTGTAGAGATGGCCGTCCGCTTCGTAGACCTGAAAGCCCTTCACCAGAAATACGATCTCCAGGCAGCCCGGATGGGAATGGGAGCTCAGAGGGAGGTCGGCGCAGGTGGAAGAGCGGATGCCGAAGACGGAAAGGGCATCCAGGCCGGTCTGGTCCGGCGTCAGGATCTTGCGCTGGGAAGTCCAGCAATAGGAATCGCTCATATTGTTTCCCCCAATTGTTTTCCATAAAAGGCGGAATGATGAAATCGTACTGAGTGCGAATTTGAATGCGATGGGAACTGATTTTTATTATACTCGAAGAAAAAGCAGCGGACAAGACGAGAGGAGCTGCAAAAAGGAGGACAATATGACATCGAAAGAACGTGTTTTGGCGACGCTGGAGTTTCGCAATACGGCGGATCGCGTGCCCAGACAGCTGTGGTCCCTGCCCTGGGCACAGGATTGCTATCCGGACATGATGCGCCGGCTGGAGGAAGAGTTCGAATGGGATTTTTCGGGCCCGGAGGCGGTGCTGAAGGAAAGGCCGAAGACGAAGGGGGATGCGTATACTCCCGGGGAATACGTGGACGAATGGGGCTGCGTTTTCACGAACATCCACAAGGGGGTCATCGGCGAGGTGAAGCAGCCCATCGTGGTGGAGGAGGACTGGAGCGATGCGGGCAACGTCCACATCCCCGAGGAGCTGCTCTCCTTCGATATCGACCAGGTGAACCGTTCCTGCCAGGAGCGCCAGGACAAATTCCTGATGTCCGGATGCTGTCCGCGCCCGTTCGAACAGCTGCAGTTCATCCGCGGGACCGCGGACCTGTATATGGATCTGATGGATCCGCCGCAGGAGCTTCTGGAATTTATGAAACGGATGCACGACTACTACTGCCGCCTGATGACAAAATGGGCCAAAACGGACGTGGACGCCCTGAACATGATGGACGACTGGGGCTCCCAGAACGATCTGCTCATCAGCCCCGCGCTGTGGGAAGAGTTTTTCATGCCCATGTACCGGGATTATATCCAGATCGCCCATTCCCACGGCAAGAAGATTTTCATGCATTCCGACGGGAACATCCTGCGCATCATCCCGGGGCTCATCGACCTGGGGCTGGATGCGGTGAACAGCCAGCTGTTTTGCATGGGAGTGGAAAACCTGGCGCCGTACCGGGGGAAAATCACGTTCTGGGGAGAAATCGACAGACAGCATCTGCTGCCCTCCGGCAGCCGGGAAGACATCGACCGGGCCGTGGAGCTGGTGTACCGGACGCTGTGGCAGGACGGCGGCTGCATCGCCCAGTGCGAATTCGGGCCCGGGGCAAATCCGGACAACGTCTACCGCGTATTCGAAAAATGGAGCGGGATCCGCGGCTGAACTGATATGTAATTTGCGCGCATTTACACGGTTTTCATAGTAAGAGCGCCCGGAATATGTTATACTGAAACCGAACGAACGGAAAAAGAAAGGAACGGGCATGAACAGACGGGGTTCGCTGGAGGAAAGACGACGCAAACCGGAGGAGGCGGGCCGCAGGCCGCTGGCGCAGGAGCTGGACCGCTACGGCGGATCCGATATTTATCCCCTGCATATGCCGGGGCATAAGCGCCGCCTCTTCCGGGACGGGGAGGGGATGGAAGCGCTGGCCCGGGCGGCCCGCATGGACATCACGGAGATCGACGGCTTCGACAACCTCCACGAGCCGGACGGCATCCTGAAAGGCGGGATGGAGCTGGCGGCCCGCCTTTACGGAGCGGACAGGGCCTTCTACAGCGTAAACGGGAGCACGGCCGGAATCCTCACCGCCGTATCGGCCGCGGTGCCGGAGGGCGGCAGGATCCTCATGGCCCGCAACTGCCACCGCAGCGCCTACCACGCGGCGTGGCTGAGGGGGCTGGTTCCGGCCTATCTCTATCCGGAAACCCTGCCGGACATCGGGCTGGCGGGAGCCGTGACCCCGGCGCAGGTGGAGGAAGGGCTGAAGGCCTGCCCGGACGCGGCGGCGGTGCTGGTGGTGTCCCCCACCTATGACGGGGTGACGGCTGACATCCGGGGGATCGCCGAAGCGGTGCACAAAAGGCCCGGCTGCATCCTCATCGTGGACGCGGCCCACGGGGCGCACTTCGGATTCCATCCCGGCTTTCCCGAAAGCCCGGCCCGCCTGGGGGCGGATCTGACCGTGGTGAGCCTGCACAAGACCATGCCCTGCCTGACCCAGACGGCTTTGCTGCTGGCGAGGGGCGACAGGGTCAGCCCCGAACGGCTGCGCTTTTTCGACGATATCTATCAGACCAGCTCCCCCTCCTGGCTTCTGATGGCGTCCATCGACGCCTGCCTCGAGCTGGTGGACCGAAAAGGGAGCGCTCTGTGGGATAAGTTCTTCGCGGACCGGGAAGACTTCCTGAACAGGACGGAGGCGCTGAAGGGGTTCCGGGCGTTTACGGCGGGCAGGATGTACGGGGCCGGAACGGCTTTTTCCATGGATCCCTGCAAAATTTTACTGGAAACTTCAAAAACCTGTTTGACCGGAAAGCAATTTTACGATATTCTTTTAAGGCGGTATCATTTACAGATGGAAATGGCCGCAGGAAATTATGTGACCGCGATCATGACCTGCTGCGACGGGAAAGACGGCTGGGACAGGCTGGCCGCAGCCCTGCTGGAGCTGGAGAAAGAATATCCGTATCGGCCGCTTTCGGAGCGGGCGGAAAGGACTCCCTATCCGGAACTGTCCTGCGCCTGCAGCCTGAAGGAGGCGCTGGAGGCGCCGAAGGAGAAGGTTCCCCTCGGGGAAGCTGCAGGACGGGTCGCAGGCGCGTTTCTCAATCTGTATCCGCCGGGGATTCCTCTGGCGGTGCCCGGCGAGCGGCTCAGCCGCAGCGCCGTGGATCTTCTGATGGGTTACGGGCGGCAGAATCTTCCCCTGATGGGGGTGGACGACGGCGCCATAACAATATTAAAATAGAACCATATTTCGAAGAGAAAAGGAGAAGATGAATGAGAAGAACAAAGATTGTCTGCACGATCGGCCCCGCTTCCCAGGAAGAGGACATTTTACGGGAGATCATTAAATCCGGCATGAACGTGGCGAGATTCAATTTTTCCCACGGCGATCACGAGGAGCACGGCCGGAAGCTGGAGAGGGTCAGAAGGATCAGCCGCGAGCTGCATCTGCCCGTTGCGGTTCTGCTGGATACCAGAGGGCCTGAAATCCGCCTGTGCGATTTCGAGAACGGAAAAGTTGAGCTGACGGAAGGACAGAAATTCACCCTGACCACGGAGGATATCCTGGGCACTTCCGAAAGAGCTACGATCACATATAAGAATCTGGTAAACGATGTGAAGCCCGGCAACTCCATCCTCATCGACGACGGCCTGATCGGCCTGCGGGTGGAGGAAGTGACGGACAAGGACATCGTCTGCACCGTTTTGAACGGCGGACCGGTTTCCAACCACAAGGGCGTGAACGTGCCCGGGGCGAAGCTGACCATGCCTTTCATCGATAAGAAGGACCGCAACGACATCATTTACGCCTGCGAGATGGGCTTCGACTTCATCGCCGCTTCCTTCGTACGCTGCAAGGAGGACGTGCTGGAGATCCGCGAGATCTTAAAGCAGTACAATTCCAAGATCCAGATCATCTCCAAGATCGAGAGCGTGCAGGGAATCGAAAACCTGGCGGAAATCCTCGAGGTTTCCGACGGCATCATGGTCGCCCGCGGCGACATGGGCGTGGAAGTTCCCATGGAAGAAGTGCCGGTCATCCAGAAGAAGATCATCAAGATGGCGGTTCATGCCGGCAAGCACGTCATCACGGCGACCCAGATGCTGGATTCCATGATGAAGCATCCCCGCCCCACCAGAGCGGAAGCGACGGACGTGGCCAACGCGATCTACGACGGCACCACCGGCATCATGCTGTCCGGCGAGACGGCCAACGGCGATTACCCGCTGGAGGCGCTGCAGACCATGGCCCGCATCGCGGAGCGCACGGAGCAGGATATCGATTACACCTCCCGCATGAGAAAGGCGGAGGCCACCCTGTACCAGCAGGATACCACGTCCGCCATCTGCCATGCGACCTGCAACATCGCGGCGGATCTGAACGTGGCGGCCATCATCACCGTCACCATGTCCGGCTTCACCTCCGCGATGATCGCGCGCTATAAGCCCGCCTGCCCGATCATCGGCTGCACCACCAGCCGCCTGGTATGGCGTCAGATGAACCTGCAGTGGGGCGTTAAGCCTCTCCTGATCTCCGAGGAGAACACGGCGGAGGATCTGTTCCGCGAAGCGGTATACGCCGCGCTGGAAGCGGGTTATGTGAAGAAGGGCGACCGGGTTGTGCTGACCGCGGGCATCCCGCTGGGCATTTCCGGAAAGACCAACATGCTGCGCGTGGTGGAAGTCTGAGAGCGCGCCGGCGTTTCGCCTGACGCTTAAAAACGCATATACGAAGAAGGGAAACGGCCCGTGACAGGCCGTGAGAGCAGCCTGCGCGGGCCATGAAAAAGGGGCTGGCGCAGGCTGCGCGTTTTTTGGGGGTTACGAGCATGAAAAAGTATGTGATGGCGCTGGATCAGGGAACCACCAGCTCGCGGTGCATTTTATTCGACCGGGCCGGCAGGATCCGTTCCTCGGCGCAGAGGGAATTTACGCAGCACTATCCGAAACCCGGCTGGGTGGAGCACGACCCGCTGGAAATCTGGTCGTCCCAGCTGTCCGTGGCGGTGGAGGCCATGGGAAAGATCGGGGTGACGGCGGACGAAATCGCCTCCATCGGGATCACCAACCAGAGGGAGACCACAATCTGCTTTTCCGGGAAGACGGGGAAGCCCGTCTATCCCGCCATCGTCTGGCAGTGCAGGCGCACGGCGGATCTGATCGACCGGCTCAACGCGGACGGTTTCGGGAGGGTGATCCGGGAGCGGACGGGGCTGATCCCGGACGCCTATTTTTCCGGAACCAAAATCCGATGGATCCTGGACCATGTGGAGGGAGCCCGGGAGATGGCGGAAAGCGGGGAGCTTCTGTTCGGGACGGTGGATACCTGGCTGATCTGGAACCTGACCCGCGGAAAGGTATTCGTCACCGACGCCACCAACGCGTCCCGGACCATGCTGTTCGACATCCACAAAAGGGAGTGGGATCGGGAAATCCTGGATTATTTCGGGATCCCGGAGACCATGCTGCCCCGGGTGATGCCCTCCGGCTGCGTTTACGGCGTGACCGACGAGACGGTGATCGGCGGGGAGATCCCCATCGGCGGGGCCGCGGGGGATCAGCAGGCCGCCCTGTTCGGCCAGTGCTGTTTCGAGCCCGGGGAAGCGAAGAATACATACGGCACGGGATGTTTCCTTTTGATGAATACCGGGCAGACGCCCATCGTTTCCCAAAACGGGCTGCTGACCACCATCGCGGCGGGCTGCGAAGGCGAGAAGAACTACGCGCTGGAAGGCAGCGTATTCGTGGCGGGAGCGGCCCTGCAGTGGCTGAGGGATGAGATGCGCATGATCAAGAGCGCGCCCGCGTCGGAGGAATATGCCGGGGCCGTGCCGGATACGGGCGGCGTCTACGTGGTGCCGGCGTTTACGGGGCTGGGGGCTCCTTACTGGGATCCCCACGCCAGGGGGATCGTCACCGGGCTCACCCGGGGCACGTCGAAGGAGCATTTCATCCGGGCGGCGCTGGAATCCCTGGCCTATCAGACCCAGGACGTCATCGAAGCCATGGAAAAGGACGCGGGGATGCCGCTGAAGGGCCTGCGGGTGGACGGCGGCGCCAGCGCCAACGATCTGCTGATGCAGTTCCAGGCGGACATTCTGGATCGGGAAGTGCTGCGCCCGCAGTGCATCGAGACCACGGCGCTGGGAGCGGCCTATCTGGCGGGGCTTTCCGTGGGATTCTGGAAGGACCGGGCGGATATCAAAAACAACTGGGCGCTGGAGCGGACTTTCGTCCCTTCCATGGCGGAGGAGGAGCGAAGGAAGCGGCAAAAGGGCTGGAAGCGGGCGGTCCGCGCCGCGCTGGCCTGGGCCCGGGACGAAGAAGGATGAGCATGGGACACATTTTTTACATCATGGGAAAGAGCTCCTGCGGAAAGGATACGATCTATCGCCGGCTTCTGGAAGAGGAGGAGTTTTCCTTCCGGAAGCTGGTGCCTTATACGACCAGACCCATCCGCAGCGGGGAAACGGACGGAGAGGATTACATTTTTACCGACGAAGGGGAGCTGGAGAGGCTCTCGCGGCAGGGAAAGGTGATCGAGCGAAGATCCTATCGGACGGTGCACGGGATCTGGAACTATTTTACGGTGGACGACGGGCGGGTGGATCTGGCAAACTGTCGTTATCTGACGGTGGGGACGCTTCAGTCCTACGCCGCCATGCGCCGGTATTACGGGGACGAAGCGATGGTCCCCATCTACATCGAAGTGGAAGACGGAGAACGGCTGCAGCGGGCTCTGGACCGGGAAAGAGCCCAGAAGCAGCCCAGATATGCGGAGCTGTGCCGGCGCTTTCTGGCGGACGAGTCGGACTTTTCGGAAGAGAAGATCCGGGAAGCCGGAATCCGGCGGCGGTTTGAGAACGGCGGGCTGCAGGGCTGCCTGGAAGAGATCCGGACGTATATCCGGGGCTTTTTTCAGGGAGGGCCGGCGGAGCCGCGATAGAGAAAAGGAGGTCGGAAGGAATGGCGAGATTTGCAGATATCGTAGGGCAGGAACAGATTCGGGGACATTTGCAGACGGCTCTGAAACAGAAACGGATTTCCCACGCCTATCTCATCAACGGGGAGCGCAATTCCGGAAAGGAATTCATCGCCAGGATTTTCGCCATGGCGCTGCAGTGCGAACGGGGCGGGGACGATCCCTGCCAGGAATGCCGGTCCTGCCGCCAGGCCCTTTCCGGCAACCATCCGGACATCATCCGGGTGATTCACGAAAAGCCCAACACCATCGGCGTGGACGACATCCGGGAACAGGTGAACGCGGATATGGCCATCCGCCCCTATCAGGGGCCCCATAAGGTATATCTGATCGCGGAAGGGGAAAAAATGACGGTGCAGGCCCAGAACGCGCTGCTGAAAACGCTGGAGGAGCCGCCGGAATACGGCGTGATCCTCATTCTGGCAAACGGCACGGAATCCATCCTCCCCACGATACAGAGCCGCTGCGTGGCGCTCAACATGCGCCCCGTGCCGGACGGGCTGGTGAAAAAATATCTGATGGAGACGCTGCAGATTCCGGATTACCGGGCCGAAGTGTGCACGGCGTTCGCCCGGGGAAACATCGGCCGGGCAAAGCTGCTGGCCTCCAGCGAAGAATTCGATAAGGTGAAAGAAGAAGCGATCACGCTTTTGAAATATATCAATGAGATGGAGCTGCCGGACATCGTGCTCTCCATCCGGCATATCACGGAATATCAGCTGGACGTGACGGACTATCTGGATATCCTCTCCGTGTGGTACCGGGACGTTCTGATGTTCAAGGCCATGAATGATGCAAATCACTTGATTTTCAGAGAGGAAATACAGTATATTAAAAAGGTGGCTGACCGGAGCTCCTATGAAGGGATCCAGAAGATCCTGGAAGCCCTGGACAAGGCGAAGGCCCGGCTGGCCGCCAACGTCAGCTTCGAACTGACGATGGAGCTGCTGCTTTTGACGATTCAGGAAAATTCCTGAGGGAGGTTTATAGATGGCAAAGGTAATCGGAGTGAGATTCCGGACGGCGGGGAAGATTTACTGGTTCGATCCGCTGAATTTTCAGGTGAAGCGGGGGGATCACGTCATCGTGGAGACGGCCCGGGGCGTGGAGTACGGCACCGTGGTCGGCGCGCCCAGAGAGGTGGACGACGGCAGGGTGGTGGCGCCCTTAAAGCCGGTGCTTCGGATCGCCACCCAGCGGGACGACGAGCAGGAGGCGGGAAACCGGCAGAAGGAGAAGGAGGCGTTTCGCATCTGCCTGGAGAAGATCGCGAAGCACGGGCTGGACATGAAGCTCATCGACGCGGAATACACCTTCGACAACAACAAGGTGCTGTTTTATTTTACGGCGGACGGCAGGATCGATTTCCGGGAACTGGTCAAGGACCTGGCCGGGGTATTCAAAACCAGGATCGAGCTGCGCCAGATCGGCGTGCGGGACGAGACCAAGATCCTGGGAGGCATCGGCATCTGCGGCCGGGTGCTGTGCTGCCACAGCCACCTGTCCGAATTCGTGCCGGTCTCCATCAAGATGGCGAAGGAGCAGAACCTGTCCTTAAACCCGGCTAAAATTTCGGGGGTCTGCGGCAGGCTGATGTGCTGCTTAAAGCACGAGGAGGAGACCTACGAGGAGCTCAACCGCAGGCTGCCCAACACCGGCGATTATGTGACCACGGACGACGGCTTTAAGGGCGAGGTGTCCTCGGTGAACGTGCTGCGCCAGCTGGTGAAGGTGATCGTGACGGTCAACGACGAAAAGGAGATCCGCGAGTACCGGGCCGATCAGCTGAAGTTCCGCCGCAGACACGGCCGCGGCAAGAAGAACGGCAACGCGGACGAGAAGGAATTGAAGGAGCTGGAGAAGCTGGAGCGGGAGGAGAAAAAGGGAGGCAGGTCGAAGCTGAATGACTGAGGGACGTCCGCAGGCGGACGGGGCGGTTGAACCCGCGCCCGAAGGGCTGTTAAAACCCGGCGAACGGCTGGACGAGCTGCAGAGAAACGGCTATCGGATCATTCAGGATCCGGGGCGGTTCTGCTTCGGAATGGATGCGGTCCTGTTGTCGGGGTTCGCCGCGGAGGGCATCCGGGACGGGGCTGCGGTGCTGGATCTGGGGACCGGGACCGGCATCATCCCGCTGCTGCTGCGGGGCAAGACGAAAGCCGCCCGCCTGGTGGGGCTGGAGATTCAGCCCCGGAGCGCGGACATGGCCGCCCGGAGCGTGGCCTTAAACGGCCTGGAAGACAGCGTTTCCATCATACAGGGAGATTTGAAAGAAGCAGGCAGTCTATTTCCGGCTGCTTCTTTTGACGCTGTGACCTGCAATCCGCCCTACATGATCGGGCGGCACGGCCTGCAAAATCCGGAGGCGCCCAAAGCCATCGCCAGGCACGAGATCCTGTGCACGTTCGACGACGTGGCGGCGCAGGCCGCCGGGATGCTGAAGCCGGGCGGCAGCTTCTTTCTGGTGCACAGGCCCTTCCGGCTGGCGGAGATCATGGGGACGCTGATGAAATACCGGCTGGAGCCCAAACGGATGCGGCTGGTGCACCCGTTTTTGGACCGGGAGCCCAACATGGTGCTGCTGCAGGCGGTGCGCGGGGGAAATCCCCGCCTGAAGGTGGAGCGTCCGCTGATCATCTATCGGAAGCCCGGCGCCTATACGGAGGAAATCCGGGAGATTTACGGTTATTAGGGAGGAAAAAGGGATGGGAAGAAAGGCTGTGGCCATGGCGCTGGCCCTGGCCGCTTTTGTGGCCGCTGTCTCCGGCTGCGGAAAGGCGGTGGAGACCGCGGCTCTGACGGAAGCGGCGGAGGAAACCGCTTCGGAAGGGCACAGGGAAGGGACAGGAGAAGCGGAGGAATCCGCAGCCTCCGAAACGGCCGCGCTGTCCGGGACATCCGGGGCAGCGGAAACGGAGGAGACCGCCGGGGGCGAAACGGCGGAAGAAGCGGGCGGTCCGGCGCGGGAACGTGTCAGGGTGAAGGGGATTTACGTCACGGGGCCCATGGCCGGGACTTCCAATATGGACGCTCTCATCGATCTTGTGGACCGGACGGAACTGAACGCCCTGGTCATCGACGTGAAAAACGATGAGGGCCGCGTCGTGTGCGAGATGGACAGCCCCCTGGTTTCGGAAATCGGGGCCGTAAAGCGCTACGTGCAGGATATGCCCGCCCTGGTGAGCAAGTGCAGGGAAAAGGGGATTTATCTCATCGCCAGGATCGTGGCCTTTAAGGACCCGTTTCTGGCGGAAGCCAGGCCGGAGCTGAGCCTGCACAACGCGGACGGCACGGTCTTTTACGACAAGGACGGCCTGGCCTGGGTGAACCCGTACGAGCCCCGGGTGTGGGAGTATCTGGTGGAAGTGGCCAAAGGTGCGGTGGAGCTGGGATTCGACGAGGTGCAGTTCGATTATATCCGCTTTTCCACGGACAGTGGAATGAAGCAGGTGGACTTCGGGCCGCTGGCGCAGGAGAAATCCAAAGAAGCGGTGATTTCCGAATTCACGGAATATGCGGCCCGGGAGCTGCACGCCATGGGGGCGGCGGTGTCCGCGGACGTATACGGCGTGGTGATCGACAGCGAAATCGACCAGCAGATCGTGGGGCAGGATTATCTGGAGCTGTGCAGCGTCCTGGACGCCATCAGCCCCATGGTCTACCCTTCCCATTACGGCCCGTATAATTACGATATTCCGGTGCCGGACGCCCAGCCCTATGATACGGTGCTGGCGGCCATGCAGGCGTCCCGCAAGGCGCTTGCCGGTCTGGATCCGAAGCTGAAGGGCGTGGAGACGGCGCAGCCGCAGACCGTATCCGGCAACGGTGCGGGGCCGGACGGCGAAATGGCGGTATCGGGCAACGGCGCTCCGGTATCCGGAAACGATGCGGCGGTATCGGGCAACGGCATCCCGGTATCCGGCAACGACGCGGCGCCGGAGCCCGAAGTGATTCCCTTTACGGCGGAGGAGATCGCGTCCATGGAACCCCTGCCGGAGGTGACGGCCGCGGTGCGCCCGTGGCTGCAGGACTTCACGGCCACCTGGGTGGCCGGCCATATCCAGTACGGCCCTCAGCAGATCCTGGAACAGATTCAGGCGGTATACGACGCGGGCTATGAGGAATGGATCCTCTGGAACGCGGCCAACCGCTATACGGAGGGCGGGCTCTACGGGCCGGACGGACAGCCGCCGGAGGCGACGGCCGCCGGGGAAGCGCCCGCCCGGGAGACAGCTGCGCAGGAGGCGCCCGTTCCGGAAGCGCCCGTCCAGGAGACGGACGGGGCCCCTGACCCGGACGTGCAGAATCCGGAGGGATGAGAAGAGAGGGAACAACCTGAAAACGGAGGAAAATCATGGCAGGAACCCTGTATTTGTGCGCTACGCCCATCGGAAATCTGGGGGATATGACGCCCAGGGCGGTGGAAACGCTGCGGAGCGTGGACCTGATCGCGGCGGAGGATACGAGAAACAGCATCCGTCTGCTCAACCATTTCGATATCCACACGCCCATGACCAGTTATCATGAATACAACAAGGTGGAAAAAGCCTACGCCCTCATCCGGCAGCTGAAGGAAGGAAAGGACGTGGCGCTGATCACGGACGCGGGGACGCCGGCCATTTCCGACCCCGGCGAGGTGCTGGTGAAGCTGTGCCGGGAGGAAGGCCTGAACGTGACCGGCCTGCCGGGGCCGGCGGCGTGCATCGTGGCCCTGTCCCTGTCCGGCCTGCCGTCGCGGCGGTTTTGCTTCGAGGGCTTTCTGCCTTCGGACAAAAAGGAGCGCGAGCAGGTGTGGGAGGAGTGCCGGGAGGAGAGCCGCACCCTGATTTTCTACGAAGCGCCCCATCATCTGAAGCGGTTTCTTCAGGAGCTCCAGGACCGGCTGGGAGAGCGCAGGATCGCCCTGTGCCGGGAGCTGACCAAAAAGTTCGAGACCGTGACGTGCTCCACGGTTTCCGAAGCCGTCGCGCGGCATGAGACCGAGGAACCCAGAGGGGAGTACGTGATCGTCGTGGAGGGGAAAAGCCGCCGGGAGAAGGAAGACGAAAAACGGCGGGAATGGCAGTCCCTGTCCGTCCCGGAGCACGTGGATTTCTATGAAAAGCAGGGAATGGACCGCAAAGAAGCCATGAAGCGGGCGGCGAAAGACCGGGGGATATCCAAAAGGGACGTTTATCAGGAACTGTTAGCTTTTGAAAGGAAAATAACGGAAAACGGTTGACAACTGAAATCACTGATAATATACTTTGAGTGTCAAATTACCGAACGACGATTTTTCAAGTTAAAGGAGATTGTATCATGTTGGAAAAAATCGCTGAGATTATCCGGGAACAGCTGAATCTGGATGATGTCGAAATCACCGAAGAAACATCTTTCAAGGACGACCTGGGGGCCGACTCCCTGGATCTTTTCGAACTGGTTATGGCTTTTGAAGAAGAGTACGGGATCGAGATTCCTTCCGAGGATCTGGAGAAGCTGGCGACCGTCGGCGACGTGGTAGAGTATATCAAAGCACAGGGTATTGAAGCTTAATCGATGAAGACGAAGATCACAGAGCTGCTTGGAATTGAATATCCCATCATCCAGGGCGGTATGGCGTGGGTGGCGGAGTACCACCTGGCCGCAGCCGTGGCGAATGCGGGCGGCCTGGGGCTGATCGGCGCGGCCAGCGCGCCCCCGGAAGTGGTCCGGGAACAGATCCGGAAAGCGAAGGAGCTGACGGATAAGCCCTTTGGCGTGAACATCATGCTCCTGAATCCCAACGCGGACGAGGTGGCGAAGATCGTCGTGGAAGAGGGCATTAAGGTCGTCACCACGGGCGCGGGCAACCCGGCCAAATACATGGAGATGTGGAAGGCCGCGGGCGTGAAGGTCATCCCGGTGGTGGCCAGCGTGGGCCTGGCGAAGCTGATGGAGCGCGCGGGCGCGGACGCGGTGGTAGCGGAAGGCATGGAATCCGGCGGGCACATCGGATCCATCACCACCATGTCGCTGGTGCCTCAGGTGGTGGACGCGGTTTCCATCCCGGTCATCGCGGCCGGCGGGATCGCGGACGGCAGAGGGATTGCGGCGGCCATGATGCTGGGCGCTCAGGGCGTGCAGATCGGCACCCGTTTCGTGGTGGCGAAGGAATCCATCGTACATCCCGCCTATAAGGAAAAGGTCGTCAAGGCCAAGGACATCGACTCCGAAGTGACCGGAATGAGCACAGGCCATCCGGTGCGTCAGATCCGCAATAAGATGACCAGGGAATATCTGAAGCTGGAGAAGGAAGGGGCTTCCTTCGAGCAGCTTGAATATCTGACGCTGGGATCGCTGCGCAAGGCAGTGGTGGACGGGGACGTGGTCAACGGCACGCTGATGGCCGGACAGATCGCGGGCCTGGTGAAGAAGGAACAGACCTGCCGCGAGATGATCGAAGAGATGATGGAACAGGCGAACGCTCTGTTAAAACGCTGATCGTTATCAAAATGTCTGTAGCGCCTCCGGCATACGGAGGCGGGATCGCAGGGGCTGCCGCCGCGGCATGGCCGCGAAACCGGCAGCCCCGCTTAACACCCTAATACTTTGATATTCAAAATAATAGAAACTCAAACTATTTGCCGGATTCCGGCACCATACTCTTCATTTCAAAAGCCAAATTAAAAAGCCAGTTTTGCAATCAGTTATCGAGTCCGCGTAAAGCGGAGAATCAGGAGAAGGACCATGGGAAAGACAGCATTCATTTTTCCGGGGCAGGGTTCCCAGTACGTGGGAATGGGAAAAGATTTTTATGAGCAGATTCCGCTGTGCGCGGAAGTTTTCGCTCTGGCGCAGGAGGCTTCCGGCCTTCCGGTGGCGAAAATCTGCTTCGAGCCCAACGAGGAGATTCATGTGACGAAATACACCCAGATCGCCATGCTGGCGGCGGAAATCGCCATGCTGCGGGCGCTGGAGCAGGAGGGCGTGCGCGCGGACGCAGCCGCGGGCTTGAGCCTGGGCGAGTACGGCGCGCTGGCGGCGGCGCGGGCCATGTCGGACCGGGATCTTTTTGCGCTCGTCGCCAAACGGGGGCTTTACATGCAGGAGGCGGTTCCCACAGGAGGGGCCATGACGGCCGTTCTGGGGCTGGACGGCGACGCGGTGGAGGAGGTCTGCCGGCGCGTGGACGGCCAGGTGAGCGTGGCGAATTACAACTGTCCCGGGCAGATCGTCATCACCGGGGAAGCGGCTGCGGTGGAGGCCGCGGCGCAGCAGCTGAAGGAGGCGGGCGCGAAGCGGTGCGTGCCCCTGCAGGTGAGCGGCCCGTTCCACTCCCCCATGCTTTCGGGCGCGGGAGAAAAGCTCGAAGAAGAGCTGGCGGGCGCAGAGGTATTCGATCCGGCCATCCCCTATGTGGCGAACGTAACGGCGGATTACGTGACGAAAAAGGAAGAGATCAAGCCGCTTCTGGCCAGGCAGGTCAGCGCTTCCGTCAGGTGGCAGCAGACCATGGAGCGCCTTATCGCGGACGGGGTGACGACCTTTGTGGAGATCGGGCCCGGGCGGACGCTGAGCGGATTTTTGAAAAAGATCGACAGAAACATCACCTGCCTTCATGTGGAGAAGGTGGAGGACATCGCAGCAGTGAAGGAAGCGCTGGCGTAACAGGGCGCGCTTTCGGACGGAAAGGATGGTATTATGCTGGAAGGAAAGACGGCGCTGGTGACGGGCGCCAGCCGCGGGATCGGCAGACAGATCGCTCTGACGCTGGCGAAATACGGGGCCGATGTGATCATCAACTATAACGGATCCGCCCAGAAGGCGGAGGAAGTGGCGCAGGAGATCCGCGGCATGGGGCGCAGGGCCGAGACCGTGCAGTGCAGCGTGGCGGATTTTGAGGCGTGTAAGGAAATGGCGGATTTCGCCCTGAAAACCTTCGGCCACATCGATATCCTGGTGAATAACGCGGGAATTACCCGGGACAATCTGCTGATGCGGATCTCCGAGAGCGATTTCGACGCGGTGATCGATACGAACCTGAAGGGAACCTACAATACGATTCATCATTTCTATAAGGCGTTTTTGAAGCAGCGCGGCGGACGGATCATCAACCTGTCTTCCGTCACCGGCATCCTGGGCAACGCCGGGCAGGCGAATTACGCGGCCAGCAAGGCGGGTGTGATCGGCCTGACCAAAAGCGTGGCGCGGGAGCTGGCCGGCCGCGGCATCACGGTCAACGCCGTGGCGCCGGGCTTTATCGATACGGAGATGACCCAGGCCATGACGGACGCGGCCAAAGAGGCGGTGCAGAATCAGATCCCCATGAAACGGGTGGGGCAGACGGAGGATATTGCGGAGACGGTGGCGTTTCTGGCCAGCGACAGAGCCCGCTATATCACCGGCCAGGTGATCGCAGTTGACGGCGGCATGTCCATGTGAGAAGCGGTATGCGAGGAGTGGAGGAAAAATGAGCAGAAGAGTAGTGGTAACAGGAATGGGCGCCATCACCCCCATCGGCCTTTCCGTGGCGGAATTCTGGGAAGGCGTACGGGAGGGCAGAACCGGATTCGCCCCCATCACGAAGTTCGATACGGAAGGTTACAAGTGCAAGCTGGCGGCGGAAGTGAAGGGCTTCGACGCCAAAAACCATATGGATCCCCGCGCTGCCAGAAGGATGGAAGCGTTCTGCCAGTACGCGGTGGCGGCCGCGAAAGAGGCCATCGAGGACGCCGGCCTCGATATGGAAGCGGAAGATCCGTTCCGGGTGGGCACCTCCGTGGGATCCGGCATCGGTTCCCTGCAGGCCATGGAGCGGGAGCATTCCAAATTGCTGGAAAAGGGGCCCAGCCGGGTGAATCCCCTGATGGTTCCGCTGATGATCTCCAACATGGCTGCGGGAAACGTTTCCATTCAGTTCGGCTTAAAGGGCAAGAACATCAACGTGGTGACGGCCTGCGCCACCGGAACCAACTCCATCGGCGAGGCGTTCCGCAGCATCCAGTACGGGGAAGCGGAGGTGATGGTCGCGGGCGGCACGGAGAGCAGCATCACGCCCGTGGGCGTGGCCGGGTTTACGGCGCTCACCGCCCTGAGCACCAGCGAGGATCCCGCCCGCTGCTCCATTCCCTTCGATAAGGAGCGCAGCGGCTTCGTCATGGGCGAAGGCGCGGGCATCGTGGTGTTAGAGGAGCTGGAGCACGCGAAGGCGCGCGGCGCGAAGATCTACGCGGAGCTGGTGGGCTACGGCTGCACGGCGGACGCGTTCCACATCACCTCTCCGGCGGAGGACGGTTCCGGCGCCGCGAAGGCCATGGAATACGCCATTCAGGATGCGGGCATCGCGAAGGAGGAAGTGACCTACGTGAACGCGCACGGAACGGGAACCCATCACAACGATCTGTTCGAGACCAGGGCGCTGCACCTTTGCTTCGGAGACCACGCGAAAAACCTGAAAATCAACTCCACCAAGTCCATGGTGGGGCATCTGCTGGGCGCGGCCGGGGCCGTGGAATTCATCGCCTGCGTCAAGGAGCTGCAGGAAGGCTTCCTGCACGCCACCGTAGGATATCGGGTGCCCGACGAGGAGTGCGACCTGGATTACTGCAAAGAACCGGTGACCGGAGAGGTCCGCTATGCGCTGACCAATTCCCTGGGCTTCGGCGGGCACAACGCGACGCTTCTGCTGAAGCGCTACGAAGGGTAAGGAGGAAGCGACGGAGATGTCTGTTTTGACGACGAAGGAAATCATGGAAATCATCCCCCACAGGCAGCCCATGCTGCTGATCGATACGGTGGAGGAGCTGGAACCCGGGAAGCGCGCCGTAGCCAGAAAATGCGTCAGCTACAACGAGCCGTATTTCGCCGGACATTTCCCTGCGGAGCCGGTGATGCCCGGAGTGCTGATCGTGGAAGCGCTGGCCCAGACCGGGGCCGTGGCGATCCTGAGCCTGCCGGAGAATCAGGGGAAAATTGCGTATTTCGGCGCTATCAATTCGGCGAAATTCAAAGGGAAGGTCCTTCCCGGAGACGTGCTGACCCTGGAAACCGAAATCATCAAGAGCAAGGGCCCCATCGGCGTCGGCAGCGCCAAAGCCTGGGTGGGAGACCGTCTGGTGGTGCAGGCGGAACTGACCTTTGCGGTAGGAAAGGACTGATACGGCGGTCATGGCAGGATTGAACATCGGAGCATACAGCGTCCCCATACCGGTGATCCAGGGCGGAATGGGCGTGGGCGTGAGCCTTTCGGGGCTGGCGGGCAGCGTTGCCGCCTGCGGAGGCGTGGGGATCATTTCCACGGCTCAGATCGGCTATCGGGAACCGGACTATGACGGGAATCCCGTGGAAGCGAATCTGCGCGCCATCGGGAAGGAAATCCGCAGGGCCCGCGAGCTGGCGCCGGAGGGCGTCATCGGCGTCAACATCATGGTGGCCACGAAGCGGTATGAGGACTATGTGGAAGCCGCGGTGGCGGCCGGCGCGGACGTGGTGATCTCCGGGGCCGGGCTGCCCATGACGCTCCCCCAGGCTGCCGCCCGGGGCGAAGGGCGAAAGGGCGGAGAGAAAACCGCCGGGAGCAACGGGGCGAAGCGGGCCGCGCTGGCGCCCATCGTTTCCAGCCGGAAGGCCGCGGAGGTGATCTGCCGCTACTGGAAGAAGAAATACGGGATCGCCCCGGATCTTCTGGTGGTGGAGGGGCCTCTGGCCGGAGGGCACCTGGGATTTTCCCGGGAGCAGCTACAGGACATCCCGGCGCTGCATTACGAGGAAGAGATCCGCAGCATCATCGATTTTGCACGGGAATTTTCACGGGAAACGGGGAAAAAGATTCCGGTGGCCGTGGCCGGCGGGATCTACGACAGGGCGGATATGGACCGGGCCCTGGCGCTGGGAGCGGACGCGGTGCAGATGGCGACCCGATTTGTCACCACGTATGAGTGCGATGCGGCGGACGCCTATAAGCAGGCGTATATCAGGGCGTCCAGGGAGGACATCGTGCTCACCAAAAGCCCGGTGGGAATGCCCGGCAGGGCCATCCGCAACGCGTTTCTGGATCGGGCCGCCGGAGGCAGGATCCCCCATGGGAGATGCCATGGCTGTATCGCGTCCTGCAACCCGAAGGAGACGCCTTACTGCATTACGGAAGCGCTGATCGCGGCCGTCCGCGGGGACGTGGAAAACGGCCTTTTGTTCGCGGGAGAAAACGCCTGGAGAGCTCAAAAGCTGGAACGGGTGGCGGAGATTATGGAGGAATTGAAGTGAGATGACAGTTCGGATCATGGGAACGGGGAGCGCGCTGCCCCAGGCGACGGTAACAAACGACGATCTTTCGAAAATAATGGACACTTCGGACGAGTGGATCAGGACCCGTACCGGAATCGAAACCAGGCATCTGGCGCAGGAGGAAACCACGGTTTCCCTTTCTGTGGAAGCGGCGCGGCGGGCCCTGTGCGACAGCGGCATCAGCGCGGAGGAACTGGATTTCATCATCGTGGGAACGGTGACCGGGGATAACGTCACGCCTTCCTGCGCCTGCTCGGTCCAGGCTGCCCTGGGCGCGCGCCGGGCTGCGGCTTTCGATATCAACGCGGCCTGTTCGGGATTTCTGTTCGCCCTGAACACGGCCTATGCCTACGTGAACGCGGGGATCTACCGCACCGGGCTGATCATCGGGGCGGAAGTCCTGTCCCGGATCATGGACTGGACGGACAGAAGCACCTGCGTGCTCTTCGGGGACGGCGCCGGCGCCGCCGTGGTACAGGCCGCCGACCGCGGGCTGATCCGTTTCGAACAGGGCAGCGACGGGGAGCGGGGCGCCGTTCTCGCCTGCCCGGGCCGCCCCAATAACAACCCTCTGGTGAGCAATCCGGCGGATCTGAAGTACGTGCATATGGACGGGCAGGAAGTCTACAGGTTTGCGGTGACAACGGTGCCCGCTTCCATCCAGCGGGTGCTTTCGGAAAGCGGCGTGGGGACGGAGGAAGTCCGCTGGTTCATCCTCCACCAGGCCAACGTGCGGATCATTCAGTCCGTGGAAAAACGGCTGAAGGCCGGAGACGAGAAGTTCCCGGTGAATCTGAATCACTGCGCCAATACCTCGGCGGCCAGCGTGCCCATCCTTCTGGACGAGATGAACCGAAAGGGGATGCTCAACCGCGGGGATAAAATCGTCCTGTCCGGCTTCGGCGCGGGACTGACCTGGGGAACCGCCCTGCTGGAGTGGTGAAACGAACGGAGAAAATGCGCTGGTATTTTTGAGGAAAACGAGGTAAAATAACCTTGTAAAAATTCACTGAAAAGGAGAACAGCGCGATGAAGAAATATGTATGTGATGTGTGTGGCTATGTATACGATCCCGCCGTCGGCGATCCGGACAACGGAGTCGCTGCCGGCACCGCTTTCGAGGACATTCCGGACAGCTGGGTATGCCCTCTGTGCAGCGTAGGCAAGGATCAGTTCAGCCCGGAAGCATGACGTGACGGGCGCGCGGGCGCCAAAAGGATGGCGGGGCGCCGGAGCACAGCGGCTTTGCGCCCTGCCATCGGAAAAGAGACATTTCTGTAAAGCCCAGGCTTTTCAAAAGCCTGCGGCCCTGGCAGAAATGTCTCTTTTCTGTCTCTTAGCCCCACTCTTTTTCCAGGAGAAAGTCGCGGATATTCCGATGCCTGATCCCGTTTCTGCTCATATCGAATTCATCGAGGGATACGACGTACTTTGGAAAGTTGTCCCGTATGCCGTCGTATGCTCCGAACTCCCGGTTTATCGTGTCTTCGGAAGCCAGCAGATATGTCACCTGCACATAAAGTTTTTCCCCTCTTTTTTCGCATACGAAGTCAATTTCTTTCACCCCTGCTCTTCCGACCGTGACGAGATAGCCTCGCCGCAGCAGTTCCATATAGACGATGTTTTCGAGGATCAGGTTGATGTCTTTCATATTTCCGCCGAATACGGCCTCGCGGATTCCATGATCCGCAATATAGTATTTTTCGTTGGATGCCAGGATCTGCTTGCCCTGCAGGTCCTGACGCTTCACCTGATAGAAAAGATATGCGTCGCAACAGTACCGGACATAATTCAGGATCGTTTCCACAGAAACTGTACGCTGTGCGTTTTTGAAAAATCTGGCCAGCGAGGACGCCGAGAAAACGGTTCCCGTATTTGCGGTCATATACGTAATAATGCGTTCCAGCAGATCAACATCCCGAATTTTGTTCCGTTTTACGATATCCTTAAGCTGTACGGAACTAAACAGGTCCGTGAGATATTGCCGTGAGGGCTCTTCTTCATACCGGAGGTTGGCCAGATATGGCATTCCACCGGCCAGCAGATACTTCCGGAAGCACTGCTGTATGGAATCCGACGGCGCAACGGTGCGGTACAGTTCCAGAAATTCAGAAAAAGAGAAGGGATAGATCACAAATTCGACGTAGCGTCCGCCGATATAAGTAGCCAGTTCCCCGGAAAGCAAGGTGGCGTTGGAGCCTGTAATATAAATATCGCAGTCGAGCGCTATCCGCAGGGAGTTCACGCATTTTTCCCAGCCGTTCACCTCCTGGATCTCGTCGAAAAACAGGTATATCTTTCCGTTCATCGCGCTGGTCCGATTTATGATTTCATCATGCAGAGCCGTTGCGGTCTGCAGATGGGCATACCGCATATCTTCAAAATTGATTGAAATAATCCGGGATGGATCAACGCCGGTTGCGGTCAGTTCATTTTTGATCAGTTCCAGCATCACTGACTTACCGCTGCGGCGAATGCCGGTCATTACTTTGATCAGGTCTCCCCCGATGAATGGACGGATACGGTCCATATACATTTCCCGTTTAATCAAGAATGGCGCCCCCTTTCCGATACTGATCTCAGTATATCCAATTTATAACTTATAATCAATCGTATAATCTGAATTTTATCAGATATAACTGATAAAATTTGAAAAATGGTGACAAAGAGGCCGCGGAGTTTTCCTTTTTCGATCGGAAAGGAAACTCCGCGGCCTCTGCGGATAAAAATTCAGTTCGTAAAAATCAGAGGATCCGGGTGTCCTGAATGGCTCCGGTTTCCTTGAAAATCTCCCACTCGCAGATGTTCACCGCGTGGTCGCCGATGCGCTCCAGATACTTCGCAATCATCAGCACGTCCACGTATTCGTCCGCCTCTTCCCCGCTGGCTTTCAGCCGCTGGACGATATCGTGTTTCACCTTGTTGAACAGTTCGTCCACCACGTCGTCGGACTGGATGACCATTGCGGACTTTTCGCCGTCTCTGGCGATGAAGGCGCTGACCGCGGAGTGGACCATTTCCCGGGAAGCGGTGATCATGGGCTGGATGTGTCCGGAATAGATTTCCAGCTGCGTGTGGCTCAGGCGGAGCACCAGCTCCGCGATGTCGGAAGCGTGGTCGCCGATGCGCTCGATATCGGTCACGACCTTGAGGATGGAGGAAACCATTCTCAGGTCGCTGGCGATGGGCTGCTGCCTGGTGATCAGGGCCAGGCACTGGGATTCGATGCTGCGCTCCATATTGTTGACGTTTCTGTCGTCACGGATGATCTGCTGCGCCAGGGACTGATCCTTGTTTTCGATGGCAAAAAAGAGGTTGTTTAAGGACGCCTCCACCATATTTCCCATTTCTTCGAGGCTGTCGCAGAGGGTTTCCAGCTCCTGCGTGAATAATTTTCTGGTAGTCATGTCGTGTTCTCCCATCTGCCGCGCGCGCGAATGCGGCGGCGAATTTTCTGATTCGGATGCTTTTTGGATGCGGGCGTTTCGCGCGGACGCTTTGCCGGGCGTTTCGGCGGGGATGAAATCAGCCGAAACGTCCGGTGATATAGTCTTCGGTCCTCTTGTCCTTCGGATGCGCGAAAATTTCCTGGGTATTGCCGAATTCCACCATTTCTCCCACCAGGAAGAAGGCGATGTCGTCGGAAATACGGGCCGCCTGCTGCATGTTGTGGGTGACGATGACGACGGTGTATTTCTTCTTCAGATCCTCCATCAGATCCTCGATTTTCATGGTGGAAATCGGATCCAGAGCGGAGGTGGGTTCGTCCATGAGGAGGATTTCCGGTTCCACGGCCAGGGCACGGGCGATGCACAGGCGCTGCTGCTGTCCGCCGGAGAGCCCGAGGGCGGATTTTTTCAGGCGGTCCTTGACTTCGTCGAAAATCGCCGCGTTGCGCAGGCTGGTTTCCACGATCTCATCCAGCTTCGCCTTGTTTTTGATGCCGTGAATCCTGGGGCCGTAGGCGATGTTGTCATAAATGCTCATGGGAAACGGGTTGGGCTGCTGAAATACCATGCCGGCCTTCTTGCGCAGAAGCGTCACGTCCACCTTCGGATCGTACACGTCTTCGCCGTCGATTTTGACTTCGCCGGTGATCTTCACGTTGGGAACCAGATCGTTCATCCGGTTTAAGGTCTTTAGAAAAGTGGACTTCCCGCACCCGGAAGGGCCGATGAAGGCGGTGATGGCGCCGGCCTTCATATCCATGTCGATATCCTTCAGCGCGTGATTGTCGCCGTAAAATAAATTCAGTTTTCTCGTGCTTATCTTGATTTCACTCATAATCTCCTCCACCAGACCGTCAGTCGATTCTGGATACGTCGAATTTTTTCGAAAGTACCTTGGTTAAAAAGTTGATGACCAGTACGATGATCAAAAGCACTGCCGCAATGCCGAAAGCCGCGTCGTACTGCGCTTTTGACATGCTTAAGTAGAGCTGGATGGTCATGGTGCCGCCCGACTCCAGGATTTTGCTCAGGTAACCGGAGGCCGTGCGGGGCAGCAGGTAGCTGCTTCCTGCGGTGAACAAAAGCGCGGCGGATTCGCCCACGATCCGGCCGATGGCCAGGATGATGCCCGTGATGATGCCGGGCATGGCCGAGGGCAGCAGGATGGTGCGGATCATGTACCACTTCGTGGCGCCGATTCCCAGGGCTCCGCTGCGGTAGGAAAGGGGCACGGTTTTTAAGGCTTCCTGCGTGTTCCTGGTGATCAGGGGCAGGATCATCAGCGTCAGGGTGAAGGCGCCGGTGAGGATGGAATAGCCCAGATACAGGCTCTGTCCGAAAAACACCATGCCGAACAGGCCGAAAATGATGGACGGAATGCCCGACAGGGTTTCCGTGGTGAACTCGATAAGGCGCACCAGGCGGCCGGGCCGGGCGTATTCGTTTAAGTAGATCGCGCTCCCCACGCCCAGAGGGGTGGCGATCAGCAGCGTGATGACGATGATGTAAAGGGTGTTCAGGATATTTCCGGCGATGCCGAAGGTCCCTTTGATCGTGCTGGGAGCGGTGGTCAAAAACTGCCAGCTGATCTGCGGGATGCCGCGGACGAACACGTAGCCCATGATAGCGATCAGAAGCAGGATGGAAAAGACTGCCGCCAGATAGATCAGCCCTTTCAGGACGTAATCCGAGGGGCGGATTTTCTTATCATAGATGCTGTTACTCATGTCTGGCACCTCCCTTCAGGATGCGGGTGAGCCCCAGATTGATGATCATGATGAAAGCGAACAGGACCAGGCCGATGGTGAACAGCACCTGACGGTGAAGATCCGCCGCGTAGCCCATTTCGGAAACCAGAGCCGTGGTCAAAAAGCGCACGGAGTTGAAGGGCATGGGAGCGTTGACGCTGCTGCCGGAAACCAGGCTGATGGCCATGGCCTCGCCGATGGCGCGGCCTACGCCCAGCACGATGGCGGTGACGATGCCGGATTTCGCCGCTGGGAGGATCACTTTGAAAATGGTCTGGATTTCGGAGGCGCCCATGGCCAGGGATGCGGCCTTTAAGCTGGAAGGGACGCTGCGCAGGGCGGATTCGCTGATATTGATCACCGTGGGGAGGATCATGATCGCCAGCACGATGACCGCGGAAAGCAGGTTTGCGCCTCCGGTGAACTGATGCGTGGAGGAACCCGCGAAAATTTTCTGTTCCAGTTGATACATGGCCGGGCACAGCAGCATGATACCCAGCAGACCGTAAATGACGGAGGGAATGCCGGCCAGCAGCTCGATGGCCGGGCGGACCAGGGCGGCGACGCGCCTGGAGGCGACTTCCGCCAGGAAGATGGCGGTGAACACGCCGATAGGCACGCCTACGAGAATGGCCAGGGCGGTGCCCACGATGGAGGTGAGTATGACATAGAGGATGCCGTAGCTGGGGTCGGCAGCCGTGGGCTTCCATACGGTTCCGAACAGGAGTTCCGTGATGCCGACCTGCGACAGGGCGGGAGTACCGCTGAGGAGCATATAAGCGGTAATGGAAATTACGGCCAGGACAGCGAAGAAGGCGCATACCGTAAAGATGATCTGCGCTGCCTTTTCGACCATGGATTTTGATTTACTGTTTCCGACGATGGAGATCATGGATTTCGTCACCTTTCGTTCTGACAAGTCGACATCAGTTTCTTCGTGGAAAGAACCGGAAAGAATCCAGCCGGATGAGAATCCGGCCGGATTCTGTGGAAGCGTTTCCGGTTCTGTCAGGGCGGGGCTGCCGCCTTATGATGTTGCGTCCGATTTATTCGGGAAGGATCAGGCCGACGGACTGGATCAGCGCCTGGCCTTCTTCGGAAGACAGGTAGTTGAACAGCTCCTGAACTTCGGGCTTCTGCGCGGAAATTTCGCCGTTGGTAGCCATGACAAAGGGTCTGGACAGGGAATAGGAGCCGGCCTTGATGTTTTCTTCCGTGGGATCCACGCCGTCCAGCTGCAGGGCGATGACGGTGTCATCTAGGACATCCAGGGAAACATAGCCGATTGCGCCGGGGGTGGAAGCGACCTTCGCCATCACGGCGCCGGTGGAATCCAGCTCGTTGGCATAGGCGCAGGCGTCTTCGATGGCGAGGATTTCTTCGAAAGCTCCTCTCGTGCCGGAACCCGCTTCTCTGCCTACCACGACGATGGCCTGATCGGCTCCGCCCACTTCGCTCCAGTTGGTAACTTCGCCCTTATAAATGGAAATCAGCTGATCCTGGGTCAGGTTGGTAACGGTGTTGGCGGAGTCAACGACGACCGCGATGCCGTCGATGGCCACGATGTTTTCCACCGCCCCTTCGGATTTCTCTTCATCCTTCAGCGCTCTGGAGGAATTGCCGATATCCACGCTGCCCGCCAGCACGCTCTCGATGCCTGCGGAAGAACCGGTGAACTCCGCGGTTACGGTTACGTTGGGATATTTCGCCATGAAGCTTTCCGCCACGGCGTTGGCCAGCTTTTCCATGGAGGTGGAACCGGACATGCTCACGGAACCGGACAGATCGGCGTTGGCTTCCTGGGCGGGTGCGCTGCTCTCTTCCGCAGGAGCGACATCCGCTGCCGCGCTGCTCTCCACAGCGGGTGCGCTGTCCGCTGCCGCTCCGCTTTCAGCGGGGGCCTGGGTATCCGCCGCGTTGCCGCAGCCCGCCAGGGCGCCCACCGCCAGAATACCGGCAGCCAGTAAACTGATCATTCTCTTCTTCATAATAATGTTCTCCTCTCGAATATGAATTTGTGCGTAAGCTCTTCGTTCGTTGCAGTTTGTATCATATCGTCTTCGGAGCGGATGTAAAAGCAGGATTCGGTTATAAGTGTGTAAGATCTTTGTAAAGTCGGCCCGGGGTAAACCGGCCCGGAAGCATGTATAAAAATAGAATACTTATGCAATTTGAAGAAAAATGCGGCCGGATCCATGCCGGATACCGGGAATTTTCTGACTTGATTTTTAAAGAGATTGTGATACGATAAATATGTTCAGCGGGCCGCCGGATGGGTATGCTTGCCTGCTTGCCTGTTCGCCTGGCTCGTTGCTCGTAGGAATAAATATGCAGGAGGAGAAGATTATGAAAAAGGGACTGGCATTTGCGCTGGCTGCCGTACTGGCATTCTCCCTGACCGCATGCGGCGGCGAAGGGCAGACGGAAACGACGGCGGCGAGCACCGTAGCGGCGGAAGAGAGCAGCGCGGCGGATACCGCGGCAGCGGAGGAGACCGGCGCGGCTGAAGAGACGGCAGCGGCGGAGACGGAAACGGCGGCGGAAGAGACCGCAGCGGCCGAAGGCGCCATCACGGGCTCCGCGGATCTGGCGGGCAAGAGCATCGGCGTGCAGCTGGGGACCACGGGCGATCAGCTGGCGACGGAGTACGAGCAGAACGAAGGCTCCACGGTCGAGCGTTATAATAAGGGAGCGGATGCGATCCAGGCGCTGAAGCAGGGCAAGATCGACTGCGTGATCATCGACGGCAATCCGGCGAAAGCGTTTGTGGATAAGAACGACGACCTGATGATCCTGGACGAGGAGCTTTCTTCCGAAGAATATGCGATGTGCGTCAACAAGGACAACACAGCGCTGACCGAAGAGATCAACGGCGCGCTGGCGCAGCTGAAGGAAGACGGCACGCTGGATTCCATTATCGCGAACTACATCGGCGATGAAGTGGGACAGCATCCTTACACCTCTCCCGAAGGGGTGGATCGTTCCAAAGGGACGCTGGTGATGGCTACCAACGCGGCGTTTGAACCTTATGAATATTACGAGAGCCAGGAGATCGTGGGAATCGACCCCGATATCGCGCAGGCTGTCTGCGACATCCTGGGCTATGAGCTGAAGATTGAAGATATGGAATTCGATTCCATCGTAAATGCCGTGGTTTCCGGCAAGGCTGACTTCGGCGCGGCGGGCATGACCGTGACGGAAGACAGGCTGCTGAGCGTGGACTTCACGGATACCTACACCACCTCCAGCCAGGTGATTATCGTTAAGAAATAAGCGAAAGAGTTGGAACAAAAGGCAGGGACTGCCGCAGCGATGCGGCAGCCCCCTTTTTGAGAGTTTGACAGGGTGAACCGAATATGGAAGAGTTTAAAGCGAAATTTATAGCCAATTTTATCACGGACGACCGGTGGAAGTATTTTACCAACGGCCTGGGAACCACCTATACCGTTTCCTTTTTCGCGGTGATCCTGGGCGTGCTCATCGGCGTGCTCATCGCGGTGGTCCGTTCTTCGGCGGACAAGATGGATCGCCCGCCCCTTGTCATCCGGATCCTGAATTTCATCTGCAAGATCTATCTGACCGTGATCCGGGGGACTCCGGCCATGATCCAGCTGCTGATCATGTATTATATCATTTTCGGCTCCGTGGACGTGAGCAAGCGCGTGGTGGCGATCCTGACCTTCGGCATCAATTCCGGCGCCTATGTGGCGGAGATCATCCGTTCCGGCATCATGTCCGTGGATCAGGGGCAGTTCGAGGCGGGGCGCAGCCTGGGCTTGAGCTATATACAGACCATGTGGCACATCATCATCCCGCAGGCGTTCAAGAACGTGCTGCCGGCTCTGGGCAATGAATTCATTACGCTGTTAAAGGAAACTTCCATCTGCGGCTATATCGCCCTGACGGATGTGACCCACGGGGCCAACACGGTCAGAAGCCAGACATACGAGCCGTACATGCCTCTGTTCGGGGCGGCATTGATCTATCTGATCAGCGTGAGCATCCTTTCCGCGCTGATCTCCAGAATGGAAAGGAGGCTGCGCGTCAATGAGCGCTGAGGATCAGGTATTATTTGAAATCAAAGGGCTGTGCAAATCCTTCGGAGAGATGCAGGTGCTGGATCATATCGACGCGCAGATCCGCAAGGGGGAAGTGGTGGTCATCATCGGTCCCTCCGGATCCGGAAAATCCACCTTTCTGCGCTCCTTAAACCTGTTGGAAACGCCCACCGGCGGGACGATCCTGTTCGAGGGCAACGACATCACGGACCCGAAGTCCGACGTGAACCTTTACCGGCAGAAGATCGGAATGGTGTTCCAGCACTTTAACCTTTTCGCAAACAAGACGATTCTGGAAAACATGACGCTGGCTCCCATCAAGGTGCTCAAAAAATCGAAGCAGGAGGCGGAGGCGGAAGCCATGCGCCTGCTGGAGCGCGTGGGGCTGCAGGAAAAGGCCGGCGCGTATCCTGCCCAGCTCTCCGGCGGGCAGAAGCAGAGGATCGCAATCGTGCGCTCCCTTTGCATGCACCCGGACGTGATGCTCTTCGACGAGCCCACCAGCGCACTGGACCCGGAAATGGTCGGCGAGGTGCTGGCCGTTATGAGGGATCTGGCCCACGAGGGGATGACCATGGTTATCGTGACCCACGAGATGGGCTTCGCACGGGAAGTCGGCAGCCGGGTGCTCTTCGTGGACGAGGGAAAAATCAAGGAAGAAAACGCCCCCGCGGAATTTTTCGATCATCCGAAGAATCCCAGGCTGGTGGAATTTCTGTCCAAGGTGATCTGACCGGCAGCCGCGGCGTGCGGCGCAAAAGGGCTGAAAAGGGATGCATACGGGAAAGAGACGGGGCGCTGCCGGATGATGCAGCGCCCTTTTTTCGTAAGGATAGCCGAAAGCTTTGCGGAACGCATTGCGGCCATATTGTAGAATGAAAATGGAGGAAAGGTTATATTTTTTGACACGTATGTGATGTATTTGGCGAAAAAGCCGCTCTCATGATTTTATTGTCTCGTTGAAATAACAGAATCGATTAAACCGTATTCTAAGGCTTCGTTTGCGCTCATAAAATGATCTCTGTCCGTGTCTCGTTCAATTTCTTCAATACTGCGCCCTGTGTTTTCGGCTAAAATGCGATTTAGTCTCCGCTTATTTTTTTGTATATGGTCTGACATGATTCGTATATCGCTGGCTTGCCCCTGAATGCCGTTGCCGTGTATAGCGGGTTGATGTATCATGATTTCGGAATTCGTTAATGCCATGCGTTTTCCATGTGCGCCGCCGGCCAGCAAAAAAGCTCCAAAACTTGCGGCAAGCCCTACGCATATTGTAGAAACATCACACTTGATATACTGCATCGTATCATAAATTGCAAATCCGGCTGTTACCGAACCTCCGGGGCTATTGATATAAAACTGTATGTCTTTATCGGGGTCCTGTGCTTCTAAAAAGAGCATTTGCGCTATGATTAAACTGGCAGAAGTATCGCTGACTTCTTCCCCTAAAAAAATAATTCTGTCGGACAGTAACCGCGAAAAAATATCATAGCTCCTTTCTCCGCGGGTGGTCTGTTCAATGACATAAGGAATCGTACTCATGCTGCAATCTCCCTGATTTCTGATATAAATTTGCAGTATTTGGACATACGCGAGCAGCACATGGAAATTCTGTTTTGTTTTGGCATAAAGATTCCAATGTTCCTATAAGTTTTAGGCGAATATGAATATAGCTGCTTAAATGCAAAAGAAAATGATTGTTGTGTATCATATCCTGCTTCATATGCAATTTGTGTGATCGACTTATCGGTTTTGACCAGTTTTTCGGCCGCAATCGTGAGCCTGCGGTTTTGCAGATATTTATAAATTGTAATTCCCGTCCGTTCTGCAAAAACCCGATTGAGGTGGAATTTGGAATAGCCGATCCTTTTTGATATCTTATCCAGGTTGATTTCTGTTTCCATATTTTGCTCAATATAGTCTATGACTTTCCTGACAGCTTCTTTTTGCTCCTCCACTGCACACCCTCCTTACATTTCTGACCATTATAGCAAGTTCGGCGATATATGTCTTAATAAAAAGTGCTATTTTGGCAGAGGATTAAATCGTTTGCTTTCGGAGAGAAGCAGCCCTGCCAGCGTCAGAACGGTTCCGGTCCCGGTCAGCCAAGTAAACGGCTCGTGCAGGATAAGAACGGAAGCCCCCACGGTGATAACGGGGACCAGATAAATATAAATGCTGGTCTTTACCGCTCCCAGCAGCCTGACCGCAAAATTCCATGTAACGAAGCAGAGAGCGGACGCCCCCAGCCCCAAAAAGATCATGTTCAGCAGACAGGTCAAATCCGCAAACCGCCCCGGATCAAACCGGAAGTCAAAGAAGAACAATGCTGGCGTCATAAACAGAATGCCATATAAGAATACGCGTCTGGTTGTTTGAACAGTATGATATCCAAAGTCGCTGATCTTCCTCGTCAGGATGGAATAGCAGGCCCACAGGAGAGCGGCCAGCAGCGCCAGCAGATCGCCCAGGGGGTTGAGCTGCAATGAAGAGCCGTTGAAACTGATCAGCGCGATTCCCGCCATGGCCACAAGAAAGCCGATGAAGAAGCTGGCCCGCAATTTCTCGTCCTGTTTCAAAAAGATACGGGACAAAATCGCGGTGAAAAATGGGGCGACGGAAATAATCACGCCTACGTTGGAGGCCATGGTATAGGTCAATGCGATATTTTCCAGCAGATAATAGAGGGACACTCCGCATAGACCCGCCCCTGCAAAGGCGAGCTCCTGTCTGACCGTCGTTTTTGGCATACGGTGGGGATAGACGATCAGCAGCGCCAGCAGTCCCATAACAAAGCGGAAAAACAGGATTTCTATGGGCTGAAAGTCCGCCAGAAGCACCTTTGTTGAAATAAAAGTGGTTCCCCAAATGAGGATCGTAAGCAGCGCGGATAAGTGTCCGATTGCATTATTTCGCTTCATGTCGTTCGTCCCCTCTTTCCTCTTTTCTTAAGAAAATTTCGCGGTAGGCCCCGGGAGCCAGACCGATAAAACTGTTAAAGTAGTTGGTGAAATGGCTTTGGTCGGAAAAGCCGGTCCGCATGGCTGCCTCAACAGGAGCAACGCCCTGTTCCAGCAATCTTTTGGCCGCGCCGATCCGGATATTTTCCAGATAGCGGTAAGGCGTAACGCCGAATGAGCGATGACAGCAGCAAAAGAAGATGTTCTTCTTTACAAAACTCCACAGAGCCGTTCATGATCAGCTCATGGAGAGGGCGCAGATAGCAGCTGATTTCTTCATCGCGAATAACCGTCTGCGAAAAGCCCGGAAGCGCGCGCTTTCCGGTGATTTCCCCGACAAAATCCAGCATGGTTCCTTTCGTGATGTTAAGGCTCCGATAATCCAGGGTTCCGCCGTCGGTCTGGACACAGGCGTGGTTATCTCCCGGATTGAATAGAACGACATCTCCCCCGGCGATGGTGTATTCCTGGTTTCTGCATGACAGACAGCGCTCCCCGCTTTCTACAAAACCTATCACATAATATTCATGAAAATGGTTGGGAAACGGCTGCACAATCCCTTCAAAACGGCAGGCTTCCAAACGGAGATCATCATCATGGACTACCGTTTTTATTTCTTTTCTCATGCGCGGTTCCTCCCTGCGAATACTTATTGTATCACTCAGGACTTCATAAGGCTTGTAAAATATCTTCAAAATTCGGAATTGCGGGCCGGTTCCGGCTGTTTTAATATATTTGCAAAATTACTTGTTTTCTAATGCCATTCCAATTTCCAAAATAATGTTTAGAGTATCCTCAAAGTCGATATCCTCACTATATGTATTTTCTTCCTTGTACTTTTCCCATATTCTTCTAAGAAAATTGCTTTCCCGCATTTCTTCTATAATTTCCCGATATTCTTTCAGCTCTTCCGAAGAACCTCGCTTTTCAGAAGTTGCCAATACAGCTTCCTTTAGAATATCCCAACGAATTTCGTTCTTCTTGATTTTCAGCAATGCAAACAAATCATAGAAATCCCTTGCTCTTGTATTACCAATGTTTCTTCTTATTACTGTTTCATATTTTTCAGCAAGGATAGTTTCCAATGTGTATGCCTTTACCAATACACTTTTTTCTTCAAACATGAATTTATATCCATAATCGATCTGTCTTGGCGTAATCTTGTCTCCTGTTGTAATATCTATTTTCATTGGAACATTCATTTTTCCATACATGGCACTGATGGATGCACAAAAATTATTATACTCATCCTTTTCTCTTATCGGCTGTATCCTTATGAATTCAAAACAAATTTCATCCCCCACATTTATACCCAAAATCTCTCTCAGGATTCTTTCTATTTCCTGTTCTGACATAGGAAGGCCTTGAATTGTTGTGTCCATATCCATGGTCGTTCTTTCTGCAATCCCAATCATGGATGCAATCAACAGCCCTCCTTTTAATATAAAATTTTCCTTATATTTGGAAACGGACAGACGCTCTACAAGACGTTCAAACATAAATATCTGTAAAACCTCCTGTGGTTTCAAGCCCATTTTCTTTGCTATGTTTTTCACAGCTCCTTTTATCTGCTCTGAACTTTTCATTGCAATACCTCCATGTACTTTTCCAATTCTTCAGTTATGTTGAATATCTTTCCATACTTCATCAACCTTCTGATATTCTTTTCTCTACTTTTGAAATACACATTCAGTGCATTACCATAAAGCTGCATATCTACATTTTTTCTATCCCTTATCAAATCACAAACCGTTCTTTCCCTATCGTAAATCTGTATCGTTGCCCCCTGCGGTGACACAATCTCAGTTATTCCAATATTGTATACTTTCATTGAAACATAATGATATTTAACTTTTGTGTTGATTTTTAGCCGGGAAGTATTATACCCTCTTGGAACGGTGCAACTTAGAACATTCGGGACTCTATCTGACAGATTCCAAAAATATGCCGATGTACCATAAGAAAAAATGCCTTTAGGACACCTCTGTTGAAATTCGTAATATTCGTCTCTGTCTTCTCTACTAAGAGAATAAAGTCCGTGCCCGATTCTTTCAACTATTCCACTTTCCAGCATTTTTTTAATTTTTTCTTTTCTGATTCCTGCATTGACAATCATCTTTGTTTTAAAAACATTACTATTTTGATTGGCTATTTCAATTATTTTTTCATAATCGGTCACGCTATCACCTCCGGTATGTACTTATTGACTTCAATTTTATCATATTGTAGTCAATAAGTACATATGTAAATATTTGATCCTGCCTGGAGCTGGCGGAAGAATACGGACACCTGAATCAGGCCGCAACGCACATCCTCGGCGCCGGTCAGCGGCGTGACCGGCGCGGAGCTGGACAGTAACTGCCGGGCCCTTCTGCGAGCGATTCCTCCGATAAATCCGTTGTGTCCCTGCCGGAATCGCGCTATAATAAAGGCGAAATGCGGCCCGCAAAAGCGGGCCCGAAGAAGGAGAGAGAGCGATGAGAGAGAGCGGCATACTGTTGCCGGTATTCTGTCTGCCGTCGCCTCACGGGATCGGATGCTTTTCCCGGGAGGCGTACCGCTGGGTGGATTTTCTGGAAAAGGCGGGGCAGCGCTACTGGCAGATCCTGCCCCTGGGGCCCACCAGCTTCGGGGATTCGCCCTATCAGTCCTTTTCCACCCACGCGGGGAACCCGTACTTCATCGATCTGGACGAGCTGGTGGGGGAGGGGCTTTTGAAGCGGTCCGAGGTCAGCGGCTGCGACTGCGGATTCCGGCCGCAGGACATCGATTACGGCAAGCTGTACCGGAATCGGATGCCCCTGCTGAAAAAGGCGTATCTGCGAAGCCTTGGGAAAGAAGACCCGGATTTCGCGGCGTTTTGCGGGCAGAACGCGGGATGGCTGGACGATTACTGCCTGTTCATGGCGGTGAAGGACGTGTTCGGCGGGGCGAGCTGGGACGAGTGGGCGGAGGACATCCGGTACCGGTGGGACAACGCCCTGGAGTACTACCGCGCAAATTACGCGGAGGAGATCGGCTTCTACGCCTGGCTGCAGTACCGGTTCCACGGCCAGTGGAAAAGGCTGAAAGCCTATGCCAACGAAAAGGGCGTGCAGATCATCGGGGACATTCCCATCTATGTGGCCTACGACAGCGCGGACGTCTGGGCGCATCCGGAGCTGTTTTTGCTGGATGAGAGGAGAAAGCCCTCCGCCGTGGCGGGGGTTCCGCCGGACGGCTTCACGGCGGACGGACAGCTGTGGGGCAATCCGCTGTACCGGTGGGATTACCATGAGCGGACGGGATACGGCTGGTGGATGGAGCGGATCGAGCATTGTTTCACCCTGTACGACGTGCTGCGGATCGACCATTTCCGGGGGTTCGACGAATATTTTTCCGTTCCGGCCGGGGATAAAACGGCGGTCAACGGCCACTGGGAAAAGGGGCCGGGCATCGGCTTTTTCCATGCGGTGAAGAAGCGGCTGGGAGAACGGCGGATCATCGCGGAGGATCTGGGCTACCTCACCGACAGCGTGCGCCGCATGGTGGCGGAGAGCGGCTATCCGGGCATGAAAGTGCTGGAGTTCGCTTTCGATTCCAGGGATTCCAGCGGGGCGGGGGATTATCTGCCTCACAACTATCCGCGCAACTGCGTGGTCTACACGGGGACCCACGACAACGAGACCGTCCGGGGTTGGCTGGGCAGCATCCGGCGCGGGGAGAAGAAGATGGTCCGGGACTATCTGGGCCGTCCGAAGGATACGGAAGACGAGCTGGCGCAGGCGCTGGTGAGGGCCGCCCTGGCCTCCGTCGGGGATCTGTGCATCATCCCGCTGCAGGACTACCTGGGGCTCGACAACGGAGCGCGGATCAACTTTCCCTCCACGCTGGGGATGAACTGGCGCTGGCGGATGAAAAAAGAGGACATGAACGCGGGGCTGGCGCGAAAAATCCGGTCGATTTGCAGACTGTACGGGAGGTAATCATGGAATTTGGAAAATTGATTTCCTGCGAAAGAACAGGAAACCGGGTGAATTTACACTTTGAGAAAGCGGACGGCCGTCTGGAAGTGGTGACGGACAAAATATTGAACGTATTTTCCGGCGCGGTGAGCCGGGAACACAGGTCGAAGGCTATCGAAGGGGAAAAGGCTGTGGACGCGCCCTTTACGGTGGAGGATGAAACCGGGGAGGGCGGCAGATGCGTCGCCGTATCCACGGACAGCGTGACCGCGAAGATTTACGACGGCTTCAAGGTGGATTTTTACGCCGCGGACGGGCGCGTCCTCTGCCGGGATTACCGCGGGGAGAGAAAACGGGCAGCGGGATTAAGCGACGAGATGAAGGCCCTGAAGGCCGCCGAAGGCCATCAGGTGGAGGAGGAAGACGGATCGGAAGGAATCCAGGTGATCAAGCGGATGGAAGGGGACGAGTCCTTCTACGGCCTGGGGGACAAGACCGGCTTTCTGGACAAGCGCGGCTATGAGTACGTGATGTGGAATACGGACGATCCGGATCCGCAGGTGGACAACTTCAAATCCCTTTACAAGAGCATCCCGTTTTTCATCACCCTGCGCAAAGACGCGGTATTCGGGCTGTTTTTCGACAATCCGTACCGATCCTGCTTCGATATGGGAAAGGAGAGCGACGATTACTACTGGTACGGCGTTTCCGACGGCAATCTGGACTATTACCTGATCGCGGGCGACAGCATGGCGGAAGTGCTGGGGAATTACACCTATCTCACCGGGACGGCGCCCCTGCCGCAGAAATGGACGCTGGGATATCACCAGTCCCGCTGGAGCTACATGAGCGAAAAAGAAATCCGGGACGTGGCGAAGCGGATGCGGGAGTGCGGGGTTCCCTGCGACGCAATCCATCTGGATATCGATTACATGGACGGATTCCGGGTGTTCACCTGGAATCAGGACCGCTATGACAGCCCGGAGAGGATGATGGAGGATCTGAAAAAGGATGGTTTCCGGATCGTCACCATCATCGATCCCGGCGTGAAGCTGGACGAAGGCTACTCCGTCTACGACGAAGGGGTGAAAAACGGCTATTTCGCCACCACGCCGGAAGGGGAGATTTACGTCAACGCGGTCTGGCCCGGGGACGCGGTCTATCCGGATTTCGGCCGGCCAGAGGTGCGCGAATGGTGGGCGAAGAACCAGAAGTTTTTGCTGGATAAGGGCGTTTCCGGCGTCTGGAACGATATGAACGAACCGGCCAGCTTCCGGGGCGAGCTCCCGCAGGACGTGGTCTTTACGGATGAGGACGAGAAGGCGGATCACGCGCGGATGCACAACCTGTACGGCCACAATATGGCGAAAGCTACCTATATGGGATTGAAGGAACAGAGCCAGAAGAGGCCCTTCGTCATCACCCGCGCCTGCTATGCCGGAACCCAGAAGTACAGCACGGCCTGGACCGGGGACAACCACAGCATCTGGGCCCATCTGCAGATGGTCATTCCCCAGTTGTGCAACCTGGGCCTGAGCGGCATGCCCTTCGTGGGGACGGACGTGGGAGGCTTCGGCTCGGACTGCACGAAGGAGCTGATGTGCCGCTGGGTGGAAGCGGGCTGCTTCTCCCCCCTGTTCCGGAATCATTCCGCCGTGGGGACCCGTTATCAGGAGCCCTGGCAGTTCGATGAGGAGACGCTGAACATCTACCGCGAGGCGGTGAAACTGCGCTATCGCCTGATCCCTTATTATTACGATCTGTTTTTCGAGGGGGAAAAGACCGGCATGCCCATCCTGCGGCCGCTGGTTCTGCACTACGAAGCGGACGAAAACGTCCGCAACTTAAACGGGGAATTCCTGGTGGGCGAAAATCTGCTCGTCGCGCCGGTGGTCAATCCGGGGGACCGGGTGAAGATGGTCTATCTGCCTCAGGGCGACTGGTACGACTACTGGACGAAGGAAAAGGTGAGCGGCGGCCGCTGGATCCTGAGGGACGCGCCGCTGGAGCTGTGCCCGGTATACGTGAAGGCAGGCACCGTGCTTCCCGTATGGCCGCAGATGAACTACACGGGCGAGAAGGACACGGACGAAGAACTGCTCCTGGAGGTGTTCCCCGGGAACGGAAGCTTCGATCATTTCCAGGACGACGGGGAGAGCTTCGCCTACCGGGACGGCGCCTTCAACCGCTACCGGTGCGAACAGGCGGACGGCGTCCTGACGGTGACCTGCGCCCACGAAGGATATGAAAAGAAGTACCGGAAGGTGCGCGCGTTTGTCTGCGGGAAAGAGGTGCAGGCCGCGCTGGAAGGCGGAAGGTGCGAGATCAGGTTGTAAGGCGCTGACCGCGGAGTCAGCGCGCGTTCCGGTACGACAGCGGCGCCGCCCCGCACTCCTTTTTGAAGAATCCGGAAAAGTGGCGGTAGTCGGAGAAGCCCAGCCGTTCCGAGATCTCCCGGACGGAGAGGGAGGTATAGCGGAGCATGGACTGGGCCAGCTCCAGCCGCAGGGACTGGTAGTACCGGTAGGGAGGGACGCCGTAGGTTTCCGTAAACAGATGGATCGCCCGGGAGCGCGACAGGTGGACGCTTGCAGCGATTTCGTCCACGGACAGGGGGCGGGCCAGATTCTGCTCGATGAAATTTTTCATGGAGAGGGGAAGGCTGCGCCCTGCGCGGTCCTCTCCCAGAAAGGCGGCGAGGGACTGGAGGAAGCGGTGCAGCAAGAGCTCCAGCGCCTGTCCCGAGCCGGACGGATCTGCTTCGATGGCGGCCAGAATGGCCTCCAGATCCCGGGAAACGCCGAAGCCCGGGACGATCATCGTCTCCTCCAGGCCGTAGTCCGACAGGAGATGGCGCACCAGGGAGCCGTTGACGTTGAACCAGATTTTTTCCCAGGGATCCGCAGGATCCGGATAATAGTGGTGAAACCGGCCCGGATGAAGAAGATAGACATCGCCGCCCCGCACAGGGGCGGTTTTTTCGCCCTGTCGCACCGTGCCCCTGCCGCGCAGCACATATTCAAACACATAGCATTCTCCGCGCTGCCGGCGGATTTCATAGCCGGGATCCGGCAGGGTGACGCCCGCCATGATGGGGGAGAACCTGGGGCTGGCGGGGCCGGTGTAGATGGCGTACCGCTCCTTTCCGAGACGATAAATATCCTGCATTTTCTGCATCGCAAAACCTCCGCTTTGGGGAATGGCCGCCCGGGCGGACGGCTTCGCCGAATAATGCCATGATAGCACGATTTCGCACATTTGTGAAAAGAATTTCCATGGAAATCCATGGGGAAAGGGGTATAATCAGAAGAAAAAACCCCGGATCTGAGAGCGGGAGAGGACGAGGAGGAAACAGATGAACGCGATTCCGAGACCGGAACATCCGCAGCCCCAGCTGCAGAGAAAAAACTGGGAAAATCTGAACGGAGAGTGGGAGTTCGCCTTCGACTTCGGGAAAAGCGGAGAGGACCGCAAATTCTGGGAGAAGGAGCGCCTGGAGGGAAAGATTACGGTGCCCTTCTGCCCGGAGAGCGAGCTGAGCGGCGTGGGACATAAGGATTTCATTCCGGCTGTCTGGTACAAGCGGAAGATCCGCCTGAACAAGGATCACCTGAAAGGCCGCGTGCTGCTGCACTTCGGCGCCGTGGATTACGAATGCGCGGTATGGGTCAACGGACAAAAGGCGGGCAGCCACCGGGGCGGCTATACTTCTTTCGTTTTCGACATCACGGAATACGTTTCGGAAGGGGAAAACGATCTGACGGTGTGCGCGAAGGACGACAACAGAAGCGGGAAGCAGCCGAAGGGGAAGCAGAGCAGCCGCTATTTTTCCTATGGCTGCGACTATACCCGGACTACGGGGATCTGGCAGACGGTGTGGCTGGAGTTCGTGCCGAAGACCCGGATTCAGAAGCTGTGGTATTACCCCAACCTGGCGCAGCAGTCCCTGGGGATCCGCGCCGTGGTGAGCGGCAGCGGAACCTTGACTGCAGAAGCCTTTTACGAAGGCAGGAGCTGCGGCAGGGCGACGGTTACGGCGGAGGGGGGCAACGTTTTGATGACGCTGCCGCTGGATGTTTTGCACCTGTGGGAGCCCGGGCACGGGAGGCTGTATGATCTGAAGCTCACCTTTGGAGAGGATGAGGTTTCGAGCTATTTTGGCATGCGGGAAATCGTCCTGGACGGGGAGAAGGTGCGGATCAACGGAAAATCCGTGTTCCAGCGGCTCGTGCTGGACCAGGGATTCTATCCCGACGGCATTTACACCGCGCCGTCGGACGAAGCGCTGCGCCGGGACGTGGAGCTTTCCATGGCCGCGGGATTCAACGGCGCCCGCCTGCATCAGAAGGTTTTCGAACCCCGTTTTCTGTATCACTGCGACCGCCTGGGCTATCTGGTCTGGGGGGAGCAGGGAAACTGGGGGCTGGATCTCAGCGCTCCGGACGGGCTGAAATACTTTTTGCCGGAATGGATGGAGGCGGTGGAACGGGATTTCAACCATCCCGCCATCGTGGGCTGGTGCCCCTTCAACGAAACCTGGGATTATGAAGGCAGGAAGCAGGACGACGATCTTCTGCGGATCGTTTACCGGATGACGAAGCAGTACGATACCACCCGCCCCTGCATCGACACCAGCGGCAACTACCACGTGGAGACGGATATTTACGATCTGCACGATTACGAGCAGGATCCGGCGGTTTTCGCGGGGCATTATGAAAGTTTCGCGAAGGGGGGCGCCCTGCGGGACAACCACGCTTCCCGGCAGACTCCCATCGCGGGCATCCCTGCGTTCATCAGCGAATACGGCGGGATCAAATGGGATGTGGAAGGCGACGACCCGGCCAGCTGGGGATACGGGAACGGCCCCAAAACGGAAGAGGAATTTATCGCCCGCTACAGAGGGTTGACGGACGCTCTGCTGGACAATCCGCACATGTTTGGCTTCTGCTACACGCAGCTGTACGATGTGGAGCAGGAGAGGAACGGCCTGTACACCTACGGCAGGAAACCGAAGTTCGACATGGAGATTTTCCGGGAAATCAACGGCAGGAAAGCTGCCATCGAGGAAGAGTAAAACGGCGGGAGGACGGGAGAGATGCGAAAGCGGGCGGCGGCGCAGAGCGTTCAGCGCTACGGGGCGCTGGACTGGATCCGGGGCATTACCCTGATCAGCATGATTTTATACCACGGCGCGTGGGATCTGGTGTACCTGTTCGGCGTAAACTGGGGCTGGTACCGGTCGGAGGGGGCCTATGTATGGCAGCAGAGCATCTGCTGGACGTTTATCCTGCTGTCCGGATTCTGCTGGGCCCTGGGCCGCGCGCCCGAAGGCGCCGCCGCACCGTTCCGCAGAGCTCAGGGCGGGCAGCCAGGGGGCGGAGGAGCCCCGGACGGGCGGCTTTCGCAGGGG
>OEQQ01000030.1_pt1 | contig 46191 bp, 35 predicted proteins | sample 1539741 | NCBI WGS metagenome assembly OEQQ01 (sample SAMEA3891876, study PRJEB23780) | metagenome | biome: terrestrial biome; feature: animal house; material: Caecal content | place: Italy | collected 2015-05-05
CCCGCCGCTTCCCGCTGCCCGCCAGGAGAAACCAGCCCAGCCAGAAAAGCAAAAAGGCGGCGCTGATTCCGTCGATCCAGGAAAGCCGGTTCCAAAAGGCCAGCCCGTAGAGCGCGAACATCAGCAGGCAGACGCCCACGGGCAGGACGTCCGCCAGCTTCTCTTCCAATCGGACGCACAAACACAGGATCAGCAGGCAGAACGCCGCGATATCGATTATCATTATCATCAGATTGATCTCCCCGGTTTCACTTTCACAGGCATCCCGTCGCATGCCTGTTCCCATTATGCCCTGTTTCGCGCATAAAAGCAAGGGGCCTGTGGCCGAAACAAACGTCCCGGCCGCAGGCCCCTCTTTCAGGCTGCCGCATGGCTGTCCATCGCCGCGTGCGGCCATGCCCGCCCTTTCCCTCAACGATCATTCTTCCGGTTCGATGAGTCCGTAGGTGTTGCCCTTTCTCTTATAAACCACGTTCACCTGATCCGTCTCCGCATTGTAAAATACGAAGAAGCTGTGTCCCAGAAGCTCCATCTGCACGCATGCGTCCTCCGGATACATGGGCTTGATATCGAACCGTTTGGTCCTGACGATCTTCACTTCCTCGTCCTCATCGAAATCCTGCTCCATATAGGAGGGCTGGAAGCTGCCTCCGGACTGATGCTGTGCGATCAGCTTGTTCTTATATTTCTTCAGCTGCCTTTCGATGATCTCCTCCACCAGGTCGATGGAGACATACATGTCATTGCTCGTCTGCTCCGAGCGGATGATACTCCCCTTCACCGGGATCGTGACCTCAATCTTCTGACGCTCCTTCTCCACGCTCAGAGTCACGATCACTTCCGTGTCCGCGGTGAAGTATTTCTCCAGCTTCCCCAGCTTGGCCTCAATGGCGTTGCGCAGTCCTGTGGTTACATCGATGTTCTTTCCGCTGATAACAATCTTCATACAATCATCATCCCTTCCGGTCCATAATTCGGAAATTCCGATCCGGTTTGTTCCCATCGGATTTCCTGAATAAATTATAGCATACCCCGGTGCCCGAAGCAATGTTTTCCGAATCTTTCCGAAAGTAATCAAAATTTTCTAATAATTATTTTTTATCGTTATACCATATTATTTTCCGGATTTTGGTACAACCTCACAAAACAGGCGTTTGTTTTTGATTGTCTCCTGCGGTCAATGCTTTCCCCCGCTTCCCTGTGGATAATGTGGATAAATGAGTGTATAAGTTCAAAACCCGGAAAAATCTGCATTTTTCGCTGTGGATAACTCTGGTGATAAAAAATCCCCTTTTTTGGCTTCCTTCGACGGTTTTTGTGCATTTTTACAGAGAACTTACAGAATCCGCCTTCCCGGGAAGCCCCCGCTTTCTGACAACGGGCTCATGCCTGGCCGTAGTACGCGTCCTTTCCGTGTTTTCTGAAATAATGCTTCTCCTGCAGGGGCTGCGGCGCCGGCGAAATCCGGGGATTGATGATCTCAGAACGATAGGCCATTTTCGCCACCTCTTCCAGCACCGCCGCGTTGTGCACCGCCTCCACAGCGTCCTTTCCCCAGGCGAAGGGGCCGTGGTTTTTGCACAGTACCGCGGGCACGGCCATGGGATCCTTCCCCAGCCGCAAAAATTCGCCGGCGATCAGCAGGCCCGTATTTTTCTCATAGGCGCTCTCGATCTCCTCCCGGGTCAGGGCCCTCAGGCAGGGGATTTCCCCGTAGAAATAGTCCGCGTGGGTGGTTCCGTAGCAGGGGATATCCCGCCCCGCCTGGGCCCAGCTGACCGCGTAGGACGAATGGGTATGGACGATGCCTCCTACGCTTTCAAAAGCCCTGTACAGTTCGACGTGGGTGGCCGCGTCGGAGGAGGGCCTCAAATCCCCCTCCACCTGATTTCCGTCCAGATCCATCACCACCATGTCCTCCGGCCTCAGCCTGTCATATTCCACCCCGCTGGGCTTGATCACCAGCAGGCCGCTCTCCCGGTCGATCTGGCTGACGTTTCCCCAGGTGAAGGTCACCAGCCCGTACGCGGGGAGCATGCGGTTCGCGTCGCACACCGCTTCTTTCAATGATTCCAGCATATTATCCCTCCTGTTACGTTTTGTTTCCGTCCTCTTTTCGTTCGCCCGTCACAGCGCGTCCACCGCCGCCCGTTCCACAGGCAGGCACCGCAGATATGCTTCGAGAAACCGGTCGAACCCGGCTACGTCCCGCGCATCCGGTTCTGCGCAGACCGCCGTCCTCCCGGCGAATACCCGCTCTTTCAGATATTCGTCCAGCGTCTCCCCCTCCTTTTTGCAGCGCATGTAGGCCGCCAGCAGCGCGATCCCCCAGGCGCCGCCTTCCCCCGCCGTCTCCATGACGGATACGGGCGCGTTTAAGGCCGCCGCCAGAATCCTCTGCCCTGCCTGCGGGGTCTTGAACAGGCCGCCGTGGCCGGTGATCCGGTCCACCCCGATCCTTTCTTCCTTTTGCAGGATGTCCATTCCCGCCTTCAGGGTGCTCAGCGCCGAATACAGGTGGGCGCGCATGAAGTTGGCCAGATCGAAGCGGCTGTCCGGGCGGCGCACGAACAACGGCCTTCCTTCCTCAAAACCCGTGATATGTTCCCCGGAAAAGTAGTTGAAGGCCATCAGCCCGCCGCAATCGGGTTCCCCTTCCAGCGCCTTTCGGTAGAGCAGGGAAAAGAGTTCCCCCGCATCCCGCTTTTCTCCCAGAAGGGTGGCGAACTGGGAAAAGAGTCCCACCCAGGCGTTTAAGTCCGAGGTGCAGTTGTTGCAGTGCACCATGGCCACCGGATCCCCGCAGGGCGTGGTCACCAGATCGATTTCCGGATGCAGGGCCGACAGCGGTTTTTCCAGGACCACCATGGAAAATACGCTGGTTCCGGCGGAAACGTTGCCCGTCCGCTTCGCCACGCTGTCCGTGGCCGTCATGCCCGTGCCGGCATCCCCCTCCGGAGGGCAGACGGCGATTCCCGCCTCCAGCGCTCCCGTCTCATCCAAAAGGGCGGCCCCTTCCTCCGTCAGGACGCCCCCTTCTTCTCCCGCCACCCGCACCTGGGGCAGGATTTCCCGGATCTTCCAGGGATAGCCCTTCTGCGCCGTCAGCGCGTCGAACTTATCCAGCATGGCCGCATCGTAATCCTTTTTCTCCGGATCGATGGGGAACATCCCGGAGGCCTCCCCGATGCCCAGAACCTTTTCTCCTGTCAGTTTCCAGTGGATATATCCCGCCAGCGTGGTCAGATACGCGATCCGTCCCACATGCTCCTCCCCGTTTAAGACGGCCTGATACAGATGGGCGATGCTCCATCGCTGGGGAATCTGGAATCCGAACTCCCGGGTCAGGCGCGCCGCCGCGTCCTGCGTCATGGTATTTCTCCAGGTGCGGAACGGGACCAGCAGTTGTCCCGCCTCATCGAAAGCCATGTAGCCGTGCATCATGCCGGAAAATCCCATGGCCCCGATCCGGGTAAGGGCCACCCCGTACTGCTGCCGGACCGATTCGGCCATCTTCCGGTAGCTGTCCTGCAGCCCGCTCCAGATATCCTCCAGGCTGTACGTCCAGATCTGATTTTCCAGGCGGTTTTCCCAGTCATGGCTCCCCGCCGCCAGGGGCGTATGGGTGTCGTCGATGAGGACCGCCTTGATCCGCGTGGATCCGAACTCGATCCCCAGCGCCGTCCTCCCTTCCGTCAGGCTGGCTATCCTCTCACTCAAAATCGTTCCCGCTTCCATCATCGTCTCTCCTTTCCCGTCATTTCCTGCGGTTGCCGTTTTTCATGTTTCAGTATAGCATAGCCGGCCGCGAAACAAAAGCGGCACAAAAATCCCTCTTTCAGGATTTTTATGCCGCAAGGATAACTCAGAATATCGTTCCGCCGGTATGCCCGCTTTTCGATCAGAAAATTCTGCGGATGGCTACGGGATTTCTGTAATCCGCGTTGGAAATCTTGATGCCCGTGGCCGCCGTGCTGGCGTGGACGATCTGCCCGCCGCCGATGTAAATGCCCACATGTCCGGAGTAGCAGACCAGATCTCCGGGCTGCGCTTCCGCGAGGCTTCCCACCGCATATCCCACGTGCCGGTCCGCCGAGGAGGAGTGGGGCAGGGATACGCCGAAGTTCTTATAGACGCTCATGACGAACCCGGAACAATCCGCGCCGTTGGTCAGGCTCGTCCCGCCGTAAACGTAAGGGTTGCCGACGAACTGCGTGGCATAGCTGGCCACTGCGGAGCCCAGGCTTCCGTCGGAGGAAACCTTCGGGGCGCTCACCGTCTCCTTCTTCTGTTCTTCTTCCTGTTCCGGAGCCGCTTCCTCCTGCTGCGCGCCGGAATCCTCCTGCGCCGCCGCTTCCTGCTCCTGTCTCTTCTGCTCTTCCTGTCTCAGCTTTTCTTCCGCAGCCTTCGCCGCTTTTCTCGCTTCTTCTCTGGCCTGTTCTTCCTCTTCCAGGCGGGCCCGCTCCTCTTCGATGGATTCCGCGGTCACATACTCGATCTCCACGTCCACGTAATCTTTGGAAACCCAGCCGTCGCCTTCTTCGATGCTCACCTTGACGAAGCCGTTCTTCTCTTCCAGCACCGTCAGCTCTTCGCCCATGGGGATCAGCCCCAGCACGGAAGCGTCCAGGCTCGCGTCCGTCCGCACCTTCAGCGTCTGGGTATTGACCACCGCGATCTTGTTGCCGACCTCATCCGCGATCCGCTTCGCCTCGTCCCCGGTCTTGAAATATTCCGCCTTCACGTAGCCTTCCACGCTGCCGGATTTCACCCGGTACCAGCCGTCCGCCGCTTCTTCGATCAGCGTGCCCACGGAATCGTCATAGAGCTTTCCGACGATTTCCCCGTCCGTCCCGGGGGTATTGCGGATGTTCACGTAATCGTTGACCTGCGCGATGATCAGCGTCTCTTCTTCTTTCTTTTCTTCCTGCTCCTCTTCGGAAACCTTCGTCTCCGGCTCGCGGATCACAGGCTCTATCGCTTCGACGATCTCCGTCTCGTTTTCCGTTTCGGTTTCTTTTTCGGAAAATTCCCCGGTCCGGCTTTCGCTCTCCGTTTCCTTCTGAGTCTCCGATCCGGTTTCCGCTTCAGACTCCTTCGGGGATTCGGTCTCCGCCGGGGACTCGGACGGGCTTTCGGTCTCCGATTCGCTCTCCGTCTCCTTCCGGCTCTCCGTCTCGCCCGCTGCCTCAGTCTCCGTCTCCCTCACGGGCCCGCCCGTCTCCGTGCCGCCGGACTCCGCGGTTTCCGTGGATTCCTTCGTATCCGCAGTTTCTTCAGAAGATTCCGTTCCGCTTTCGGAAACGGTCTCCTCTTCCGTGGTCTCTTCCGTTTCTTCTATAGAAAAAGCGGTTTCCGTTTCGGAGGATTTCGTCTCTTCCTTCTCCTTCAGCGCCGCCTTCCGCTTCTTCACGTCCTCGCGGATCACCGCGATGGAAGTCCCCTCTCCGAGAGTAAGTCCCAATCCAGCCGCCGGAAGGAACGAAGCCACAGTCGACGTTGCGTCCGTATGAAACGAACTTCCAGTCAGCATCATCGCTGCCGCGACCGCGCATACCGTTACTTTCGTCAATTTCCGATTTCGATTCATAGACTCCTCCGAACAGATCGTTCCTCATTTGTTACATTTATTACAAAAATATTAACTACAGGGACTACTATAACACCGACATGATCTTTTGTCAATTGACATACTTTGCCAAATCCATACATTTTTTGTGAATAAATTGTGACATTTCCATGACTTTTCGTCACTTTTTACATCGAAAGCCGCGGCGCGCCCGGCTGCCGCGCCCAAAGCGCTCCGAAGAACACAAAATCTCCTCATTTTCAGCACAGAATCATCACAATCTCAAAATAATTCCGTCACAAATTCTTTCTATACTACAGGCATGGAAACAGGAAAACAAAAAAAAGATTCATTGAGCGAAGTTGAGAAAGGGGATTTCAACGATGTCAGAATATACGAACTTCAATCAGGGAAGCGAAAACAGCTTCGAAAATACCAGCCAGGCTTATCATTATGAAAATCACCGCGAAAACGGCGATGCGCAGGCTCCACAGGGCGGAGGGCGGCGCGGCGGGCGCCGGAAGGCCGGCCGGATCGCCAGAAAGGCGGGCGCCATCGCGCTCAGCGCCGTTTTGTTCGGCGGCGTGGCCTCCGGAACTTTTCTGGGAATCAACTACGCCGCGGGCTATGCGCCCGGCAGCTTCCGGACGCAGCCGGAGAGCATTTCAGGCGCCGGTTCGGAGAGCGCATCCGATGCCGCATCGGAAAGCGCTTCGGCTTCTTCCAGCAGCCTGGTGACCGCCACCTCCACGGCGCAGTCCGAAAACAGGGGCAGCATGGACGTGTCGGACATCGCGTCCGCGGTGATGCCCTCCATCGTATCCATCACCAACCGTTCCGTCCAGGAAGTGCAGAATTACTTCAGCATGTTCGGATACGGCGGTCAGATACAGACCCAGGAAACCGAGAGCTGCGGTTCCGGTATCGTCATCGGGGAAAATGACAGCGAGCTTCTGATCGTGACCAACTATCACGTGGTGGAGAACGCGGATACGCTTTCCGCCTGCTTCATCGACAATCAGGCCTATGAAGCGAATCTGAAGGGCGCGGACCCCGACAACGATCTGGCGGTCATCGCCATCCCGCTGGAGAATATTTCGGAGGATACCCTGTCCCGGATCCAGATCGCGACCATCGGCGATTCCGATGCCCTGAAGGTGGGCGAACAGGTGGTGGCCATCGGCAACGCCCTGGGCTACGGGCAGTCCGTCACCACCGGCATCGTCAGCGCCACGAACCGGACCCTGCAGACGGAGATCAGCGCGGTCAGCACCTCTTCCGAAGAGCTTCCTTCCTATATTCAGACCGACGCCGCCATCAATCCCGGCAACAGCGGCGGAGCCCTGGTCAATATGAACGGAGAAGTGGTCGGAATCAACTCCGCGAAGCTGGCCAGCACCGAGGTGGAAGGAATGGGATACGCAATCCCCGTTTCCAGAGTTTCCGATATCATCGAAACGCTGATGAACGAGACCACCCGCACCAAAGTATCCGACGCCGAGAAATCCAGCATCGGCATCACCGGCATCACGGTGAACGAGGCCATCAATCAGGCCTATGATATCCCTGCGGGCGTCTACGTGGCGGAAGTCACGGAGGGCAGCGGCGCCGCTGAGGCCGGAATCCGGCAGGGCGACGTGATCACGGCCTTCGATGGCAGGGAGATCGCCGACATCCAGCAGCTGCAGGAACTGCTGCAGTATTACTCCGCCGGTGAAACCGTGGAGGTGGCCCTGAAGACCATGGGGGACGGCGGCTACGTGGACAAAACGGTGTCCCTGACCTTAAGCCATGCGGCGGATTCTTCGCAGGCGGAAGCTCCCTCTGAGGAGAGCGGTGTCCTGAAGGGATATAACGGCCGATAACGGGCCAAAGGGGATGCCGCACAGACCGGAAACCCTGTAGATCGCTACAGAGTACCGGTTGTGCGGCATCCCCTTTGTACTTTCAGTTCCGGGCGCATTCCCATCAGGCAAAACCACTCCGGCAATCCCGGGGAATCCTTTTCCTCACACATCTCTTCCAGATGGCAGAGCCGGATTCCCGCATCCATCACGGCATTGAAGATATCCTGCATCCTCCAGTGAAAATTCACCGAATATTCGTCCTCAAAGGGGCCGATGGAATCGTAGGATTTCACCGGATTCCCCCCTTCATCGAAAGGACGTGTAAAAGGATGCTTCTCAAAAATCACGTCCCATCCGCCCGGTTTTAAAATCCGGTACACATTTTGATACATGGCGTTCAGATCATCCAACCACACATGAACGCCATTGGACGTGTAGACCAGATCATATGCTCCGTCCGCTACGCCGTCCAGCTTCATGCTATCCGTCCGGATCCATTCGATGGAATGTCCGATCCCTTCCCGGTCCGCAATCTTTTTGGCATTGGAAAGCTGATTTTCCGAGATATCGCACGAAGTCACACTCGCTCCCAGGAGGGCGAAGGCGAATACCGCAAGGTTGTCCCCGCTGGACGGCACGCAGATCCGTTTTGTACTCCAGTCCGAAAAGTTCTTTCTCAGCAAACCCCAGACCGCAGGATGAAAGGCTTTTGCCGGATCCCGCAAAACAGGAGAGAGCATTTCGTCGGAATGATTCCGCTTCGCCCATTCCCCTGCATAGCTGTTCCAGTCCCGCCGGTTCTTTTCCGCAATTCTGCCGTCTCCCATGATGAAACCGGAATTACTCTTCGTAAGGGACGACGGATCCCTGATAGGTGTCGTTGATGAAGGCCTTCATCTCATCGGACTTGAGCACTTCCACCAGCGCCTGAACCCCCTCGTTGGTCTCATTGCCTTCCCTGACGGCGATGACGTTCACATACTGCTGGATCGCTTCGGAATCCGCGGTTTCCAGCGCCACCGCATCAGCGGTGGACAGTCCGGCCTGCAGGGCGTAGTTGCCGTTGATCACGCCGAAGGCCACGTCGGGAAGGGTGCGGGCCACCTGCTCCGCCTGCAGTTCCACGATCTTTAAGTTATGCGGGTTCTCCGTGATGTCCATGGCCGTGGCGGTGATTCCCGCTTCCGGATCCAGGGTGATCAGGCCGTTTTCCTGCAGGAGCAGCAGCGCTCTGCCCTCGTTGGTGGTATCGTTGGGCACCGCGATTTCCGCTCCGTCGGAAATGTTGTTCAAATCCGTTTCCTTGCCGGGATAGATCCCCAGGGGTTCATAATGGATTTCCCCCGCGCTGATCAGGTGGGTACCCTTTTCTTCGTTGTAGCTTTCCATGTAGTTGATGTGCTGGAAATAGTTGGCGTCGATGTCGCCGCTCTCCACCACTTCATTGGGCTGCACATAGTCCGTAAATTCCACCACTTCCAGGGTCCAGCCCTTTTCTTCCATCATCGGTTTGGCCGCTTCCAGGATTTCCGCGTGGGGAACGGGGGTCGCCGCAACCGTGACAGTGCCCTTTTCTTCCGTCCCGTCAGCCTCCGCCGCGGTCTGTCCCGCTTCCGTTTCCGCGTTCTCCGCCGGCCCGGCCTCTGCGGCTGCGCCCTCCGCCGCGGTCTGAGTTTCCGCCGGCGCGGCAGCCGGCGTCTCTGCCGAACCGCCGCATGCGGTCAGTGTCAGCGCGCCGAAGGTCAGCGCGCATACCAGTGCCAGTGCTCTCTTTTTCATAATGTTCCTCCTCTTCCCGCCGCGCAGGGCGGCGGCTCCTGTTTTGATAAAAATCTATGCCAGACAGGCGCCGCCGTTCATCCGGTCAGGCGCCTGTCCAGTTTTCTGGATAATTTTGTGCCCGCGAACTGGATCAGCTGCATCAGGATGACCAGCAGCACCACCGTAGCCAGCAGGATTCTGGTATCCCACCTGGAATAGCCGTAGCGGATCGCCACGTCGCCCAGGCCTCCGCCTCCGATGGCGCCGGACATGGCCGTATATCCCAGCACGGTCCCCAGGGCGATGGTGGAACCCACGATCAGGGAAACCCTGGCTTCTCCGATGAGCACCTTTCTCACGATGGCAAAGGTGCCTGCGCCCATGCTCTGCGCGGCTTCGATCACCCCCCGGTCCACCTCCAGCAGGGAAGATTCCACCAGCCTGGCGATGAACGGCGCCGCCGCCAGGGTCAGGGAAATGATCGTGGCGTTGGCTCCGTAGGATTTCCCGGTGATGAGACGGGCCAGCGGGGTGGCCAGCAGCATCAGGATCAGAAACGGGATGGAACGGGTGATGTTCACCACGATATCCAGCACCTTATGCAAAACCGCCTTCGGCTTTAAGCCCCCGGGCGCGCAGACCACCAGCAAAATGCCCACCGGCAGCCCGATCACATAGGCCATCAGGGTGGATGCCAGCGTCATATAGACGGAAACCCCCGTGGCCTCCAGCAGCATGGAAATTTCAGCGCTATTCAACATAATCCGTCAACTCCTCCACCGCAAGATTTCTTTCCTTCAGATAGGCGATCATCTTCTCCGCCGTCTGTTCCTCCTCGGGCAGCTGCAGGACCATCTGCCCTCTGGCGATCCCTCCGATATCCTTCGTGTCCGCCAGCAGGATGTTGACGCTGGCCCTGCACTCCAGGACCATATTGGCGATGACCGGTTCGAAGGAAGAATTTTCCGTAAAGACGATGCGGATGCAGCGCCTGCTCTTCATCAGCGCAACCTTCCGCTCCCCCTGGAAGACCAGCCGTTTGGCCGCCTTCGATTTGGGAGAAGCGAAAACTTCTTCCACGGTCCCGCTCTCGGCCAGGACGCCGGCGTCGATGATGGCCACCCGGGTGCAGATTTCCTGCACCACTTCCATGGAGTGCGTGATGATCACGATGGTGATGCCGTATTCCCGGTTGATTTCCTTCAACAGGGCCAGAATCGAGCGGGTGGTGGTGGGATCCAGGGCGCTGGTCGCCTCGTCGCACAGAAGGATTTTGGGATCCATGGCCAGAGCCCTGGCGATGGCCACCCGCTGCTTCTGTCCGCCGGACAGCTGGGCCGGATAGGCCTTTTCCTTATCCGAAAGCTCCACGATCTCCAGATATTTCCTCGCCTTTTCCCTGGCCTCTTTTTTGGAGACGCCCGCGATTTCCAGGGGGAAGCAGACGTTGTCCAGAACGGTCCTCTGCATCAGCAGGTTAAAATGCTGGAAAATCATGGCCACCCGGGAGCGCATCCCGCGCAGCTGCCGTTCGCTCATGGCGGAGAGGTCCTTCCCCTCCACATACACCGTCCCCTCCGTGGGCCGCTCCAGGAAATTCAGGCAGCGCACCAGGGTGCTCTTGCCCGCTCCGGACATGCCGATGATGCCGTAAATGTCCCCGGCCCCGATCTCCAGGGAGATCCCCTTCAGCGCCTCCACCGAATTTTCTTTTCCCCGGAAGGTCTTACTCACGTTCTCAATTTTTATCATTGGTTCCATCTGGGCTCTCACTCCGTTCGGATGTCCGCAGCAGGCGGACAACGTTCCATTTGTCGATCGTTCTAATCATAGCACAGTCAGTTCTGATCTGTAAATAACGAAGTGGACAGATATCGGTCCCCGGAATCCGGCAGGAGGACGACGATGTTCTTTCCCTCATTTTCCGCCCGCCCGGCCAGCAGGGCGGCTGCGTACAGGGCCGCGCCGGAGCTGATGCCGTTTAAAATCCCCTCCGTATGGGCGAAGAGCCGCCCTTCCCGGAAGGCGTCCTCTTCCTTTACCCGGATCACCTCGTCATAGACGGAGGTATCCAGCAGATCCGGGACGAACCCGGCGCCGATTCCCTGAAGTCCGTGGGGGCCCGCCTGTCCGCCGGAGAGCACGGGGGAGCCGAAGGGTTCCACGGCCGCGATCCGGATCCCCGGATTTTTCTCCCGGAGATAGCGCCCGACTCCCGTGATGGTTCCGCCGGATCCCACGCCGGCCACGAACAGATCCACCTTCCCGTCCGCGTCCTCCCAGATTTCGGGCCCTGTGGTCCTGTAATGCGCGTCGGCGTTGGCGGCGTTTTCAAACTGTCCCGGAAGGAAGGAGCCCTCCATCTCCTCCCCCAGTTCCCTGGCCCTGCGGATGGCTCCGCCCATGCCCTCCGCTCCTGGAGTGAGCACCACCTGCGCCCCATAGGCCTTCAGCATCGCCCTGCGCTCCTCGCTCATGGTTTCCGGCATCACGAAAATCGCCCGATAGCCCCGGGCCGCAGCCACGCAGGCCAGGCCGATGCCCGTGTTCCCGCTGGTGGGCTCGATGATGGCCCCGCCGGGCGCCAGCAGCCCCCGCCGCTCCGCGTCCTCGATCATCCCCAGCGCCGCCCGGTCCTTTACGCTGCCCGCGGGATTCAGATATTCCATCTTTGCAAGAATTCTTGCATTTTTAATTCCTTTTGCAGCCATATAATTCACCGGCTCCAGCAGCGGGGTATGCCCGATCAGTTCCGTCACGCTTCTTTTGATCCGTTCCATAAAGTTTGCCTCCCTGTTATCGCAGAACTTCTATCCGGCAGCTGTGCTTTTTCGTCTTTCTGTCATATCCGATTCCCACCGCCAGAATCCGTCCCGTATATTTTTGTTCTTCTCCCAGTTTTCCCAAAAAACGCAGGGCATATTTTTTCTTCTTGATCTGGGCGATCGCTTCCTCCGGCCCATGATCCACTTTCAGTTCGAGAATAATTCCGTCCGCGCCCCTGATCTCCGGATAGAAGATGAAATCCACATAGCCGGTCCCGGCCTTGTCTTCCCGTTCTACCCGGTATGTGTCCCGGGCCGACAGGTAAACCAGATTCACCACCGCCGTCAGCTCGGTCTCATCGTTAAGCTCAACAGCGGCACTTCCGAATCATGCGCATATTCCAGAATTTCGAGCATCGTCTCCGTATCGCCGGACAACGTAGCCTTCAGCATCCGTTCCGATTCCCTGGCCAGGCGGTTCACATACCCCAGCGAAGGTTCCTTGCGCAGCATATCGTCAAATTTGTTCATCAATTCCCGGTTTGGGATCGAAACGAGCCCGTTGTTATAGCTCAAAAATCCGTAGACTACCATGGCGGAAAAGATCTCGTCTCTGGTCCGGAGTTTCATGGAAGTTGCCGCGTACTCCCGGATTTTGGCGCCGACCGGAATTCCCGCTGCCATCAGCGCCAGATCGTCCCTCACATCGCCCACATTCTTTTCAATATAATAATAGATCTCATCATACGGTCCGGAACTCGTCCAGTAATCTCCCAGATTGTTATTCACGAGAGCCGCCACTACGGAGCGGGGATTGTACACCCGCTCCCCTGCCTTCGTATGATAGCCGTCATACCAGTTTCTCAATTCCTCCCTGGCAATCTGCGGTTTCTTCTCAATCTTCAAATACCGTTCATAAAAGAGCTGATCCACTTCCGATTCCGTAAAGCCGAAATACCCGCCAAAGCGCTCTTCCGATGCCATCGTATATTCCAGAAACATATTCAGTTCGGAGCCGCTGGAGTATTTCGCTATCGGCAGGATCCCTGTCATATACGCCATGGACACATAGGGTTTATCCTTGAGCAAATTGCGCAAAAACGCAAGATATTCCCGCTTGTCCTGTCCGCTCATATAATCGCGGTGGAAAATGTAATCCCATTCATCCAAAACGAAAACAAATTTTTCCCCTCCGCAAAATTCATAAATCTCCTTCAGAACATCCCATACCGCATCATCCGGCCCATACTCGATCTGCGGATAGGCGCGTTTCAGATCCCGCAGCAGCCTGTCGCAGATCCTGGAAATATAGCGCTTCCAGGAACGGCAGTCAGCCGGCGTTTCGTTCAGCTGAATATGGATCACATTGTGTTGATTGATGCCGGAGCCATAGCCTTCAAACTCCGAGATCTTAAGCCCGTCAAAAAGCGCGCGGCTGTCCTCCCCTTTCGAGAAAAAGGAGGCGATCATATTGGCCGTAACCGTCTTTCCAAACCGCCGCGGCCTCGTAATGCAAATGTAGCTGCTCCCCGCCTGCACCATGGGAATGAGTTCTTTCAAAATCAAAGACTTATCCACAAAATAAGGCTTTGCAGTTTCATTTTGAAAGAGCGTGAACGCGCCGGAGCTGTTCAGATAAATGCCTATATCAACCGCCTCCTTCTCTCCTGTCGCTTCAAAACTATCCTGATTATATCACACCCCGCCGCTTTTTGTGCATCGTTCTCCGGTTTTCCTTCCTCAAATTTTTTGATAAAAACCGGAAATATCTTCCCGTTCTTTCAAAATAGTGTGCTCTAAGGCGCATATATACGCCTGTGCACACTCGCGCCGAGCGCGGTTGCCTTCGGGCAACAATATTCCCTGCGCGCGAGTGCGCATCCTCAGCGGAGCGTCTCTTTTATACGCCAGGAAAGGAACTTTCCTGGCGTATAAAAGAGCAGCCCTGCGCCGCCGTTATCCACGGCGCGCGCAGGCTGCCCGTCATTTTTCCACTGTTTCGATGGCCTTTTTCCCCCGCCTCACCATCTCTGGCAGGGCATCCCCGGATCCCCTTCCGCGCCCGGGAGCGCCTTTTCGCCCCGGATCCACGCTTCGTCCACGCAGACGTATTTCACGCAGCGGCGGTTTCCCCAGCTGTAGGCGGCGTGGATCTTTCCGTCCTTCGACTGCATCATCACCGGATACTCGTACCGGCGGTTGTTGATGTCGTTGTATTCCCCCGTAAACCCTTCGCCCGGCTCGATGACCCGCCTGTAGGGCCAGGTCTTCCCGCCGTCGTCGGAAATGGCGAAGGTCACCGGACAGCGCTGATGGGGCCAGACCGTCCGCGACGTATTGTCGTTAAACCGGACCGGGTTGTAAATCAGCGCCAGGCTGCCGCTCTGCAGGCGGATGGCGGAGATGGAGGAATTGTTGTTGGGCAGGCAGGTGCGCTCCGGTCTCGTCCATGTCTCCCCGTCGTCCTCGCTGTAAGCGATGTAAATGTTGTCCGCGAAACGGCTCCGAAAGAGGGCCGTCAGCTTCCCCGGGGCCGTTTCGATCAGATTGGCGTGGACTCTCCCCGCGCTGTCGGGCACTTCCACACCCCGCCAGGTTTTCCCCTGATCGTCGGAAATCTGCACCACCGTCACGTCGCTGCCGTTCCTCGTTTCGTCCGGGAAACAGATCCAGTTTCCGAACACCCATCTCCCGCTGGAAAGCACCTGGATCTTCTGCCGGCAGAAGGAGCCCGGGCGGGAAAACACGGTTTCCGTGGGCCCCCACGTATAACCGTTATCCCGGGAGATCTTGCGGCGGATTTCCGCCGTATACTGCAGGTTGAAATTCGGCCGGTCCTCCGGCGTCCGGGAGGTCTGGGCCGTGTACATCAGCCAGATTTCCCCGTCGGGCGCCAGGAACAGGGACGGGTTCTGCTCGGAACGGGAGGGGTCGTCCGAAACGATCTCCCCCGCGCTCCACCGGCTTTCCCCCGCCCTGAGCCTGGAAACCGCGATGCTGATGTCCGCGTTTCCCTCGTCGCTGCCGGCAAACCAGCAGGCCAGAAGGTCCCCGTCAGGCAGCTCCAGCAGGTCGGCCGCGTGCACGCTGTCGAACTGATTGGGGATCAGCGCCTCCACGGTGTCCAGCAAATTGTTATGGTACAGCCTGCCGTCTTCCTGCAGGGTATTCAGTTCGATGTATTCTCTCATGTCGCAACATCCTTTCCTCTTATGAAATGCGCCTTTGAAATGCGCCTTGCAAAACGCCGGGCGGGTTCAGCCCTTCACGGCCCCGATCATGATCCCCTTCTTGAAATACTTCTGCACGAAAGGATAGACCAGCACGATGGGAAGCATGGCGATGAAGATGGCCGCCGACTTCAGGTTCTGCTGGTTTAAGGTGACCCCGTTGACGATTACGTTCTGAAAGGCGGTGCTGGTCTGCTCGCCGCCGATGACCACGTCCTTGAGCACCTGCTGGATGACCTTCAGATTTTCCGATTTCAGATAGATCTGGGGGATCAGATACTGATTCCAGATCGAAACCGCGTAAAACGTGCCGATGGTGGCCAGGATCGTTTTGGAAAGCGGCACAAAGACCCGCGTCAGGATCGTCAAATCGTTGGCCCCGTCCACGAAGGCGGCTTCCTCCAGTTCCCTGGGGATGCCCTCGATAAAGGTCTTCGTGATGATCAGAAACTGGGTGTTGATGGCTCCCGGGATGATCATGACCAGCGGATTGTCGATGAATCCGAACTGATTATACACGATATACTGCGGGATGATGCCCGCGTCGAACACCCAGGTGATGATGAACGCGCCCATCAGGAAATACCTGCCCTTCAGGCGCTCCCTGGAGAGCACGTACGCGGTGACGTAGGTGATCGCCATGGACACCGCCGTCCCCGCCGCCGTGTAAAGGAAGGAGTTGCGCAGGCCCGTCCATACGTGGAACTTCGTATTGCCCATGATGTAGCCAAACGCCTCCAGGTGGAAGCCTTTGGGCAGGAAGGTCACTTCCCCCCTCTGCAGGAATGTGCCGTCGCTGCAGGCGATAAAAAATACATAGAGGAAGGGATAGATGCAGATCAGGGCGACCAGAAGCAGGATCGCGTTGTTGACGATTTCAAACAGCTGCAGTTTCTTTTTTCCCGTTTTCATGTTCGTTCCCTCCCTTCTAAAACAGCCTGGCTTCCGCGAATTTATCCGCCAGCCTGTTGACCGCCGTCACCAGGATAAAGGCGATCACGGATTTGAGGATATTGACGGCCGTGCCGTAGCTGTAATCCGGAAATCCCTTCGACTCGAACGCGATCCTGTATACGTAGGTCTGGATCACATCCGCGGTATCGTACACGCTGGGGTTGTACATCAGCAGGATCCTGTCCAGATTCACCGTAAAGATATTTCCCACGCTGATGATCAGCATGACGATAATCGATGTGGAAATGCACGGGAGCGTGATCCGGAACATCTTGTCCCACCGGTTCGCCCCGTCCACTTCCGCCGCCTCATACAGGGAGGGGTCGATGTTCATCATCGCGGCGATATAGATGATCGCGGAGTATCCGAACGTCTGCCACACCTCCAGAAGGACGTAGAGCGGCCGGAACCATCCCGGTTTCGCCATAAAATTCACCGCGTCCCCTCCGAACGCGCGGATGATGTTGTTCACGATCCCCGACGTGGGGGACAGCATGGTGTAGAGCACGCTGACCATGACCGCCGCCGAAATGAAGTATGGGAGGAAGCTCAGCGACTGCACGGTGCTCCTGACCCATTTCTGCCTGACCTCGTTCAAAAACAGGGCGAAGATGATGGGGATCGGAAACACCACCACGATGGACAGCACCGCCAGAATGATCGTATTGACCACCACCTTCGGAATATAGGGATCCTGAAAAATCCGGACGAAATTCTCCAGCCCCACCCAGGGGCTGCCGAATATGCCCTGAAACGCGCTGAAATCCTCAAACGCGATCACCATTCCTCCCACCGGCCCGATTTTGAACAGGACCAGGCTCAGCAGGCCGGGGAGCAACAGCAAATATATGATCCAGTTTCTCCTGATGTCTTTCACAAAGCGCTGCGGCAGACTTCCGCTCTTCTTCGGAAACGCAGGCGCTTTTTTTCTCATTGCGGACATGATTGTTCTCTCCTTTCCCCGACGCCAGAAATTTTGATTCCCGTTCTTCGAAAGGCCGCCGCCTGACTGACAGGCAGCGGCCTTTGGGACACGGCCGGCGGGCCGGTTCAACTCATTCCCCGTAAGTGTTTCTGTACGCTTCCGCCTGCAGCTCTTCGATTCTGGACAGCCCCAGGGCGTTCATCTCATCCTGGAACGCCTTCCAGGTGTCGGGCGTCAGCTCCTTATTCCCGGTCACGAAGGAAACGATTCCCGCGATTTCCGCGTCGAATACGGTCGCCACCAGGCTGGCCAGCTCTTCCGACTCCTCCGACGTATACTTCAGGTTCATGCCGGTGCGCACGTGCTCTTCGTCCATATATTTCGCGCACGCGTTGGCGATCAGCTCGCCGTTCCACTGAAAGAACGCATCGTTGTCAACGGGTTTGCACACCGTAAATCTGTCGCTTAAGAAGGACCATCTCTTCTCGCCCGCGGGAGTGGATTCCTCCGTCGCATAGTCCACGATGAACTCTTTGGAGCCGTCTTCCGCCACTTCGAAGCTCTCCCCTTCCACGCCGTAGTTGGCCAGGGTGATCCCCTCTTCGCTGTAGAAATAGTCGATGAAGGTCAGGATCGTCCTGATTTTTTCTTCGCTGCAGTTGGCGTTGATGGCGGTCACGCATTCCTCGTTGTATTTGCAGGTGCCCGCCGCCTGCAGCAGCTTGCCGTCCGCGTCCACGAAGTTCCCGAGAACGTCCATCTGGTAGTCCGGATCCGCGTCGGGGCCGCCGTTGGTCATGAACCACTCCGCGCGGTTGTAGTAATCATAGAAGAACGTGCCGTTGCCGTTGATCATGTCGGCTTCCCAGTCGCCCTCCGTGAACGTTCCCGCAGCGAACTGGGGCTGGATCAGCCCTTCGTCGAACCAGGTCTTCATGGTTTCCACCATGGTATAGCAGTTGTCGTTCATGATGTCGAAGGAAAAATCCTTGAAGTGGGGAGCGTAATAGATGCCGTGGGATTCCGTGGCGGAAACCGTGCTCAGGCAGTCGAACCACGCCCCGAAACGGACCGCCCATTCCCGTCCGGTCAGGGGATAATAGTTCGGGTTGTCCGCTCCATAGTACGCTTTCAGCGTGCGCATCGCCTCGGTGAAGTCGTCCACGGTCCGGATGGATTCGGCGTCCACTCCGGCCTTTTCCAGATGGTCCACCCGGTATCCCAGGAAATCGCCGAAGATCGGGGATTCCTTCACGAGCCCGTAGATGGCCCCGTTTTCATCGGTCACCAGCGCTTTGTAGTCGGGGTTGTCGTCGATGTACTTCTGCAGGTTGGGCGCATACTTTTCGATATAGGGCGCCAGGTCCACGAAAGCGCCCTGCGGGCCGTATACGTTGGTCTGGGCCAGCTTCGTCATCACCGCGTCGGGCAGGGTGTTGGAAATGATCCTCTGGTCCACCTCCGCGTAGACGTCGTTGAAGTCGTCGGGCCCCTCCACGTATTCCACATGGATCCCCGTGGCCTCTTCGGCCGCATCGTACCATTTCAGCTCTTCGATCCAGTCCACGTAAGTGTTTCTCATGAACATGGTGTAGCTGTTGTCCCCGGAAACGGCCGCTTCTTCGCCGCTTCCCTCTTCCGCTTCCGTCTGCGCCGCGCTTTCCCCTTCGTTCGTCGCCGCGGCCTGCCCGCCGGTCCCGGAATTTCCGCAGCCGGCCAGCGCGCTGCTCACCAGCGCCGCCGCCAGAATGACGGATACTACTCTCTTTTTCATTCTCTTACCTCCTTTGTGTTCGGTTCCTGTTTCCTGGTGTCATTATGGTTACAGTTTTCGCCCAGAGCGAAACTGATCGCATAATCGATGGCATTGATCAGGCTCAGCTCGCTGGCTTCCCCCGTGCCCGCCTGGTCGAAGGCGGTTCCGTGATCCACGCTGGTCCGGATCACCGGCAGCCCCAGGGTGATGTTGACCCCTTCCACCGCGCCCCATTTTCCCAGCGCTTCGTCGTATACAAACCCCACAACCTTCAGCGGGATATGCCCCTGGTCGTGGTACATGGCCACCACGCAGTCGTACCAGCCGCCCCTGGCTTTGGAAAAAACGGTGTCCGCCGGGACCGGCCCTTCGGCCCGGATCCCTTCCTTCCGGGCGGCCCGCACCGCCGGAGCGATCTCCTCGATCTCCTCTTTTCCGAACAGGCCCCCTTCCCCGCAGTGGGGGTTTAAGCCCGCCACGCCGATGGACGGCGTTTCGATCCCCATCCTGCGGCAGGCCTGGTCCGCGATCCGGATCACCTCCAGGATCCGCTCCTTTTTGACCCGGTCGCAGGCTTCCCGCAGGGATACGTGGGTGGAAACGTGCACCACCCGAAGATCGTGGTGAGCCAGCATCATCGTATATCGTTTCGTGCCCGTAAAGTGCGCATAGATTTCCGTATGCCCGGAATAATGGTGTCCCGCCAGATTCATGGCCTCTTTGTTCAGAGGATTGGTCACCGTGGCGTCCACTTCCTTTTCCATCGCCAGCCGGATCACCTCTTTCACGCAGGCGAACGCCGCGTTCCCCGCTGCTGCGGACACTTTCCCGGTCTCGATTTCCTCCGGATCCGCCACGGGCAGATCCAGCACGTCGATGGTCCCCGGCGCATATCCGCCTTCCGAAGGCCTTTTTACGGGCCGGATCTTCAGGTCCGTCCTCCCCGTAAATTCCAGCGCCCTCCGCAGGATCCTGGCGTCGCCCACCACCAGAGGGCGGCATTTTTCATACAGCTCCGGGCGGCCCAGCGCCTTCACCGCGATCTCCGGCCCGATGCCCGCCGGATCCCCCATGGTGATTCCGATCAGCGGCCGGAAGCCCTCTTTTTTGCCTTCCATCTATTCGATCCCCTCCTTCCGATACCAGTCCAGCGTCTTTTTCAGCGCCTCCATCCCTTCTTCCCCGATGCGGCAGAACGGCTTTCTGCATTTTCCCACCGGATATCCCAGAAGGGAGACGGCTTCCTTGACGATGGTATTGGGATTCCCGTACCGGAAACAGTTCCGGAAGGGACGGATGTTATCCTGATATTTCCTGGCCCGTTCCAGGTCGCCGGAAACGAAGGCGTCGTAAATGCCCGCCATATTTTTGGGGAACACGTTGGCGCAGCCCGCGATTCCTCCCGCTCCCCCTGCCAGAAGGTTCCAGAGGATCAGCGAGTCGTTCCCCGAGAGCACCGAGAAATCCATCCCTCTGGTGCCTTCGATGTATTGCAGCATGTTGTCGAAATTTCCGCTGGAGTCCTTCGCTCCCACGATGTTGTCCACCCGGGCCAGCGTCGCCACCGAGGCCGGCGTCAGGGCGTTTCCCGTCCGGGCCGGAATGTTGTACAGGACGATTGGCAGATCCACCGCTTTGGCCACGGCCGTATAGTGTTCGATCAGCTCTTCCTGGGAGGCCGCCGCGAACCAGGGGGTGATGACGGACAGCACGTCCGCCCCCATATCCTTCGCCCTTTTCGAAAGGCGGATGGTATCCCGGGTGCTCACCGCTCCGGTCCCCGCGTAAACCAGAACCCTGCCCGCCGTCTCCTCGATGACGATCTCCAGCACCCGCTCCTTTTCCTCCTCCGACAGGATATAGCCTTCCCCGTTGGTGCCGAAGGCGAAAATGCCGTGTACGCCGGCGTCGATCAGCCGGTTGACCTGATTGCGCAGCTCCGCTTCGTCAATATTTTCTTCCTCGTCCATCGGCGTCAGGATGGGCGGGATCACACCTCTGATTTCCTTCATATCCGATCCTCTCCTTCAAAATCCGCCCGCGCTCACAGGATTTCCCGGTAAATCCTTTCGGCATCCGCCGGGGTCACCTGCCGCCGGTTGTTCACCAGCAGCCGCTGCACCTGCATCCCCGCTTCCACCAGGGCTCCCAGATCCTCTTCCCCTACGCCGAACTCCTTCAGCGAGGCGGGAACGTTTAAGGTTTTTAAAATCCCTTCCATCCGCCCCAGCAGCCAGTCCGCCTTCTCCTCTTTCGTCCCGGCAGCCCCTCCGGTCAGCCCGATCCCGGTCAGGGCGTCGTAGATTTCCCCGAACTCCCCGAGGCAGGCTTCCCGGTTAAACCGCATGACGGGGAGTAGCAGGATCGCGTTGGATACGCCGTGGGCGATGTGGTATTTCCCGCCCAGCGGATAGGACAGGGCGTGCACCGCCGTGGTGCCGGAGGACGTGATGGCCACCCCGCCGTAAAACGCGGCCAGCAGCATCCCGTTTTTCGCATCCAGCGCATCCGGATCCAGGCAGGCCCGTTCCAGATTCGCAAAAATCAGCTTCAGAGCCTCCATGGCGAACAGGTTCGAAAACGGGTTGGCCTTTTTGGACGTGTAGCATTCGATGGCGTGGGCCAGGGCGTCCAGGCCGGTGGCAGCCGCGATCTTCGCGGGAAGGCTGCGGATCATTTCCCCGTCCAGGATCACGTAGTCCGCCAGCATGGCCGGGTTGACGATCCCCACCTTCAGCTCCTCTTCCGGCACCGCGACGATGCTGTTGGGCGTGGCTTCCGATCCCGTGCCCGCCGTGGTGGGGATCAGCAGGGTTGGCGTCCGCTTTTTCCCGATGAGCGGGTCTTTGAGCATGTCGCGCACGCCGTATTCCTCCGGGGCGGAGACGGAGGCCAGCTTGGCGATGTCCATGACGCTTCCGCCGCCCACGGCCACGATCAGATCCGCCCCCGTCCCGCAAAACCGTTCCACGATCTCCTGCGCCTGATCGCAGGTGGGTTCGGCCGGCAGGTCATCCAGCACCGCCACGGCGAGCCCCGCCTGCCGCAGCAGGCTTTCCGGCTTTTCCAAAAGCCCTGCGGCCCGGATCCCCCGGTCCGTAAACAGGGCGGCCTTTTTGTAGTTCGCTCCGATTTCCGCAATCTTTTCCAGGGAATTTTTCCCGGCAAATACGTTTTTTGGCATTCGCAGCTCATATCGTTCCAACATCGTCGCGCCTCCTGTCACAATCTCTTTCCGATTCCTTCGCGGCGGCCTATGCCTCCACCTTTTGCGCCACCATCTGCAGCAGCTCTTCCTTTCCGAACCCTCCGGATTTGGTGATCACCCAGATCTGTTTCCCGTCGATTCGCATGGAGGAGAGCACGGTTCCCGGCTCCACCTCGCACACCGGCTCGATTTCCCTGCAGTTTGCCTGACTGACGAAGCTCATCAGCGTATCTCCTCCGATAATCATCAGCGTCCGATGGCTGTTCTGTTCCAGCAGCTCCCGCAGGATAATGCCGATCCGGTCCGCGATGCGCACCCTGGCCTCCTCCAGCGGAATGCAGTGGCGTTTTCTGTAGCCTTCAACCGCCCCCGGATTGGAAATCCCGGTATCGATCATCACCACGTTGCTCCGTTTGAAATATTCCTCGAATCCGGCCAGCCACTTCTGCCCATCTTCGGTGATCAGATAGTTTTCTTCCAGCTGCTGTTCCGGCGTCATCACCACGCGGGTATATCCCAGGGACTCCCCGTATTCGATCTGCCGCCTGGTGATGGGGTTGACGCTTCCGCAGGCGATCAGAAGCGGCTGGTTCAGCTTCGGGAAACTCATCTCGCGCCTGCTGATTTCCAGATAGGAGGGCAGGACGGACGCGAACCCCGCGCAGCCGGCCATACACCGAAGCTGGCACTTCTGTTTCAGGTGCTCCGCGATCCGGCAGATATCCTCCTGCGTCTGCGCGTCGAAAATCCCGATGGTCCCCCTGGAAAAATCCGTCCGATAGTTATCCGATTTGTGAAACAGCTTCACCGGGATATCCTCTTTGGCGAAGAGATCCCTGACGTACGGGGATTTCACCGGTTCGAAGGGATCCCTGCCGAACGCGCTCTCGTGGATGGGAACTCCGTCGATATAGTGGACTCCGCCTTCCGTGATCCGGTTCATGGCCGGGAGGGCCGGAATAAACGGCAGGAAGTGCTCTCCCGAAGCTTCCAGCACCGCCCGCAGCTCGCTGCCGATGTTCCCGCGCAGGGCGGAGTCCGTCTTCTTATAAATGTGGGGAACTCCGGCCTCCACCGCCTTCCGCACCAGATAATACACCCTGCGGTAGGCGTCGTCCCCGGAGAGATGACGCGTCTCCGCGTCCACGACCAGCACTTCGATCCGATCGTTCTTCCACAGGTCGTCTTCAATTTCTGAAGAGGTGAGCATTTTTGTTGCGGCTCCATATTCGGCGAACTGGATTCCCGTATCCAGCGCCCCGGTGAAGTCATCCGCAATCAGCAGCAGCTTGACCATAGGTGCTTCCTCTCGTTTGTTTCAATTAGAAACATTTTCCATGTATTTTTCTAATTGTTTCAGTTCTTTTCTTTTATATGTTACATGTTACCATAAATTTTGCATATTGCAACAGTTTTTTGCGCATTTTTCCCGCTTTCTTGTTTTGTTTTGAAACATATCTGTTCATAATTGAAATATATGCTGTTTTATGATATGATTATTTCAAATTAAACCATACAAAAATGCCATGGCATCTCGCCATGGCCAGGAGGGGATCTTGTGAGAAAAATCCGCATACTCGGAATCGCTCCCTATGAAGGGATCAAAAATCTGATGGAGCAGGCTGCGGCGCAAAGGGAGGATATCGAACTGGATGTGCTGATCGGGGATATGGAGGCCGGGGCGGCCATCGCCTCCCGCTATTCGGAGAGCGACCTGGACGTGATCATTTCCCGGGGAGGCACCGCGGAGCTGATCCGGGCCAGGACAGCCTTTCCCGTGGTGGACATCCCGCTGTCCGTTTACGATATTTTCCGTTCCATCAAGCTGGCGGAAAACTACACCGACAAATACGCGCTGGTGGGTTTCCCCGCCATCACGAAAAACGCCCATTTCCTGTGCGACATGCTGCAGTACAACATCGATATCCACACCATCCACAACGAGAGGGAGGCCGCGGACACCCTGAAGAAGCTGCTTGCAGAAGGCTGCCACATGGTCCTGTGCGACATGATCACCAATTCCCTGGCCCAGCAGTACGGGCTGACCTCCATCCTGATCGCTTCCGGGGCGGAGAGCATCGAATCGGCCTTCGACGCCGCCGTGCAGATCGCCCAGTCCCACGAGCGCCTGAAGTCCGACCTCCTCTTTTCCCGGATGGTTCTGGAGGATCATCCATGGCCGGCGGTGGCGTTCGACGTTTCCGGCAGCGCCGTCTTTTTTTCCAAAACCTCCTCCTTCCCCGCGCCCGTCATGGAACAGATGCGCGCCAACATCTCCTCCGTGGCGGGATGCGGGGAAAAGAAAATCTATTACGAATCCTCCGGCCTGCTCTACGTCCTCAACGGCCTGCACAAAGTCTTCGAACAGAGGGACTGGGTGGTCTATTACGTCAACTGCCGCAAGGTCCCCCTGGCCCTGACCAAAAACGGGATCCGCTATATTTCCCGGGAAGAGGCCTTCGATATTTTCTTCAACAGCTTCTACGGCATCACCCATTCCACCGCGACCCTGGGCATGTCCCTGGATCAGTACGCCCAGAGCGCCGCCCCCCTGGTCATCCTCGGCGAAACGGGAACCGGCAAGGAGCCCCTGGCCAGGCTCGTCTACGCCAAGAGCAGGCTGCAGAACAAGCCGCTGGCCATCATCGACTGCGCCCGCATCGGCCCCAGGGGCTGGAGCTTTTTGACCGAACACAACAACTCCCCCTTTTCCGATACCGGCACCACCATCTACATCAAAAATACGAGCGCCCTTTCGGACGCTCAGTTCGCGGAACTCATCAGCATCATCACGGACCTGAACCTGACGGTGAAAAACCGGATGCTCTTCACCTTCCGTTACGAAGCTGACGGCAGCATCCCTGCCAGGTGCCGCCGCGTGCTGGATTCCTTTTCCTGCCTTCTTCTGGAGATCGAACCCCTGCGCTCCCATCTGGACGATATGCCAAATCTGGCCAGCCTTTATATCAGCAATCTCAACATGCGGCTGGCCAAAGAGGTGGTGGGAATCGAGCCCGAGGGCATCCGGCAGCTGCAGTCCTATTCCTGGCCGGGAAACTACGATCAGTTCCAGCGGATCATGAACGAGCTGGTCTTCACCGCGGATTCCCCTTACATCAGGGCGCCGGAGGTCTCCCGGCTGCTGCGCAGGGAGCTTCCCGCCGCCATGCCCCTGTCCACATCCCTGGACCTGCACCGCTCCCTGGAAGAAATCAATCTGGATATCCTGCGCCAGGTCCTGGCGGAGGAGGGAGGCAATCAGAGCGCCACGGCCAAACGCCTGGGCATCAGCCGCACAACCCTCTGGCGGATGCTGCAGAAGACCTGACGGGCCGTCCCCGCGCGCCCGCTCACGCCCCCAGGGCGGTGAGCAGAGAACCCAGAAAGACGGCGAAATCCGCCAGATTGAACACCACCCTGTCCACCGCCGGAATCCCGGTGCGCAGCCTGATGTAGTCCACCACATATCCCCTTTTGATCCGGTCGTACGTGTTGGAAACCGCCCCTCCCAGCAGGAGGGCCAGCCCCGCCTTTTTCAGCCGGCTCCCCTTCCGAAACGGAGTGCGCAAAAACAGGGCCGATACCAGGGCGGTGAGCCCTGCCGAAAGGGCTCGCACCAGCTCCGGGCGCTCCTGTCCCAGATTCAAAAATGCGCCCCGGTTGCGGCTGCTCTCCTTTCGGCGCTCCGCCCTTTTTTTCAGCCAGAGATCCGCGGCCGCAACCCCTGCCGCGATCCAGGCGCATCCCATGGATTTACAAAGTTCTTCCCGCAATTTCATCGAACGTTTTCCTCATATCCAGGCGTCCGTATCCCCACTGGCGGGAGGGGTATTCGTCCGCCCTTTCCTCTCTGGCGCCCCTGCTCAAAAACCCCCGGATTTGCCTTCCGGAAACGAAGGGCGCGTTGTCTTCCACCACGCACCACTGCATCAGCTGGGCCACCGCGCCCGCCGTCAGAGCCGCGGACAGGGCGCTCCCGCTGTAAGGGCCCTGCGCCGTGCTGATCGAGACCCCGGGCGCCGCCAGATCGGGTTTGATCTCCCCGGTCCTGGAAAAGCCCTGGCCGGACTGGTAAAAAAAGCTCCCGTTTTCGCTGTTATAGGAAGTGACCGTCACGGCATCCTTCACATAGGCCGGCATCGTCAGGGTGATCTCCGGCGTCGGCATGAGAAAATAGATCTCGTCGCCGATGAACTGCCTGGGGGACAGCCAGATATCGAACACCGCTCCCGGCACGGTTCTGGCCCCGGCCACAAACACGCTCCAGACGCCCGGAGAAGGCTGCTCAAACCGCATGACGATCAGCTCATCCCCCGTATTTCTCTCGTTTCGGATATAGTTCAGCGTCACCCTGGTCTTTTCGTACACGAAGGTATAGTCCACTTCCCTCCCGGTCCGAAAATCCACCTCCGGAATCACTTCCCCGCCCGGAGAACGGATGCCGATGCGGAAGGAAGCCGGCCGTGTCCCCCACAGCTCCGCCAGAAATCCCCTGGAATTTTCCCCTACCCGGATTTCCGCGCGCTGGGCCTCTTCGGTCAGGGCCGCCCGGAAATGCCCCGCCGCATTGCCCTGATTTCCCCCGCCCACCACCAGCGTCCTGCTCACCTGCTCCGTCACCGACTGCAGATAATCCGTAAAGATGGAGCCTCCGTTATGGCTGCCCAGACTGGTCCCCATCCCCAGGCACAGGACCACCGGCCTCAGAAAGGGGAAGGCGAACCCCTGAGCGTAGCGGACGGCAAACAGAAGATCGTCCGTTCCGTAAGCCGGCACATCCTCCGCCACCATATAGTAGTCCCGAAGGTAGCGCTTCGCCGGTTTCAGCTTCACCACCACCAGGGATACGTCCGGCGCCGCCCCCACGAATCCGGCGCCGCCTTCGATCCGGCTTCCCGCGGCCGCGCTGGCCAGAGCCGTCCCGTGTCCGATCTCATCCCGCTGGGGCACGATGGCGTGCGGGTCCGGCGAGGAGAGCGCTTCGTTGATTCGCTCCTGCCTGTACTCCGTCCCGTAGGCATATCCTTCCGGCGGTTCTCCGCTCTGATCTGTCTGGTCCCAGATCGCCAGGATTCTGCTGCTGCCGTCCGAATAACGAAACACCGGGTTTTCATACGAAATCCCGGTGTCGATGACGGCGAGAATCACCCCTCTGCCGGTCAGCTCCAGCGGGGGCTGCTGCTGCGCCAGAATCCCCGACGCCTCCAGCGGTCCCGGATCGAAGTCCCTGCTCCCTCCGGCCGGAAATCCTTCCAGCCCGTAGAGCTGCGGAATATAGCGATACATGATCCGGGAGGCGGACAGCGGCGGAAGGACGCTTTTGTCCACGTACAGCACCCCGATGGGATCCTCCACCTCCCGGTAGCAGAACAGCTCCCCTTCCTCCGGAAAAACCTCTCCTTCCAGCCGGAAATCCAGGATCAGGCTCCGATAGTCCTCCGAAACGATTTTGTCCCTGCAATCCATGAAAAATATCCTTTTTTCTTCACTATATGCCTTTCTCTTCGATGGCATTCAGCTTTTCCATGTCCCCCAGGGCGTACTGGTTGCTCCGGATATCGATCACGGGTCCCCCCGTCCCTTCCACATAGGCGCGGGTGATGGTCACCCTGCCGATGTTGTCGTCTTTGGGGATCTCATACATGATATCCAGCATGAAGTCCTCGATGATGGAGCGGAGGGCCCTGGCGCCGGTGTCCTTTTTCATGGCTTTTTCCGCGATGGCCTCCAGGGCGCCCTCCTCGAAATCCAGCTTCACCTCGTCCAGCTCCAGAAGCTTCTGATACTGTTTGAGAATGGCGTTCCTGGGCTCCTTTAAGATGCGGACCATCATATCCCGGCTCAGCCCTTCCAGCGTGCAGATCACGGGAAGCCTTCCGATGAATTCCGGAATCATTCCGAAATTGCGCAGGTCCTCCACCGTCACTTTGGAGAGGATGTTCTTCTCCTTGTCCCATTTGTCCTTCAGCTCGGCGTTGAAGCCGATGGAGGTCTGTTTGCGCAGCCTCTGCCGGATGATCTCTTCCAGATCCGGGAACGCGCCCCCGCAGATGAAGAGGATGTTCCTGGTGTTCACCGTGGCCAGAGGGACCATGGCGTTCTTGCTGTTGGCGCCCACCGGGACCTCCACTTCCGCCCCTTCCAGCAGCTTGAGCATCCCCTGCTGTACGGATTCCCCGGACACGTCCCGGGAGGTGGTGTTCTTCTTTTTGGCGATCTTGTCGATCTCGTCGATGAAGATGATCCCCTGCTCCGCCCGTTCCACATCGTTGTCCGCGGCGGCCAGCAGCTTGCTCACCACGCTCTCGATGTCGTCCCCGATATATCCCGCTTCCGTCAGGGAAGTGGCGTCCGCGATAGCCAGCGGCACGTCCAGCAGCCTGGCCAGAGTCTTCACCAGATAGGTCTTGCCGCACCCGGTGGGGCCGATCATGAGGATGTTGGATTTTTCGATTTCAATCTCGTCCATGGTCCCCGTGGCCACCCGCTTGTAATGGTTGTACACGGCCACGGAAATCACCTTTTTCGCGTATTCCTGCCCGATCACGTACTGATCCAGCCGCTCCTTGATCCTGTGCGGGGCGGGGATGGATTTCAGATCCAGGGCGGGCTTTTCCTTCTGCTCCCCGCTCTTTTTGCGGATCTTCTGCTTTCTGGGAATGCCGTCGTTGGTCAGGTCCGCCAGATTGATGAAGCTGATATTGGGAAAGCCCTTTTTCTCCCCGGAGCCGCCTTCCTCCTGACCGCCCTCCTTCGCATCCTTCCCGCGGCCGTCGAACTGGCTGTTGAGCATCTGATACAGGGCCGGATTGTTGAGCATCCCCTGATAATCGTACTGGCTCACGGCGTCCATGGTCTTGTGCATGCAGTCATCGCAGACGCAGATGTGGTTGGGCAGATGAAACATCTTCCCAGCCTTGCTCTCCGGCCTTCTGCAGATAAAACACACGTCCTCATATTCCTTCTTCTCTTCCGATCCCTTCGGATCTTCCGTATGTTCCAAACTGTTTTCCGGATCCTTACGATCCCGATCGTCTCTGTCGCTCATTTCTCCTCCATTCCGAAGTGCCTTTGCGCCGGGGAACGCGCGTCAGATTTCGAATCTGGCGGCTGCACAGGGATACGTTGTACCCCGGAATCTGTTCCGAAGCCGGGAATCCCGGCCTCCTTCCCCGTCACACGTCCGTTTTCATTATAAAGCATCCCTGTATGCCAAACAAGTAAACTTTCAATAAAGTCGCGGACAGGGTCGCCGGAGCGGATCTATCGCGGATTGCCATCCGTATGGATCTGCATATTCTATCAATAAAAAGGACTTTTTATGAGAGAAAATACTCCCGGTCTCACGTTCCTTCGCACCATGGAGAAAGACGCGCCCGGCGCAGCGGCCTGGGTGACGGGAAACAGCGCCAATCCTGGGCTGTCCGGACTGGTAAAATTTTATGCCACCCCCTACGGGGGAATTCTCGTGGAAGCGGAATTTTTCGGGCTTCCCAACAGTTCCGTCCCCGGCAGCACCGGCTTTTACGCCATGCACATCCACGAAAACGGGGACTGCGCCCTCCCCTTCGACCGGACGGGAAATCACTACAGCCGGACCCCGGCGATGCACCCCGACCATACCGGCGACATGATTCCCCTGTTCGCCAATCAGGGATACGCCTGGTGCGCTTTCTACGACAAACGCATCGCCCTGCCCGAAATCATGGGCCGTTCCGTGGTGGTTCACGCGATGCCGGACGACTTCGTCACCCAGCCATCCGGAAATTCCGGAGAAAAGATCGGCTGCGGCGTCATCCGCTGACCGCCCTCCGGGCAGCTCACGGCAAAGCCGTTCGCTGTCCGTTGCCCGTCGGATGCCCGCCCGTGCAGGCACGGCGGTCGCCCTCCGGGCGTATCGCCCGCACATCGGACAGGGGCAGTTCCTTCCCCTATCCGATTAACGCGATTTCACGGGCAGCTCACGGCAAAGCCGTTCGCTGTCCGTTGCCCGTCGGATGCCCGCCCGTGCAGGCACGGCGGTCGCCCTCCGGGCGTATCGCGCAAAACGGGGCCGGCGCATCCCTGCCCGGATGCGCCGGCCCCGTCCCGTTTCCTTCACAGCTTTTACGGCATCTGTTCCTGAGCCCGCTGGCTTCCTTCGTTCAGCTCTTCATAGGAGGAAAGGGTGATCTCCACGGTTTTGGGCTGATATCCCGTAGGGCTTCCCTGCATGATGGTGATCTCCACGGTCTCCCCCGCCTGATAATACTCCATCTGCCGGGTGAGCTCATCCTGATTCCTCACCGCCGTGCCCGCGAAGGCCGTGATGATATCGCCTCTCACCAGGCCGGCCCTCGCCGCGCCGGTGCCCTCGTACACCTGTGCCACGAAGATCCCCTCCGGCATGCCGAAGGTTTCCGACAGGTCGCTGGTCACGTTGATGCAGGAAATCCCCAGATACCCCCTCTCTTCCTCCGAAACCCGGGACTTGGTTTCCCGCAGCATCAGATCCTCGATGATCGGGCGCGCCGTGGAGATCGGGATGGCGTATCCCATTCCTTCCACCACGTTACCCCCGATCTTGCTGGAGTTGATCCCGATGACTTCCCCGTTGATATTGAGCAGGGCGCCGCCGGAGTTGCCGGGATTGATGGCCGCGTCCGTCTGGATCAGGGCGCTGCTGCTCCCCGTCTCGCTGACCTCCAGCGTGCGGTTTAAGGCGCTGATGACGCCTGTGGTAACGGACTGCCCGTACCCCAGAGCGTTTCCGATGGCGATGGCGGGCTCCCCGATCTTAAGGGCGTCCGAATCCCCCATCTGAGCGATGCGGATCGCCTCCCTGGTGGAGGGGGCGATATCGTCCAGATTCACCGCAACGATGGCCAGGTCCACGGCCGGATCCGTGCCCTTGATCTGCGCTTCCACGCTCTCCCCGTCGATGAACTGCACGTGAATGGCATCCGCGCTGTCCACCACATGGTTGTTGGTCACGATCAGAAGCTCCGTGTCGTTTTCCCCGATGATGATCCCGGAACCGCTGGCCTCTTCGTCCTGCGAGTAGGTCTGCCCCCAGAAATCCTGAATCTGCTCCGTGAAATTATTCGTGATGGAGACACAGGCGGGCATGACCTTTTCCACCACGTCGGTCACGTCGGTTACCACCGCCGTCACTTCCCCGCTCTCCCGGATGGTCCCGGCGGACTCGATAGCGCCGGATCCGGGCTCTTCCCCGGAACCCTGCTCTTCCGGGATCCCGGCCGGTTCTTCTCCCTGAACGCCCGGATCCTCCTGATTCCGTCCGTCCTCCAGGGCTTCCTGGGCTACGGTCAGCTGGCTCCTCACGGAGTTCACCGCGAAAAAGCTGATCCCGGCGCAGAATATCACGAAAACGGCGGTGAGCGCCACGGCCGCCGCGATCCTTCCGCCGCGCTTTCCGCCGCCGCGTCTGCCGTTCCCCATACCGGCGCCCGACGGGCGGGTCACGCCGGCGGAGGAACCCTGCTCCGCGTCGTCTCCTCTGTATCGGTCATAATAGTCATACCGTCTCTGCTGTTCCTGCTGCGTCCGGTCGAAATCCCCTTCAAAACGATTCCCGTCGTTTTCGTTATACATGGTCAAAGCCTCTCCCTTTCCTGATCGTGGATCCTCATTTGGTCTCAGTATAAAAAAGATTTGTGATCATTTTGTGATGAAATCGAAAAAAATGAGAAATCCGTCATTTCCAGTAGCTTTTCTGGGAACTGCACCGTTTCACCAGCCACAGGGGCAGCCTGTCATACCTGCGCCCCATCCGGTAGCCGATCCATTTGGCCCCGCTCTGCCAGATCAGCCGGAACAACAGCCAGGGGCGGGTGCGCAAAAGGAAGGCCGCGGTCCGTTTCACCAGCTTCATCCCCTCCCCTTCCGGAGGGACTTCCTCAAAAATTTCCGGATGCTGGGCGTGGGAAACCCCCAGATCGAAATTCCGGGAAAACTGCTGCCTTCCCGTGTAATTGTGGGAATGGATCACCTCAGCGCCGGCCGCGTAGGCGATCTTATACCCGGCCTTCACCGCCCTGGCTGCGAAGATCATATCCTCGTTGAAAATCGTGGGGGAGGCAAAGCCCCCCAGCCGGTCGAAAACGTCCCTCCGGTAGGCCGCGCACACGTTGGAGCAGAAATAGGTTTTGATCCCCAGCCTGGCCAGATCCTCCCGCCCCTTCACCCCGGGCTCTTCCGGATAGTTAAACTGCCGGGTAAAGCGCTCGATGACGCCGCAGTCCTCTTCGGGAAGCTGCCTGGCATAGGCCGCCGCGATCCCGTCCTCCGCGCGCAGGGCGTCCGTCAGGCGCCGGATCAGATCCCGGTCCGCCGGGAGAGCATCCTGGGTCATGCAGACGAAAATCTCAGCGTCCGACCGGGCGACCCCTGCGTTGCGGGTGGCGCCGTGGTCGAACTCCTCCCGCTTCACGCCGTTCACCTCCACTTCCGGATGCCGTGCGAAAAACTCCGGGGTCTCCCAGGGATCCCGCCCCCCTTCCGGCCCGGTTTCGGTATTCATCACGATCACCCGGTTCACCGGACAGGACTGCTCCTCAAGCCGCTCCAGCAGCGAAAAAAAGCGTTCTCCCGGCCGAAGCGCGGGGATAATCACATCCACCTTCATCGAAATTCCCTCCATGATTTTTCGTCCGTGCACAAACGAAACGGACAGAACAGGGGATGCCGCGCGAAGAAACCGCTTCGCCCTGCATCCCCTGCCTGTCCGGCCCCGATCCTACCTCACGTAGGCTGCCGTATCGCTCTTGATCTTTTCGCTGTATTCCTGCACCTGCTGGGAGGGGGTGTAGTCCTCCACCCCGAACAAAAATTCGTGCAGCATCGCCACGTTGTCCGTCAGATCCAGCGGAACCACGCAGTCGCCTTTGGATCCGATGTTTCCGGTGGTCCGGTTGCTCTCGAAGGGAGCGCCGTCCTGCGCCACGATCTCATAGCTGTTCACGTCCTGCAGAATGGAAGCCATTTCCGCCAGATCCAGATTGGTGGAAACGTCGTCGATGGCGCTGTTCAAGATCTCCACGAGGGTGGCCGGGCTGGCCTGTTTCGCCTTTTCCATGCAGGCCATCAGCACCTTGCGCTGGCGCTCGGTCCGGCCGTAGTCGTCGCCCACGTAACGGATCCGGCAGTAGGCCGTAGCCTGCAGCCCGCTCAGCGTCTGGAGCCCCGGCTGCGTCACCTTGACGATATTTTCGTTCAGAGGATCGTTCTCATCCTCCACGAACATGCTTCGCTGGTAGTTGTTCAGATCGTTGATCTCGTTTTCCGCCACGTCGATCTCCACGCCTCCCAGGGCGTCGATCACCTCGATCAGGGCGTCAAATCCCACCGTGATGTACTCCGTAATATTCATGTCGAAGTTCCAGTTGAGCATGTTGAGCGCCTGCTCCGGCCCGCCCTGCGCGTAGGCCGCGTTGGCCTTATTGTACTTGTCGTTGCCCAGGTTCAGATAAGTATCCCGGTAGATGGAGCAGAGCTTCACTTCGCCCGTGTCCTGATTGATGGAGGCGATCATGATCGTATCCGTCCTCTGTCCCTTGCCCAGCTTTCCCTTCCGGGAGTCCACCGCGAACAGGGCGATGTTGCGGTACCCCTTCATCTCCTGGTTCTCTTCCACCTTCTCGTTGAAGACGATGTCTTCCTTGTTGATGTGGACCTTCTCCATCTTTCCGATGGTGCTCATCGCCACGAAAGCTCCCACCAGCGCCACCAGCGCCACCAGTTCCACGGCGAACAGGATAATCCTGCGCTTCTGCCTGGCCTTTCTCTTTTTGGAAGAAACCCGTTTCCCGTTTTTGCTCCCCTTCGCGCTCTGGACGCTCCGTTCGCTCTTTCCTCTGTTGGACGTATTCGATGCCATTCCCTTTCTCTCCTGTCAATATGCATTTTCGTTGATAAAACCCTTGAAAATGGTCAGGAACATGATTTTGAAGTCGAATTCCATGCTCCAGTTTTCAATGTAATAGATGTCGTACTCGATCCGTTTCCGGATGGACGTATCTCCCCGATAGCCGTTGATCTGGGCCCACCCGGTAAGGCCCGGCCGCACCTGATGCTTGATCATGTAGCGCGGGATCTCTTCCTTGAATTTTTCCACATACTGGGGGCGCTCCGGCCTGGGGCCCACCAGGCTCATGTTCCCGATCAGGATGTTGAACAGCTGCGGCAGCTCGTCTATGCTGGTTCGCCGCAGAAACCGCCCCACCCTGGTGACTCTGGGATCGTTTCTCGTGGTCCAGCCCTTCTTCTCCTCCGAAGCGTCCTGCACGTACATCGTCCTGAACTTGTACATCCGGAAGGTCCGGTTATGCCTTCCTACCCGCTCCTGGGAAAAGATCACGGGCCCTCTGCTGGTCACGCGGACGAGCAGGGCCACCGTCAGCAAAAGCGGGGACAGGATCACCAGCCCGCACAGGGATCCGACGATATCCACCGCCCGCTTGGCCACCGCGTTCATGGTATTGGACAGGGGGACGTATCGGATGTTGATCACCGGCAGACCGCTCAAATCCTCCGTATAGGGCTTGCCCGGGATCAGGCTGTTGTAATCCGGGATAAATTTCGTGTGCACGCCGGATTTCTCGCAGAGGTTCACGATCTCCTCCAGCCTGTCGTAATCGGACAGAGACAGGGTGACCGCGATCTCGTCCAGCTTGTTTTCGGGCAGGATATACAGCAGGTTGTCGATGGAGCCCAGGACCTTGACGCCCTTATAGACGGCCCCTCTGGGCACGCTGTCGTCCAGGATCCCCCGCACCACGTAGCCCCACTGGGGATTGGCCATGATGCGGTCGATATATGCTTCCGCGGCCCGGGAATACCCCACCAGGAGGATATGCTTTAGATTATACCCCTTTTTCCGGAAAAGATGAAGGAGCCTGCGGATCAGCGCCCGCATCAGCACGGAATTGACCGTGTTTAAAACGGCAAACAGGGCCAGCATGGAGCGGGAAAAGTCCTTCATCTGGGAAAACCAGGAGTTCGCCAGAAACAGCACCGCCAGAAACAGGGTGATTCCCACCACGTTGGCCTTCAGAATATTCAAAATTTCATTTTCCGTGCGCTGCACCCGTTTGGGCGCATACAGCCGGAAACCGGAATACAGGATCAGATAACCGGGCACTACGAAATAGAGGGCGCTGAGATAGATGCCCACATGCAGCACGCCTATGCTTTTATCCGCAAACCAGCTCCCGAACATCAGCCACCAGGCCAGCAGATAGGAGCCGGCGATGACGACCGCGTCCAGAACTACGTGGAGCCGGTTAAAAAACTTCTGGTTATCCTTGATCATTCCGTCCGTTCCCCATGCACCAGTTGTAGTATACAATATCCGCCAAAAAAGTACAAGAAGTTTCCCCCGTCAGAACCGCCGGAAGAGATTCGCCCACAGCTCCAGCTGAATTTTCGCGTAATGGCCGATATTTTTCCACGCAAACCGCACTTTTCTTTTCTTTCCTTCCGGGCTCCGGCACAGGGCGACGCCCTGCGCCAGCCCTTCCCGGTAGAGCTTTCCGAAGCCCTTTTTCACAAAAAACAGATATTTGATCCCGAATCCCGCCAAGAGGAACGGGGCGTTGATCACGAGCTGCAACAGCGGCATGTTTTTGTAGATCAGATAGACGTTGTTGCGGGAAGAATGGGCGATCTTAAAGGCGTTATAGCGGGAACCGGAAAACCCGCTCCCGGCGTGATACACCACCGCAGCCGGCTCCACCACGTTGCGATACCCCAGGATCCTGGCCCGGTATCCCAGATCCACGTCCTCCAGATAGGCGAAATGGTTCTCGTCGAACAGCCCCGTCCGCTCCAGATAGTCCTTCCGGTACAAAACGGCGCCTCCGCAGTTGGAAAAAACGGCCCGCCTTTTCCTGTAGCGGGCGCTCTCCTTCCCCTTCCCGACGGCGTAAGCCCAGCCGAAGGCGGAATACAGGTCCCCGGCCGTGTCCACCAGCTCCGGCTCCCGCATGGAGAGCATTTTCGCCCCCACGGAAAAAAACCCGTCCGCCGATTCCATGGCGCTTTCCAGCCTCCCGATGCAGTCCGGCTCGATGGTGGTATCGTTGTTGAGCAAAAACACATAGGGCGTCCGGGCCGCCAGGATCCCGGCGTTCACCGCCGCGCAGAATCCCCGGTTTTCCGGAAAGGCGATGAGCTGCGCTTCGGGGCAGTTTTCCTTCACCCATTCACGGCTTTCGTCCGAAGAGCCGTTATCCACCACTATAATAGACGCAGGAACCGCGCTTTTGGTTGCGCTTTCCAGACAATTTTTCAAAAAATCGATCCCGTTGTAATTGGGGATGATCACCGTCGTTTTCAAGCCGCCGCTCCTTTACCCGGGCGGGCCCATGGGATCCCAGAGGATCAGCTGCCCGCGCTTTCTGATTTCCTCGCAAAAGGCCGCGCTCTGCGCAAAAGCCGCTCCTTCCGCCGTTTCCCCCTTCGCGTCCGAAATCCGTCCCAGCGCTTCCTGCCGGAGAGCCTCCAGCCCGGGAGCGGCCTTCATGCAGCGCACGTCCGCGACGCCCACGTCCTGCTGGAGCGACGCCCGGTGCATGGGGCCGGAAAAGCCCCTGCGCAGCCCTCCGTAGAGCATCCCGCCGTCCGCCAGATAGATCCCGCTCAAAAAACGCCTGCCCCCGGGCAGCGGCCAGGCAACGGCGCCCACCTCCGGGCGCTGTGCGAAAATATCCCCTTCATAGTCTACCCGGTAGAAGCCCAAATGTTTCAGATGGGAAACTCCGGCCTTCCAGCCGGCCCTGCGGCAGTAGTCCTCCACCGCCCGCCGCCCGGCCTCGTAGGCGTAAGCCTTGCTCCTGGGATTGGCCGCCGTGGATTCCTCATGGCAGCGCCAGTGATACAGCACCTTCGGAACGTGCAAAAAATGAATTCCCTCCGCCATGGCCCGCAGCACCAGGTCGTAATCCTGGGCGCCGTCGTACCCGGGGCGCAGCAAAAGCCGTTTCAAAAGCCCCGTCTCCATCACCAGAAAATGGCAGATGTAATTGTTCGTCAGCAAAAGATCCGGATTGAAATCCGTCTTCCGGTGCGGCTCGTAGAAGCGCGCCGCCGCACCGTCGCATTTATCTTCATCGGAATACAGCGCCTGCGGCCGCATTCCCGTGGCATTCTCCCTCATCGCCGCCCGCCCCATCTCGTAGAGGGCGTCCGGCGTCAGCAGATCGTCGTGATCCAGAAGGCCCGTGTATTCCCCGCGGGCCATTCCGATCCCTTCGTTGGTGTTGCCGGCGATCCCCAGATTTTTCTCCAGTTTCAGATACCGGATACAGCCAGGCAGAAATTCCCTTCCCTCTTCGGCCGCCCGGAAGGGAACGCCGTTCTCTGCGGCCCAGCTTCGGGCCGTCTCATAAACAGAAGCGTCCGCCGTGGCGTCCGAGAGCAGCAGCTCCCAGTTCGGGGTGGTCTGCTCCTTCACGCTGGACAGCAGGGCGCGCAGGTGTTCCGGCTTCGTGGCATAGGCGGGCACCACCACTGAAAAAGAGGGGCCTCCGGATGCGCTCCGGCGCTGCCGCCTTCGCTCCTCCTCCTCTGGCTCCTCGTAGACATAGGGGGCTCCCTTCGCCGCTTCCAGCCTTTCCAATACCGCCGCGAGCGCTGCGGACGGGCCGTTTTTCTTCATATAATACCATGTCTTTTTCAAGTTGGAAAGACTGATTACCGCCATACCAGTTTCGTTTTCCCCTAAAACCATAATAATCGGAACCTGCGCCCCGGTCCTCCTCTTTCCGGAGCCGGAGCGCAGGCCATTCTTCGCTTACAGGATCGCCTTCAGGTCTTCCGTCAGCTTCTCCACTTTCTGCTGTGCATCTTCCAGGCTGTTCCCCTTGACGCCCATATAGAACTTGATCTTGGGCTCGGTCCCGGACGGGCGGGCGCAGCACCAGGAATTGTTGGTGAGGTCGAAATAGAGGACGTTGGATTTGGGCAGGCCGGTGGGGCTCACCTTCCCCGTCTCCAGATCGGTCACCTGGTCTCTGTCGTAGTCGCGCATCTCGGTAACCTGAAGATCTCCGAAGTTCTTCGGCGGGTTGCTTCTCAGCCTGTCCATGATCTGCGCGATCTGGGCCGCCCCGTCGATCCCCTTTAAGGTGATGGCGTACTGCGTTTCCCTGTAATAGCCGTACTTCTCGTACAGCTCGATCATCTGATCCCAGCAGGTCTTGCCGTGCTTCTTGCACCATGCCGCCATCTCGCACAGGCACATCACCGCCACGATGGCGTCCTTGTCCCGGGCGTGGGTTCCGGCCAGGCAGCCGTAGGACTCCTCCAGGCCGAACACATAGTGTCCCTTGCCGCTCTGCTCCATCAGCTTGATCTGTTCGCCGATGTATTTGAACCCGGTCAGCACTTCCACGAACTTCACGTTGTAATCCGCCGCGATGGCCGCCGCCATGTTGGTGGTAACGATGGTGGACACCATCACAGGATCCTCCGGCATGGTCCCGGTGGCCGTGCGCTCCCTGAGGATGTATTCCGCGATCAGCATGCCGGACATGTTTCCGGTGAAGGAGACGTATTCCCCGGTGCCGGTATCCTTCGCGTAGATCCCCAGGCGGTCCGCATCCGGATCCGTGGCCAGGACGATGTCCGCGTCCACCTTCTTCGCCAGCTCCAGGGCCAGTTTGAACGCTTTGGGATCCTCGGGGTTGGGATAATCCAGCGTGGTGAAGGCGGGATCCGGGCGCTCCTGCTCGGGAACCACGTACACGTGCTTGAAGCCCAGCTCCGCCAGAATCCTTCTCACCGGCTTGTTTCCGGTGCCGTGGAACGGGGTGTAGACGATCTTCAAATCCTCCGCCATCTCCTGGATGATCTCCGGATGGATGATCTGCTTCTTGAGCTCCTTCATATAGGCCACGTCGATCTCTTCGCCGATCATCTGATACAGGCCGGCCTTCATGGCGTCTTCCTTCGACATGGTCTTCACGGTGTGGTAATCCGTCACGTTCTTCACTTCCGTGATGATTTCCTTATCCTTGGGGGCGGTGACCTGAGCGCCGTCCTCCCAGTAAACCTTGTAGCCGTTGTATTCCGGCGGGTTGTGGCTGGCCGTCACCACGATGCCGGAAATGCAGCCCAGCGTGCGCAGCGCGAAGGAGAGCTCCGGGGTGGGGCGCAGCTCGTCGAACACGTACGCCTTAATCCCGTTTGCCGCCATGCATCTGGCCGCTTCGTCCGCGAACTCCGGGGAGAAATAGCGGGAATCGTAAGCGATGGCGACCCCCCTGTCGGCTCCCCCCTGTTTGAGTATGTAATTGGCCAGGCCCTGCGTCGCCTTTCTCACGGTGTAGATGTTCATCCGGTTCGTACCGGCCCCGATCACGCCGCGCAGTCCGCCCGTCCCAAATTCCAGCTCCTTGTAGAACCTGTCCTCGATCTGCGCGGGATCGTCCGCGATCTTGCGCAGCTCTTCCTTCGTCCCTTCGTCGAAGTAAGAGTCCTCCAGCCAGAATTTGTACTCCTCCATGTAACCCATAATTTTTACCTCCCTGTTGGTTTTCAGCGGTTTTCTATAGTATACACCAAATCCTCACACCCGTAAAGAAAAGTCCGGCTTATCGAGGGAGAAATTCGGATTGAAATACGGGTCTCCCGCCTCCAGTTCCGCCTTCCATTTCTCCCGGAAACGGGCGGACTCCTCCTCATAGCGCTTCGCCTTTTCCCCTTTGTCGTCCAGCCCTCTGGACACGGATTCATAGTGGTACAGCTCCGCGAACGGGGTGAATACGTTCAGATAACCGGCCCTGCGCAGCTTCAGGCAGAAGTCCACGTCGTTTAAGGAGACCGCGAAGCTCTCGTCCAGCCCGCCCACCTCTTCGTACAGGGACTTCTTCACCATCAGGCAGGCTCCGGTCACCGCCGTCATATCCTGGGCGTAGCAGAGCCGCCCCATGTAGCCCAGATTTTCCCGCTTCTGCCGGTAATGCACGTGCCCGGCGGTGCGGTGGGCCCCCAGCCCGATCACCACCCCGGCGTGCTGGATCGTCTTGTCCGCATAATAGAGTTTGCCGCCCACGGCCCCTACGTCCGCCCTCTGGGCGTACATCAGGAGCTCTTCCATCCAGTTCACCGTGATCACCTGGGTGTCGTTGTTCAGAAGGAGGACGTAATCCCCGTCCGCCGCCCCGACCCCGAAGTTGTTCACCGCGGAATAGTTGAACTCCCCTTCCCAGGTGACGATTTTGATCCGGGGGTTGTTTTTCAGCTCGTCATAGCAGGAAAAAATCTCCCTCGTTTCGCTGTTGTTCTCCACGATGACGATCTCGTAGTTCTCCCAGGTGGACTTTTCCACGATGGAGGAAACGCAGCGGCGCAGATCCTCCACATGGTCCCGGTTGGGGATCACGATGGAGATTTTGGGCTCCCCGACGATCTCGTATGTGATTTTGAAAATCGTCTCGAAGGCCCGGGTGCTGGTGATCGTAAAATGCCGGAACCCGTGCTTGCGCAGATGGTCCGCCACCGCGTTTCTGGCGGACTCGATGGCATAGGGCTTGGCCGCGATACTGGCCGCCGTGCTGCCCGCATGGGACCGCCAGTAATACAGCAGCTTCGGCACGTGGACGATTTTTTTCGCCCGGTCCGTCAGCCGCAGGATCATGTCGTGGTCCTGGGCGCCGTCGAACTTCGGCCGGAACAGTTCGGTCCCGTCCAGAAGCGTCCTGTCGAAGACGCTGAAATGGCAGATGTAGTTGTTGGCCCGCAGGTTGTCGATGGCGTAGTCCGGCTTGAAGTGCATGGTGATCATTTTGTTGATGTCGCCGTCCCGAAAGGTGGCCTCGTCGCAGTAAACGTAATCCGCCCCCTGTTCGTTGATGACCTTCGCGTATTCGTACAGGACGCAGGGATGGAGGATGTCGTCGTGGTCGAAGAGCCCGATGTATTCCCCCGTGGCCATTTTCAGGCATTCGTTGGTGTTGCCTGAAATGCCCTCGTTCTTCAGAAGCTTGCGGTATACGATCCGGGGATCCTTCGCGGCGTATTCCCGGCAGATCTGCCCCACCTGAGCGTGAGCGTCGTCGGAACCGTCCGCCAGGCACAGCTCCCAGTTGCCGTAGGTCTGATTCTGCACGGAATCAATCATCTCATGCAGGAAATCCTGCGGGGTGTTCCACAGCGGCACCAGGATGCTGATCTTGACCATCCGGTCGAAGACCGTTTCCTCCTGCCTTTTGCGCTCCTCTTCGTCCGGAAAGCTGCTGGTCCCGTAATGGGTCATGGCTTTCCTCTCCCAGGCCTTGTAGCGCAGCTTCTGCACCACCCCGCCTATGCTGCCGCAGTTTTTCAGACGGTCCGCCTGACGGATGCAAAAATGCATGCATTTCCGGGCCGGCGCGGAGGCCTTCCACACCGGATTGTTTTTGATCCGGTTGAGCTTAAAGGTCAGCTCGTCCACCTGATCCTCCAGCTCGGCCACCCGGTTGGCCAGATAGACCGCCTTATAATGCTCTTTTTCGTATGCTTCCCGATAGTCTTTTTTCTTTTCTTCCATATCGAACCTTTCCGCCCTCCGTCAGCCGGTTATCGTGATGGTCTCCGCGCTGAACCGGTACAGTTTCTGCCTGGAGCACTGATCCTCCCACAAAAATCCGATCAGGTACTCGCCCTCCGGCAGGCTGTCCCTCTCGAAGGCCGCGCACACGCCCGTCAGCTTCGTGTGGATGATCCCGTTTAAGTTGGCGTCGATGTCCGGACGGTATTGTCTGGAACAGGGCAGCTTCCACACGGTTTTTTGATCCGCCGGATCCGCCGTCTCGCTGGAGCCTTCGGCCAGGTATCCCTTTTCCACCGGCTTTAAGAGCAGGTTGAACCGGTAGCGGCAGTTATCCACCATCAGCGCCCAGCTCCATCCCTGGATGAACCAGTCTCCGCGCCCGCCCTTTCCGGTCTGCCATTTTTCCATATCCCCCGCGAACTCGATGCCCATGCGGAGCACTTCGTTATGCCACTCCGGACGAAGGCCGCCTTCGATCTTCTCCGGCGCCACCTTTTCCACCCGCTTTTCGAAGTCGTAGCGGCAGCCGGTATAATATTCCGCGTCCAGCACGTCCCGCACCAGATACCGGTGGTAATAGGGATCCCGGTTGTACAGGGAAGGGTGCAGTTCGTAGAGCATGTTCAGCTCGCAGTGCAGCCTGCGCAGCTTTTCCGTGCTGTCGTCCGCCCCGCGGCTTAAGGACTCGTGATGGATCAGGGAAACGTCGTTTCGCACCACGTTCACATATCCCAGATCGTGAAGGTGGTAGCAGAATTCCACGTCGTTGAAGGCCACCCGCAGCTTCTCGTTGAAGCCGCCCGCCTCCTGGTAGATGCTCTTTTTCACCAGCAGGCAGGCCCCCGTCACCCCCAGCACGTCGAAGGCCAGACGGTTTTTCATAAAATAGTATTCGTTGGCATCCGAGCGGAACTGCAACTTGTGGGCCGGCCCCAGATGGATGTTGGTGATCCCCGCGTGCTGAATGATCTCCGTGCCGGGATAGATGAGCTTCGCCCCCACCGCCCCCACATGGGGCAGCACGGCCTTTTCCATCATCTTTTCCAGCCAGTCCTCCTGGGTGATTTCGATATCGTCGTTGAGCAAAAGGACGTAGTCCCCCGAAGCCATGGAAACGCCGATGTTGCACATCCTGGAAAAATTGAATTCCATGGGCTCGTAATGGTACAAAAAGCGGTGTTCGGGCCTGAGCATATCGCGCATCCTCTCGATGCGCTCCCTGTTTTTGGCGCTACTGCCGTTGTCCACCACGATGATTTCGAAGTCCCGCCAGGTGCTGGCCTCCATCACCGAGTGGATGCAGTCCGAAAGCACCCCCGGGTTGTCCTTGCTGGGGATGACGACGGACACCTTCCCCCGGGGGCGCAGCGGCCAGCCCCTGCGCCCGTAGGCGGCCCGCTTCAGATCGTCGAAGCGTTCCTCCTGTCCCCAGGGTTCTATGCTCCGGCGATGGAAGAGCACGCTGTCGATATGGTCGGCGCTTCCGGCAATCTCCACCGCCTTGAGAACGAAATCGTACAGGTTGCGGCGGGCGTCCGGCTCGCCCAGCCACTGCACATGGCTGCCCTCTTCCCTGCGGACCGCGAAAAAGCCGCCGAAATAGAAGTAGGAAATGAGGGTGTCCGGAGACCAGTCTGGCTTGAGCCAGGGATTTTTGCGCTTTTTGTCCGCCCCGATCTCGTCCTCGTCCGCATAGAGGACCACCGTCCCTGGATGCCTGGCGAAATAGTCGGCGACCAGGGCCAGCTCCCGCATATCCGGCGTCCCGTCCGGCGCGTGGAAAATCAGGATATCCGCGGCCGAGTGGTCCGCGAAGGAAAAATTCTCCCCGCATTCGTCGTAGGAGACCACCTCCATGCGCAGGTCCTTCCCCTTTAAGGACAGGCATTCACGCTCCCGCCGTTCCTTTTCCCGGATCCATTCGTCGTAGGAAAGGTCCTGGGCCGCGATCCGTTCCTCATAGCGCCTGTATTCCCGCCGGGCCAGACTTTTCTGAAACTGATTCTTTATTTTTGAAACCAAAAGCGTTTCCTCCTCGTCATCCGGGCTTTCAGATCCTGCAGCATCTCCGGGGTCAGCCAGAGGATCTGCAGCTCGATTACCAGGGTGCCCTCCCCGTTTTCTTCCGCCCAATCGCCGCCCAGAGCGTCCAGGCGGACGTTGATGTTGGGATCGTCGTCGTCGAAAAGCACGGCGGTCATCCCGTCCCTTCCCGGCGTCAGCGTCCCGCCTCCGTCTCCCAGCACCTCTCCGTTGGTCACCACCGCATCGGACAGCTGCCGCGCGGTCAGCTTCCTGTCCTTCCAGGTCACGGCTTCCAGCCGCACCAGGCAGGGCGTTTCCGCGGGATCCAGGCGGATTCCCTTCACCCCCGCTCCACAGCGGATCTCGGCGCGGATCCGGTCGTCCGCCGTATAGGCGTCGTGAAGATACCAGGAACGCTCCTGGCTGTAGCCCTCTCCCAGATCCTCGAAAACCTGCACGATTTTGCGGTCCGCGTGAGCGAAAAACTGCTGCCACGGCACCGCCATATGGCCGATCAGGTGGCGCATGTCCGTCACCGCCGTCCGTTTTCCCCCGTCCTCTTCCCGCATGATTTTTTCCTGGAAGGCCAGTTCCCCGGCCCGAAGCTGCGCGAAGCGCTCTTCGTCCATTCCCATTTCCCGCAGGATCTTCTGCAGGATGGGGTGCTTCGCCCGCTTTTCGTTTTCCAGCACATAGCAGTACAGCGCCCGGCGCACGATATCCTCCGGGTCCAGATCCCTGGCCACCCACTCGTAATCGATCAGGGTCCACTTTTCCTTCTGCACGCAGATATTGGGGAAAATCAGGTCGTAGTCCTGAAGGTTTCCCTCCGCGTTCCAGGAGACCAGGGCCCGGTATTTTTCAAACAGCGCGCGAAATCCCCCGTCGTCGTTTTCCTGCAGGCAGGTGTCCAGCAGTTCCTCCAGGGTGACCGCGTCCTCCAGAAATTCCAGCAAAACGCTGCTGCGGCCGTCCGCCTCTTTCTTTTGAATCAGCCGGTTCACCTCCAGGCCGCTTCCCGCAAACCGGTCTTCAAAGGCCCAAAAGTGCTCCGCCAGCTTTTGGATATGGGCGTCCGCCGCCCCATTGTCCGCGATCTTTTTCACATACCGCTTCCCTTCCGCCGTATGCCCGATGTCGGTGCGGATGCAAAGATGCCTGGCCCGGTCGTTGGAAAACCGGGTGTAATCCGTCTCCAGCTCCGGCCCCGTCACCACCAGGAAGGAGTTGCTGTACAGGGGGAACAGCCCTTCCCGGATGAGCATGTCGAACACCTTTTTTTCATCGAACAGAAGCATCCGGTCCCGGTCGAAGTTGCGGAGGTTGTTGGTCAGTTCCCCCACCTTCGGCAGATACCGGTCGGAATAGGCCATGGTCATGAATTTATAATCCGGATAGGGATAATAAAAGCGGTACTCCTCCTCCCCGCAGTCCGCGAGGATCTTTTCCAGCCCCCCTTTGGTGAAGGTGCGCGCCGCGCCCCCGTCCGGATAGTCCTCCAGCCCGGAAAAGAAGCTGCCCAGATGGTCTTCCCTGCATCCGGCCCAGTATTTTAAACCCATCTTGTTCTCGATGGCGATGACCACGTGGCCTCCGGGTTTCACGTGCCTTTTGACGATCCGGTAAAAATCGTGGAACGGCGTTTTCGTCCCGATGTAGCTCTGGCCGTATTCGAACGCCCCGATCAGGCAGACGTAATCGTAATCCGTCTCCAGCCCGGGCTCGATGTCCTGGAAATTCCCCACGTGGATCGTGATATTGTCGCATTCCCGGTGGCGCCAGGCGTTGATCAGGCTCCGCTTTCTGGAAAGATCCACGCAGGTGACGCTCCCCGCCTTCTGCGCCAGACAGCCGGCGATGGCCCCGCAGCCGGATCCCACTTCCAGCACCTTCATGGATTTGTCCATGGGGAGCCATTTTACGATATTTTCCCGCAGATCGGAGAGATGATAGAGCACCTCCCAGCTGCGCTTCTGGCGAATGACTTCCGGATAGCGTTCTTTTGGCACGGCGCGGACGATCTGCAGCAGTTCGTCTTCCGACGCCCCGTCGCAGTAAAAATCCTCCCCGGGATAACGGCTGTAGTTCAGGGTGACGCCGCCGATTTTCTCCGTCCTGTCAGTTCCCATACGTTCCGATCTCCTTTACTTCCACTTTCGATTCCATATCGAAGTATCCCACCGTATCCTTATCGGAAACCACCGTGATGTTGAGCACGTCGTAGAGCCGGTGATAAACGGTAAACTCGTCCTTTTCATAGCCCGTCACGCCCAGGGAAATCAGGTAGTCCCCGCCCTGGAGGAGCATCCGCTGCGCAAAGGTGATTTCCAGCGTCTGCCCGGCCTTCGCGCTGTCCAGAAAGCTCTTTTCGAACATCGTGTTGGTGCCGGTGATTTCCACGCCCTTGATATTTTTGATGGAAAGGGCGAAGATGGGGGCCGGAAGGTCCCGATGGATCTTCACCCGCATGCGCATGGTGAAGGGATCCCCCTTCAGAACAGCCGAGGTGCGCACCCCGTTTCGGTCCTCCAGGAAATATTCCACGATCTCCGCTTCCTTCGTCCCGTATTCCAGGGTTTCGGGATTCACGCCCGCCTGGGGCCCTTTGTTCCCGGAG
>OEQQ01000032.1_pt1 | contig 44933 bp, 51 predicted proteins | sample 1539741 | NCBI WGS metagenome assembly OEQQ01 (sample SAMEA3891876, study PRJEB23780) | metagenome | biome: terrestrial biome; feature: animal house; material: Caecal content | place: Italy | collected 2015-05-05
GAAGTGCAGAAAATTTTTATTTTATTTCATTGTCTACTTGACGGGGAGCAGTTCACCGAAGCTCCGGGTTTTTGTTATGCGTGTTTGTGATTTTTTATGGTCATCCAGATTCTGACGCAAGTGGAAACCAGAAGAATGCCCACCGCCAAGGCACCGGCTACAGAAATGGTCTCCGAGCTTTTCATGGTAAAGTTGTCCATATCACCCACTGCAATAAAATTGGAGGCGTAGTAGATCCCGGCACCGGGAATCAAAGGGAATATGGACACAACCAGATAGGAGATTGCAGGATACTTCCGGACTCTCGCCATGACTTCGGCATAAACAGCAGAGGCAATGCTGGCATACAGACAGGAAAGGAACAATGAACAGCCAAGATACAGGGAGAAAGAGTAAACCGCGTAGCACAGCACACCTCCCAGGGCACACAGGTATCCGCCCGGTCCGTGAATATTGAACAGGATGAAAAAGCCGGTACAGGCTACAAAAGTGGCGATTGCAACCACAAAAAAATTGTGAGACAAGGGGGCAGGCATGGAGGGGATGGAATAGAGGGTATTTGCTACGCCCCGCCCCAGTCCGGTGCCCAGAGCAATGGCGGCGGCAATCATAAAAACCTGGGCAATCCGGTTAATGCCGGAATTGGTATCCCCGAAGATAATGTCCCGCATTCCGTTGGTAAAGAGAAGCCCAGGCACCAGAATCATCAATGCACCGATGATGACCGCATCGGAGTTCCGGCAAATTCCCACACTTCCCATAAGGTAGGCAGGAACCGCCATGATAAATGCGGCGGAGATGGTGCTGAAGAAGGGATTTACATTCAGCTTTTCGCAAAGGCGGTTAATTAGTCCCACCAGAACACCGCAGAAACCGGAGCAGAGTGCATCCAGCATATCGCCGCCGAAGAAAATGGCAAAGCCGCCTGCTCCCAGAAAGCAGCCCAGTAGAACAACCGGCAGGGAATAGACAACCCTGGCCCGGTCTACATCTTCCAGCCACTTCATGGCAGTGGAGACCTCCGGTTTTTCCCGGCAAATTCTGCGGCACAGGTTATTGTATTTTTCCACGGAGTCCAGATCGTTGCCATGAACGCCGATTCTCCGCATTCTTGTAATGGGTTTTCCCGTTTCCGTCAGAATACTGACGGTCACACAGTTGGGTATGGCAAAGGTTTCACTGGGAATTCCGTAGGCGGACAGAAGCCGATTGATACTCTCCTCCACCCGAAAGGTCTCAGCTCCGGACATGGCCAGCCGGTATCCCAGATCCGTAGCCAAATCCAGCAGCAAATTATATTCCATAAAACTGCCCCTTTTCTCCTTGGATAACGCAGTCAGTATAGCATATTCACCGGGCTGATTGCAAGAGCTCCTTAAGAGAATGAACAGGGTACGGAGAATTTTACCGGGATTCTCTCTTGTGAAAGAGGTGAGTTTGTGATATAATATACAAAAAGAAGGGGAGACGAACACCTCTTTTTGTATCGACAGGAAGGGAGACTGTAATATGCGAGAAGACTTCTATTTTGATTCCTGCGGAAAAGGAAGAATTCACTGCTGCCGGTGGCTGCCGGAGGGTGAAGTGAAAGGTGTTTTGCAGATTGTCCATGGGATTGCGGAACATATCGGCAGATATACTGATTTTGCGGAATACATGAACGCCATGGGCTATCTTGTGGTGGCGGAGGATCATATGGGGCATGGCCGTTCCGTAGCTGCCGGACAGCCTTACGGCTATTTTTACGGCGGATGGTTCTCTGCGGTAAAGGACACGCATACGCTTTTAATGCTCACGAAGAAGGAATATCCCAACGTGCCTTATTTCCTGCTGGGACATTCCATGGGCTCCTTTATGACAAGAACCCTTCTGGCCCGTTACCCGGACTGCGGTCTGACAGGCTGCATCCTGTCCGGCACCGGCGGTATGGCGCCGGTGGTCCTGAAAGCTGGGAAGAAGCTTTTGCAGCAGATTTGCCGCCGTCGGGATGAGACCAAGCCCAATCCCAAACTCCAGAGCATGGCCTTTGGCACCTATAACATGCACATTGAACATCCCAGAACCCCCTTTGACTGGCTGACAAGAGATAAAAAGATAGTGGATGCCTATATGGAGGACCCTCTGTGCGGCTTTGTAGCCAGCAGCGGCCTGTTCCGGGATATGATTACGGGAATGGACTATATGCAGGATAAAAAGAATCTTGCCAGAATGGACAAGAATCTGCCTGTCCTGTTCGTCTCCGGCAAGGAAGACCCGGTGGGAAGCTATGGAAAGGGCGTAGAGAAAGCGGCGTCCTCCTTCCGGGAGGCTGGGGTGATTCATGTGTCCTTCCGGCTGTATCCTCTGTGCCGCCACGAGCTGCTCAACGAGATTAACAAATCGGAAATCTATAAGGACCTGGCGGAGTGGATTGCGGAAACCGCCGCTTCCAAATAGTCTAATTTATCGGACTATTCATCTGATAGAATACACCCATCAGAACAAAGGAGTGTTCAGGATGTATTCTATGCGGAATGTAAACGGTCATATTCAGGTGTACGACTACAAAGGTGCTTTTCTGTTCTCGGCAGACAGCGAACGGGAAGCCAGAGAGGAAATGGAGACCTATGCGGAATTTGCGTCTTGAACTTTGCTATGATGGGACACGCTACCGGGGCTGGCAGCGCTTGCCCGGTGTGGAGAATACCATCCAGGGTAAGCTGGAAAAGACCCTGTCCAGAATCCTGGAAGAGCCCATTGAGATCATTGGCAGCGGACGAACGGACGCAGGAACCCATGCCTTGGGCCAGGTTGCCAACTTCCACTGCATAAACCGGATGCCCAGTGAGGAGATTCTGAGAAAACTGCGGGAATTTTTGCCGGAGGATATGGGCGTTTACACCTGCAAGGAGGTTTCACCCCGATTCCACGCCAGGCTGAATGCCCGGGAGAAGACCTATTGCTACCGTCTTTGGAACAGTGAAGAGCCCTGCGTGTTTCAGCGGCGCTATGTCTATGGGGATTCCAGACCCTTGAATCTGGAGGCCATGGAGCAGGCGGCGGAGCATTTGGTTGGCACCCACGATTTTTCTGCATTCTGCGGAAATAAGAACCAGAAAAAATCCACTGTGCGTACCATTTATCGCATAGAAATTCTGCCCAAGGGCCCTGAACTGCAATTTGTATTTACAGGTGACGGCTTTTTGTACCATATGGTGCGGATTCTGGTGGGAACGCTGCTGGAAGTGGGCAGGGGAGAACGGGCACCGGAAACCATTTCTGCCCTGTTTGGAAAAAGGCGGGAGCTGGCGGGGCAGACGGTGCCGGCCTGTGGCCTGTGCCTGATGGAGGTGAAATATTGAATATTCAGATATTTGGCAAAAGCAAATGCTTTGATACGAAAAAGGCGGAGCGATACTTCAAGGAACGGCGCATAAAGTACCAGTATGTGGACCTTCTTCGCTACGGTTTATCCGGGAAGGAGTTTGATGCTGTTCTGCGGGGTGTGGGAGGCATTGACAATCTGATTGACTGGGAAGGAAAAGCACCGGAGATTACCCTGATGCGCTATATGGATGACGCCAGGGCAAAGGAAGACAAGGTGTATGATAACCCGGCGCTGATGAAGACGCCAATTGTGCGCAACGGCAAAGCCGTAACTGTGGGCTATTGCCCGGAAATCTGGCAAAGTTGGGAATAATACCAAAGCAGTCTCCTGGAAGGGGGCTGCTTTTTTCATGTCTTGAATCGTTTTTTTCCTTGCTTTATAAGGAAAATAGTGCTAATATGGGAGGAAGCCATGACAAAACTCTTGGAAACCGTAAATCATTTTGTATGGGGGGTTCCGGCGCTGCTTTTGATTCTCTTTGTGGGAATCTGGCTGACCATCCGAATCGGTGCACCCCAGGTTACACTATTTCCCAGAGCGCTGCGGGACTTTCTCCATCAGTTTACCGGAAAACCTACGGAAGACCCTAATCAGGTTTCCGGCTATCAGGCCCTTTGTACAGCGCTGGCTGCCACGGTTGGAACGGGAAACATCATCGGCGTGGCTGGCGCCATCTCCATCGGCGGACCGGGGGCGGTTTTCTGGATGTGGGTGTGTGCCTTTCTGGGTATGGCTACAAAATACGCGGAGGCCACATTGTCTGTCCGATATCACGTACGTAGCCACCGGGGAGAATGGTCCGGCGGTCCTATGTATATGATGGAATTGGGACTGGGGAAAAAGTGGCTGGCAAAGGTCTATTGCATATTTGGTGTGATTGCGGCCTTCGGTGTGGGAAATGTCACCCAGATTCGGGCGATTATTGACAGCATCGACGGTTCGGTAAAATATCTGGGAATTACGCCTTTTGACCACATGAATCTGGTGGTGGCGGCAGTTCTGGCGCTTTTGCTGGGAGTCATGCTGATGGGCGGAGCTGTTGGCATCGGAAAGGTTGCCCAGCGGCTGGTTCCTTTTGCCGCAGCTGCCTACATTCTTCTTTGTGTGGTGTTTCTGGTTATCAGAATCCGGGTGCTGCCCCAAGTCCTGTGCCGGATTGTGGCAGGTGCCTTTACACCTCAGGCAGTTACCGGCGGCATGATTGGCTCTTTCTTTCAGGCTTTGCGGGTAGGCGCCTCCCGGGGTGTGTTTACCAATGAGGCTGGTATGGGAACCGCCGCCATTGCCCACGGCGGTGCCGATGTTTCCCATCCGGCAAGACAAGGTCTTATGGGCATTATGGAGGTGTTTATCGACACCATTGTGATTTGCTCCATGACAGCCCTTGTGATTCTTTCCAGTGGAATTTCCATTGATTTCGGGAAAGATTTGGGCGCGTATCTTACCGGGCAGGCTTTCAGCACGGTTTACGGAGGCTGGGTGCATATTTTTCTTGCAGCAGCTCTGTGCGCCTTTGGCATTGCAACAGTATTGGGATGGGGACTTTATGGTGCCCGCTGTGCCCAGTACCTGTTTGGTGATGACTTCTGGGAGCCTTTTGTGTTGATTCAGGTGGTCTTTGTGGTGCTGGGCGGTGCCATGCAGACCGATTGTGTTTGGCTGCTGGCAGAAACGGTCAATGGCCTGATGGCGATTCCCAATCTGGTGACGCTGATTTGCCTCACCCCTGAGTTACGCAGAATTACCGATACATTTCGATTTTCACAGGGCGGCACTGCCGCCCAGGGAGGTACTTATGAAAATATCCATCAACGCAAATCGCTGCGAACCGTCCCCCATGCGAAAATTCCATCCCCTGGCGGTCAAAGCGGAAAAGCAGGGAAAGAAAATCTATCATCTGAACATCGGTGAGCCGGATTTGCTTACCCCCCAGGCTTTTTTTGAGGCCGTACAGAAGGTAAACAACACCACTTTGACTTATGCAGCATCCCCTGGAATGTCCGGCCTGATTGAGGCCGTTCAGGGCTACTATAAGAAGCTGGGGGTGGATCTGGAGCCGGATGATATTCTCATCACCAGCGGCGGCAGCGAGGCACTGCTTCTGACTTACCTGTCCATCCTGGACCCCTATACGGAGGTCATTATTCCTGAGCCTTACTACCCCAACTATACTACCTTTGTCCATGCGGCAGGCGGCGTAATCCGCGCCCTGCATACCGGCCCGGAGGAAGGATACCGCTATGCCAATAAAAAGCGCATTGAAAGCCTGATTACCAAAAATACCCGGGCGATTATGATTACCAATCCGGGGAATCCTACCGGTGTGGTGTTGGATGAGCAGGAAATGCGGATGATTGCGGATATTGCCAAGAAGAACGACTTGTTCTTAGTGTGTGATGAGGTGTACCGGGAATTCTGCTACGACGACAAGTACGGTGTACCCTGTATGGCCAGATTCCGGGACATTGACGACAATCTGGTGATTATTGATTCCGTATCCAAGCGCTTTTCCGCCTGCGGCGCCAGAGTGGGCTGCGTGATTACGAAGAACAAGGAATTGCAGCAGGCAATTCTGAAATTCTGCCAGTCCAGACTTTCTGTGGCAACTCTGGATCAGCTGGGTGCTGCCGCGCTGTACTCCGTGGAGCCGGCGTATTTCAAGGAGTGCAGGGAAATCTACCGCCGAAGAAGAGACACGGTGGTCAGCTGTCTGCGGAAGATTCCCGGGGTAAAGGTGGAAATGCCCATGGGTGCTTTCTATGTGATGGCAACCCTGCCGGTGGATGATGCGGACAAATTCCAGCACTGGCTGCTGCAATCCTTTGATGACAACGGGGACACGGTGATGTTTGCCCCGGGTGCGCCCTTCTACGAGACTCCCGGTAAGGGCATTGATGAGGTGCGGATTGCCTATGTCCGGGACGAGAAGGAGCTGGAACGGGCCATCGAAATTCTGGCGGCAGGAATTGCCCGCTACCGGAAGGAAGTCATGGGGGAATAATCCGGGAAAAACCATCAAAATCTTGACAATCCCCGGATGATGATGGTAAAATAGCGTCAACTGAATATCGTGTAGATGGGGAAGAGTACCAAAGAAAATCTGCTTTCAGAGAGCACAGGCCATTGGCTGGAAGCCTGTGCAGCTGACGTTTGGGAAAGTGCGCCCCGGAGCGAATATCTATAAAAAGTTACAAATGAGAGTGGAACCGCGAGCGTAACAACCCGCCTCTTAACCCATACGGGCTAAGAGGCGTTTTTTATAACAATACCATGGAGGAATGTTTATGTATCTATACAATTCTTTGTCTCACAAAAAGGAACTGTTTACCCCCAATTCTTCTGATGTGGTAAAAATGTATACCTGCGGCCCTACGGTATACCATTTTGCCCACATTGGCAACCTGAGAACCTACATCATGGAGGATGTGCTGGAGAAGGCCCTGCGTTATGAGGGGTATCCTGTCAAGCGTGTCATGAATATCACCGATGTGGGCCACCTGGCTTCCGATGCGGATACCGGCGAGGATAAGATGCTCAAAGGCGCCAAGCGGGAGCACAAGTCCGTGATGGAGATTGCAAAGTATTATACCGATGCCTTCTTTGCGGACTGCGACAAGCTGAATATCAAGCGCCCGGATGTGGTCCAGCCGGCTACCGGCTGCATCCCGGAGTTTATCAACATGGTTTCCGGCCTGCTGGATAAGGGTTTTGCTTATGTAGCCGGGGGAAATGTGTACTTTGATACCTCCAAGCTGGAAAAGTACTATGTTTTCAATGACCACAACGAGGATGACCTGGCTGTGGGCGTCCGGGAAGGGGTGGAGGAAGACCCCAACAAGCGGAACAAGAATGACTTTGTTCTCTGGTTTACCAAGAGCAAGTTTGAAGACCAGGCCCTTAAGTGGGATTCTCCCTGGGGCGTGGGCTATCCCGGCTGGCATATCGAGTGCTCCGGCATTTCCATGAAATATCTGGGAGAGGATCTGGATATTCACTGCGGCGGCATTGACAACGCATTTCCCCACCACACCAACGAGATTGCCCAGTCGGAAAGCTACCTGGGTCACAAGTGGTGCAACTACTGGTTCCATGTCCACCACCTGAACACCGACACCGGTAAAATGTCCAAGTCCAAGGGAGAATTTCTGACGGTCAGCCTGCTGGAAAGCAAGGGCTATTCTCCCATGGCTTACCGCCTGTTCTGTCTCCAGAGCCACTACCGGAGAAATCTGGTATTCAGCTGGGAGAATCTGGACAATGCCCAGACCGCCTATGACAAGCTGATTGCCAGAATTGCGGCACTGCAGGATGACGGAACCGTGGATACGGCAGTTTTTGATAAGCTGAAGGAGCGGTTTGTGGGTGCTCTGAACGGAGATCTCAATACCTCTTTGGCGGTTACCGCTGTGTATGATGTGCTGAAGGAAAAGACCAACGACGGCACCAAGCTTGCCGCTCTCCGGGATTTTGATAGGGTTCTGAGCCTGAACCTTCTGGAGGCTGCCCAGCAGCTGCAAGAAAAGCAGAAGCAGGAGGCGGAGGCCTCTGCCGACCCGGAGATTGACGCTCTGGTTGCCCGCCGGACGGCTGCCAAAAAGGAGCGCAATTTTGCCGAGGCAGACCGGATTCGGGATGAGTTGAAGGCAATGGGCGTTGAGATTATTGACACCCCCCAGGGTACGAAGTGGAGAAAAGCATGAAGCTGCTGATTTTGGATGGCAACAGTGTCATCAACCGGGCGTTTTACGGGGTGAAGCCCCTGACCAACCGGGAGGGGCTGTATACCAACGCCATTTATGGATTTTTGAACATTCTGGAAAAGGTGGAGCGGGAGGAGATGCCGGAGGCGGTCTGCGTGGCCTTTGACCTCCACGGCCCCACCTTCCGGCATCAGCGGTATGAGGGCTACAAGGCTACCCGCCATGGAATGCCGGAAGAACTGGCTCAGCAGATGCCTGTCATAAAGCAGGTGCTCGCTGCCATGAATATTCCCATTTACCAGTGCCAGGGTTGGGAAGCAGACGATGTGATTGGCACTGTGGGAAAAATCTGCGGAAACAATGATTGGGACTGTGTGGTTGTCACCGGAGACCGGGACAGCCTGCAGCTGATTGATGACCATGTGCAAATTAAGCTGGTGGTAACCAAGGGCGGTCAAACCACCTCTACCTTGTATGACCGGGATAAATTTTTGGAGGAGTATGGCTTTGAGCCCAAAAAGCTCATTGATCTCAAATCCCTTATGGGTGACAGCTCCGACAATATCCCCGGCGTTGCCGGGGTAGGCCCCAAAACTGCCACGGAGCTTTTGCAGAAATTCGGCTCTCTGGACGGGGTGTATGCCAATCTGGAGGACCCTTCCATCCGTCCCAAGCTGCGGGAAAAGCTGGAAAAGGACCGGGAAAATGCCTATCTTTCCTATGAGCTGGCTACCATAATCCCGGAGGCGCCTATTGATTTTGCCCCCATGGATGCGGTGATTCGTCCCTATAACCGTCAGGAGCTTTACAAGCTGTTTGTCAAGCTGGAATTTGTCCGTCTGATTGACAAGTATGGCCTTTCCGGCTGTAACCAGGAGGAAAACCAGGTGACGCAGACAGTCAAGTGCCTGCCGGAAACCCAGGAGCTGCCCCAAAGCTGTCCCAGATTTTCTCTGTATATTGCGCCCGACGGTTCCCTGGCTGCCGCCTGGGAAGGTGGGGTGTGTACGGTGACTCCCATGGAAGCGGCCCGGTTTGGTGAATTTCTCCGACAGGGAAAAGAGATTCTGTGCCATGACCTGAAGTCGGTTCTGCACAGACTGGACGACCTGGGCCTGCCCCAGGGCACCTTTGCCTTTGATACGGCCCTGGCTGCCTATGATTTGAACCCCTCCCAGTCCGAGTATCCGGTTTCCAAGTTGGCTACCAATTTTCTGGGGATGGATGTGAGCGATGAAGATGCTGCCGGCTGTGCCCAGGCCATCTACTTCCTGGCACCTGTCCTGGAAAAAGAACTGGAAAAACAGGATATGCTTTCTTTGTACCGGGATATGGAATTTCCTCTGTGTACGGTACTCTACAATATGGAAAAGACCGGTGTTGCCATTGACCGGGAGCAGCTGGAACAGTTTGGCACCATGCTGGCGGAGCGAATTTCCCAGTGTGAAGAAACAATCTTTGCCTATGCGGAAGAGCCCTTCAACATTAACTCTACCAAGCAGTTGGGTGAAGTGCTGTTTGACCGGCTGGGACTGCCCCCGGTGAAGAAAACCAAGACCGGCTACTCCACCAATGCAGAGGTGCTGGAAAAGCTGAAGCACAAGCATCCCATTATCCCTGCTATTATGGACTACCGGATGCTTACCAAGCTGAAATCCACCTACGCCGATGGTCTTATGAAGGTAATCGGGGAGGATGGTCGGATTCACACCACCTTCCAGAATCTGGTGACGGCTACAGGGCGGCTTTCTTCCACGGAGCCGAATCTGCAGAACATCCCGGTTCGGACAGATTTGGGTGCGGAAATCCGGAAAATGTTTATCCCCAAGGAAGGCTGCGTGTTGGTGGATGCGGATTACAGCCAGATTGAGCTGCGGGTGCTTGCCCACATTGCCCAGGATGAGCGGATGGAAAAGGCTTTCCGGGAGGGAATGGACATTCACACCGTCACCGCAAGCCAGGTATTTTCTGTGCCGCCGGAGGAGGTAACCTCTTTGCAGCGCAGACACGCCAAGGCGGTAAACTTTGGCATTGTGTACGGCATTTCCGAGTTTTCCCTGGCAGAGGATATCGGCGTCAGCCGGTATGAAGCCCGGGCCTATATCGACAGCTATCTGACCAATTACAGTGGTGTCCGGGCCTATATGCATCAGGTGGTGGAGGACGCCCGGGAAAAGGGCTATACCACCACTCTTTACGGACGGCGCCGGTATATCCCGGAGCTGAAGAGTACCAATTTCAATGTGCGCCAGGGAGCGGAGCGGATTGCTCTGAACACCCCCATTCAGGGTAGTGCGGCAGATCTCATCAAGCTGGCCATGATTCATGTGGCCCGGGCCTTGCAGGAGCAATATCCCGAGGCGAAACTGATTCTCCAGGTTCACGACGAACTGATTGTGGAGTGTCCCCAGGAGATTGCCCAGGAGGTTGCTCAGCTGGTCAGCAGCCAGATGGAGCAGGTGGCCCAGCTGCGGGTTCCTCTCCTGGCGGAGGCCAAGTGGGGCAAGAGTTGGTTTGAGGCGAAGTAAATGAGAATTGTAAAAATGCAGCCGGAACACGTGGCTGCCGTGGCAGAAATGGAACGCCAATGCTTCAGCGATCCCTGGAGCGAAAAATCCGTGGCTTCGGAGCTGGATAACCCGTTGTCATTGTGGCTGATTGCAGAAGCCGATGGGGTGGTTGCCGGATATGTAGGTTCCCAAACCGTACTGGACAGTGCAGACATGATGAATCTGGCAGTTTCCCAGGACTTCCGGCGCCAGGGAATTGGAGAGCAGCTGGTGAATTCCCTGACGGAAGCACTGGCAGAAAAGGGCGTAAAAACCCTTCTTCTGGAAGTAAGGATTTCCAATGAGCCTGCTAAGCAGCTGTACCAAAAGCTGGGCTTTGAAATTGTGGGAAAGCGCCCCAGATATTACGAAAAGCCCAGGGAAGATGCCCTGATTCTCAGAAAGGAGCTGTATGCATGAAAATTTTGGCAGTGGAATCCTCCTGCGACGAGACCGCTGTGGCTATTGTAGAGGACGGAAGAAAAATCCTGACGGATTGTATCACCTCCCAGGTTGACCTCCACAGAATTTATGGCGGCGTGGTTCCGGAGATTGCTTCCAGAATGCATATCGAGGCCATCTATGGTCTTGCTGACCAGGCTCTTTACAGAACCGGGTTAACCCGAAAGGATATTGACGCAGTAGCGGTGACCTATGCGCCGGGGCTGATTGGTGCGGTTTTGGTGGGCGTGAACTTTGCCAAGGCTGCCGCTCTGGCGCTGGACAAGCCTTTGATTCCTGTCCACCACATCCGGGGACACATTGCCGCCAATTATCTGGCCTACCCCCAGCTGGAGCCGCCCTTTCTTTGTCTGGTGGTTTCCGGCGGACACACCATGATTGTGGATGTGCAGGATTATACGAAAATGGAGATTCTGGGGGGAACTCTGGATGATGCCGCAGGGGAGTGCTTTGACAAGGTAGCCCGGGTTCTGGGGATGCCCTATCCCGGCGGCGCCGCACTGGACAAGGCGGCGGCTTTGGGAGACGAGGGGCGCTACCAACTGCCCCATTCCAAACCAGGCAGCAATCCCTATGATATGAGCTTTTCCGGGTTGAAAACAGCCTCACTGAATCTCATACACCATGCCCAGCAGATAGGAGAGGAGCTGGATGTGAACAGCCTCTGTGCTGCCTTTTCCGCAGCGGTTTCCCAGACCCTGGTGCCCCGGGTTATCCAGGCACTGAAGGAAACGGGATACCGGAAGCTGGCAGTGGCCGGCGGTGTGGCAGCCAATTCCAGAATCCGCAGAGATTTGCAAACTGCCGCCCAAGACCTGGGTGCAGAGATTTACATGCCGCCTTTGTCCTTGTGCGGCGACAATGCTGCCATGATTGGAGCCCAGGGCTACTATGAATACCAGGCAGGCCATGTGGCAGATATGGGTCTCAACGCCTACGCCACCAAGACGATTCTGGGGGAGAGCCTTTGATATGCTGGAGGTATTTGACAGCCTGAAAAACCTCAATTTTCAGATGCTCATGGATGTTTATGCCCAGTCCAACCGGGAAAATGGGGCTGTTTACTTTCCTCAACTTTCGGAACTCCAGGGCATTTCCATGGTGGAGCAGCAGTTTTATACCTTTTTGCAGGAGGTTTTCTTTAAAACCACGGATTCCCGGTACTGCGTGTGGCTGGAGGATGGCAGGTATGTTTCCGCCCTTCGTCTGGAGCCCTACCGGGACGGGCTGCTGCTGGAGGCGCTGGAAACGGCTCCGCAGAATCGGCGCAAAGGGTATGGCCACAGTCTTATGCTGGCTGCTTTGGAACAGACACAGGGCAGACCGGTGTACTCTCACATAGGAAAGCGCAACACAGCGTCCATGGCGCTGCATATGGGCTGTGGATTTGAAAAGATTCAGGATTGTGCCGTATATATAGACGGCTCTGTGTCACAAAACGCCGTCACCTTGAAGAGAATGGGGTAAATCGTGTACATAATCTTTTTTTAATCGATTTCCAAAAACTTCATACATTCGCTGGCCCTGTATGGTAGTATATAGGTGCAGCAAGGTGATAGCGTGATGGCTGCCGATGCCGTGGAAATTCTGCGGATAAGCCGACGGCAGACCTGTGACAGACGCTACCAAACAATGTAAAAAACAGAGGATGAACATAACGGTTACCCGTCAAACAAAAAGAAAAACTTGGGGTCAGGCGATAAGCCTGGCCCCAAGTTTTATTCCGCTGTTTTTTGATATGCCAACCGTTCGGCTCCGCTTTCCAGAAAGATAATTCCACAAAAATGAAATCCTTGCTTTTCCAATAAATGCTGCATAGGCAGGTTGTCACGGTGGGTGTCAATCCGCAGATTCCGACATCGAGAAAAGGCATATTCCAGACAGGCTCCGGCGATGCCTTTTCCGTGAACGGCTACAGCCAAACGGTGTACCACCCCATAAGGGTCATCATTGCACCACTTTCCCTGGTAGATATGGACATAGGTGGGATCGGGTTCCAGGAAAAAGGAAAAGACACCGAGAATAACCCCCTTTTTCCTGTATACATAGCAATTTCCCTGGCGAATATCTGCCAATATCAGATTTTCGCCGGGATAGTTTTCCTTCCATTGGTTTGGATTTCCATGCTCCCGCATAAATGTCCGGGCTTGCCTGTAGAGTTCCGCAATGGCAGGCATATCAACTTCAGTGGCTTTTTCAATCATTGTTACACCTCAATTGCATGATATCATAAACGTTCAAAAACCTGGATCCGATTAAAAGCGGATCCAGGTTTTTAATTGGGGTAACTTCGTGCAGCACAGGCAGTTCAGTGTTTGGGGCGATATATGATTTTATTTACATCATATACCGTCACAAATGCGTTGGGGTCGACTTGATCCAGAAAATTCATCAGTTTCAAATACTCATTCTTGTCAACAATGGTGATGATTTCTTTCTTCGGCTCCAAATGATATGCGCCTTGCGCCTGATAAATTGTAGCACCGCTGTGAAGATTCCGAATGATATACTGACGGATTTCCTCTTCCTTTTCGGAAATCACACAGACCCGCTTCTTGATGGTAAAGCCAAAGATAAAGCGGTCCAGAATAATCCCGTTCAAATAGGTACCAAGAATGCTCAAAACCACTGTCTTGGCGTCATATACCAAGCCGGAGGAGAGAGCAACCACCATACCGGCACCGGACATAGCAGTCCCCAAATCCATCCGAAAGAATTTGTTCAGGAGCTTTGCCACAATATCCAATCCGCCGGAGGATGCGTTGCGGTTAAACAAAATGGCAAGACCAATGCTGACCACAAAGATATAGCAAATCATATCCAGGAACGGGTCCTGCATGATAGAAGTGTAGTTGGGAAACAGCCGTTCCAGAACCCAGATGAAAGTGGGGAGAAGAATAGAGGTATATACGGTTTTGCTTCCAAACTCCCGTCCCACCAGTAAAAATCCTACCACCAGCAGTGACAGGTTCAGAATCATGGTAATGCCGGAAACAGGCAGAGCAATGTAGTTTTCCAGCACGATGGCAAGACCGGAAATGCTGGCAACCGAGAGCTTGCTGGGCACCAAAAAGAAAAAAACGGCCGCAGCCACAATGGCGGTGCCAAAGGTAATCATTGCAAAGTCTTGCAGGGAATGGGTTATTTTTTTCATAATCTATCTATCCTCCGGGCAGAAAAAAGGCAGGTACCTTTCGGAACCTGCCTATGGTCGGAGTGTCGGGATTTGAACCCGAGGCCTCTTGGACCCGAACCAAGCGCGATACCAAACTTCGCCACACCCCGAAATCCATGCTATTATAGGGTAGATTCCTGAAAATGTCAAGAGCTATTGGGGCATTTTCCGGGAAAAGATAATTTACCCCAATGGACTTTGGTGTTACAGGGTGAAGTCCTCGTCTGCGTATTTTTCGAAATCCGGTGCTTTCGCCTTGAGGGGAATCCGCTTGCAGGGGTCATAGACAAATTTTCTGCATCCTCTATCGGCGGGAACCACGCCTTTTTTGACACAAAGAACCTGATCCTCCGAAAGCCTGGTTGCATGTTGACAATAGGTGCAGGAGGATAATATCTTCTTTCGAAACAGCATAACCATTACCCCATCTTTTGATTTTCTTATATTATACACCAATTTTTGCAAAATGCCAGCTGTTTTTCAAATATTTCTTCCACAGATGTCCGGCTAACCCAAAACCGGCGATGACAGCCATATATGTTGTGTGGGAAAAAGCCTGGGCATTGGGGAAGAGAAGGGGAAGCAGCAGTACACAGAGAAGACTTCCCAGCAGAGATTGCATGACCTTACCCCGCCAGTACATACCAATTCCCAACTCTCCCACCACAGAAATGGTCTGCATGGCAACGCACAGACCGCCCATGTTGAGAAAGAGGGTAAACAGCAGATAGCGTACCCACTCCTGGGGAATGGTTTGCAGCAGCAGACAGCCGTTGGTCAGCTCCAGAGTACCGGCAACAGCTGCCTTTATTTCAGGCGTTGCGCTGCTAAGAATGGAGAACAGGAAAGCAAGGATCATCCGAAAAAGGATAACCCATCCGCAGACCTGTGCCAAGACCTGAATCGTGTTTTTCAGGCAGTGTACCAAGGTAACAGCTCTGGGGCTGGTTTCAATCTGAGGTGCATCCTTTTCCTCTGGCAGCAGCATGGCGGTAAAAACAGCGCATATGATATGACTTGCCCAGACCACCCAGGGAATCAGGGGATTGGCAAATAATGCTGCACCCATTCCAAATATAAAAGCCGGGCCTGCGTTGTTCAGAAAGCCCAGCATACGCTGCCCCTGGGACTTGGTAAGCTGTCCGCTTTTCCAGGCGCTGTACACGCTGCTGGCCCCTACGGGATAGCCGCCTAAAAAGCCGGATATCAGCAATCCGCCCCTTCCTTTTGGTATCCCGCACAGCCTTTCCAGAGGGTTCAGAATTTTAATGCTCTGCGAAAGATTTCCGCATAAATATTGGGCGGCCAGGATAAAAGGGAAGAGGGAGGGAATGACTGTGCGCAGGCAAATCTCGATTCCCTCCTGTCCGCCGGCAATGGCGGTCTTGCTGTAAAAAATCAGAATCAACATGGCAAGAATTGCAAAAATATACTTTCTCACACATTCATCCCCTCTATGGCTGTGGTTATGCTATATGGTATTGTTCCGGGAGAAAAACTATACCCTCCGGAGCAATTTTTTGCGGCGGTGTCATAGGATGATAGAAAGGGGGCACAGATATGCAAGGAAAACGGCTGCTGGAACGGTTCACCGCTGTTGCGGACCTGGCTTCCAGATCCATGCCAGGCCTTCCGGTGTTGGAGTTGACCGGAGAAAACCGGGTGCTGATTGAGAATCATCAGGGGGTAACCGGGTATTCGGACGTGATGATATGCGTAAAGGTGCAGTATGGATGCCTGGAAATCAACGGCTGTCAGTTGTCACTGGCCTATATGAGCGACGAAAAACTGATTATTACCGGAATGATCCATGAAATCAAATTGCTTCACAGGGGGTAGCTTATGGGCTTATGGAAGTCCTTGCGGGGGGCAGTACAAATTGAGATAACAGGTGCGGACATCAGCCGTTCCCTCAGACGCTTAAACGAGGCGGGCGTCATTCTGGAAAAAATTACCGTCTGCGGAAATCTTCGCATATCCGCCTGTATTGCAAAGAAAGATTATCCCCGGCTGGTTCAGATTCTGACCCCCTTTGGGGACGAGATCCGGGAAACGAAGCGAATCGGAATCTACTGGAAGCTCCACTCTCTGCAACATCGCCCGGTATTGATGACAGGACTTTTCCTGTACTTCGTATTCTTTATGTTTCTATCTACAAGAGTGCTTTTTGTTACCGTAAAGGGCAACGAACAGGTTCCCGCCAGGTACATTCTGGAGCAAGCCAAAGGGTACGGCCTTTCTTTCGGCACCAGCAACCGGGAGGTGCGCAGCGAGAAAATCAAAAACGGCCTGCTGGAAAAGATTCCCCAACTGCAATGGGTTGGCGTCAATATCTCCGGCTGCGTAGCAGAAATTTCCGTGGAGGAGAATCCCGGCCAGGAGAATATTTCCAATCCAGGCTATCCGGTATCCCACATCGTTGCCAAAACAGACGGCGTGATCCTCTCTTGTACGGTACGGGAGGGGAATGCACTGTGTACTGTGGGGCAGGCGGTACGGAAGGGGCAGATTCTGGTGTCCGGGTATACCGACTGTGGCTTGACCATACAGGCAGGCAGATCAGACGGCGATATTTACGGACAAACCATACAAAGCATCCAGGCCCTTGTTCCGGAAAAGGCAGAAACCAGAGTGGCTACCCAGAGAGAGTATCAGGTATACACATTGATTGTAGGAAGCCGCCAATACACCTGGGGAGATACCCAAATCTGGCAGAGCGACCCGGCGGATTCGGTAAAGACTGTTCAGCGTTACCGGCTGACTTTGCCCGGAGGGTTTGCGCTGCCGGTCACCTTGGAAAAAGCCACTTATACATTTTACAAGACTGAGGAAACGGTGACAGCCAATCAGTGGGACATGTCCCAATACGCCCAAAACTATCTGAAAAACCAGATGATTGCAGGAGAAATTCTGGAAATACAAGAGGACTTTTCCCAGGAGGGGGGCGTGCTGATTCTCCATGGGAAATATCGGTGCAAAGAAATGATTGGCCTGGAGGTACCTGCCGACCTTCCCGGACAGGAAACATTGCCACAAAGGGAATAACCCGGAAAAATTTCCGGAATTTCAGCATTTCTTATAAAATTTATCTTGATTTTTGCTCAAATCCATGATATAGTAATTCGGCCTGAAAACAAGGTGTGTCCTCTGCGGTGCCGGGAACCATATCGCCGGAGCAATACACTGCATGAACGCCCAATTATAAGGAGGAAATAGATATGGATTTGGTTAAGGCTCTTTCCAGCCAGTACATGAAGCCTGAGCTGCCCGAAATGCGGGTTGGCGACACTGTTCGTGTGCATGTTCGGATCAAGGAAGGCTCTCGTGAGCGTATTCAGGTGTTCGAAGGCACCATCATCGCTCGCAAGCATGGCGGCATCGGTGAGACCATCACCGTTCGTCGTATCAGCTACGGTGTTGGCTGTGAGAAGGTTTTCCCTGTGCATTCTCCCCGCATTGCTTCCGTGGAGACTGTCCGCAAGGGTAAGGTTCGTCGTGCCAAGCTGTACTACCTGCGTGACCGCTTCGGCAAGGCTGCCAAGATCAAAGAGAAGATCTGATTCAAAAAGAATAAAAAAAGAGGGGCAACCCTCTTTTTTTATTTGCCAAAATCGTTTATACTTACATGGTACCCTGTAAAAGCCCCAAAGGATTGGAGGATGCATTTTGGAAAACTACGAAGAAAAGAATTACCCCACCGGACAGGAGGCTGTGCCGCCAATCCAAAACGGGGAGGAAAATCCCACAGACATTGTTATGCAGAAAAGAAGAAATATCGTATCCTACCTGCATGATATGGTGTTCCTTCTGGCAGGTGTCCTGCTTGTTTTCTTGCTGCTGTTTCGGGTTGTGGTGGTGTCCGGCCCATCCATGAACAATACTTTGATGGACGGAGATTATCTGCTCCTTTTGAATAATGTTTTTTATTTCCCTCCAAAGCAGGGAGATATTATTGTGGCTACCAAGGATTCTTTTGAAAATGGGGAACCCATTATCAAGCGTGTGATTGCAACGGAAGGGCAGTGGGTTGATATTGATTTTACCTCCGGTATTGTGTATGTGGATGATGTACCCCTGGAGGAACCCTACGTGAACACCCCCACCAACCTACAGGAGGGCATCCAGTTCCCCTTGCAGGTTGCAGAAGGCTGCGTTTTTGTGATGGGAGATAACCGCAACAATTCCAAGGACAGCCGCAACCCGGAGATTGGCCTGATTGATACCCGGGAAATCCTGGGCAAGGCAGTCTTTCTGGTGTTCCCCGGCACCAGTGTGGATACCGGGAAACGAGAGTATAACCGGATTGGAGTGATTGGCTGATGGATGAAAAGTCCATGAATATACAGTGGTATCCCGGTCATATGACCAAAACACGCCGGCAGATTGAAGCTGACCTGAAGCAGGTGGATGCGGTGTGTGAAATCGTGGATGCCAGAATTCCCATCTCCAGCAGAAATCCGGACATTGACGGAATCTGCGGAGAGAAGCCCCGGATTATTGTCCTGAACCGTATGGATCTGGCAGATCCCGGGACGACTAAGAAATGGATGGCCTATTTCAAAGGGAAGGGGATGGCCCCCATTGCCACGGACTGTAAAACCCGGAAGGGAATCAGCGATTTTCAGCCGGCTGTGCAAAGTGTATTGCAGGAGAAAATCCAGCGCAACGCCGCCAGGGGAATGAACCGCCCGGTGCGGGTGATGATTGTGGGAATTCCCAATGTGGGAAAATCTACCCTGATCAATCAAATCTCCGGCAGGAAAGGCGCAAAGGCGGAAAATCGTCCCGGTGTTACCAGAGGCAAGCAATGGGTAACGGTAGACAGTAGCCTCCTGCTTCTGGATACACCTGGTATTCTGTGGCCCAAATTTGAGGACCCGCAGGTAGGCATGAAGCTGGCCTACACCGGTGCAGTCAAGGAGGACGTCATTGATCTGGAAGAATTGGCCTCCAACCTCATGGAGCTTCTCTGGAAGTATTATCCCCAGACGGTCCGGGACCGTTATAAGCTGGATATGCCGGAGGATTCTCCCGGCTATGCCCTTTTGGAGGAGGCAGGCAGAAAACGGGGCTTTCTGATGGCACGAGGAGAGATCAACACCGAGCGCATGGCCCGGGTTTTGCTGGAGGAATACCGTTCCGGCAAACTGGGGCGGATTACGCTGGAAAGCCCGGAGGATATACAATGAGCCAGAAAAATATGTGGGAAATCGAGGAAGCCTGCAAAGGCAGGGGATACCGGTGTATCTGCGGTGTAGATGAGGCCGGACGGGGTCCTTTGGCAGGGCCGGTTTGTGCTGCTGCGGTGGTGCTTCCTTTCGGATGTGAGATTCCCGGATTGGACGACAGCAAGAAGCTCTCCGACAAGCGCCGCCGGGAGCTGTTTCCCATTATTCAGGAAAAGGCACTGGGATATGCCATTGCATTTGCCGACCACAAAGAAATTGATGACCTGAATATTTTGCAGGCTACCTTTCTTGCCATGGAGCGGGCGCTGAGGGCGCTGCCCTGTCAACCGGACATAGCGCTGATAGACGGGAACCGGTCCCGGGATTTTGGGTTGGAAACCCAGACGGTTGTCCATGGGGACAGCCTGAGCGCCAGCATTGCTGCCGCTTCCATTCTTGCAAAAGTCACCCGGGATGATTACATGATGAAAATGGCCGAGACCTATCCCGGCTACGGATTTGAGATTCACAAGGGCTACGGAACCAAAGCCCATTACGCCGCATTGGAAGCAATGGGCCCCTGTGAAATCCACCGCATGACATTTTTGAAGAAGTTTTATGGGAACAAATAACCTGGCAGGTGCCTGGGGGGAAGCGGTTGCGGCTTCCTATCTGCAAAAGAAACGCTATAAGCTGCTGGCCAGCGGGTACCGCTGCCGTTTTGGCGAGATTGACCTGATTGTCACCAACGGAAAATATCTGGTTTTTGTGGAGGTCAAGCTGCGCAAATCCGATTCCTTTGCCAGAGCCTGTGAATTTGTAGATTCCAAAAAGCAGGAAAGGCTCCGCACAACGGCATCGGTGTATCTGAACCAATATCCTACAGAACTGCCTTGCCGGTTTGACGTGGTGGAAATCTACGCCAAGGATGGGGTAAACACGGTACGCCCCAAAATCTATCACTGGGAGGATGCATTTCAATGAAGTTTCCGGTATTTGATTTACATTGTGATACTGCCCTGGCGCTGTTGGGGGAGGATCTGAAGCAAACTGCCAGCCTGAAACAAAACAACTGCCATATTGACCTGGACAGAGCTTCCACCCTTGGGGGCTATGCTCAGTGTTTTGCCTGCTTCACCACCACCGCGGGGAAAGGCCCAAAGCCGGTAGAGGTTTTCGAGCGGGAAATTGATACCATTTTGCGGGAAATGGAGCGTAATTCTCAGCAGATTGCTCTGGCATACACCCCGCAGGAGATTGCTCAAAACCAGGAAAAAGGTCTTATGTCCGGTATTTTGACCATTGAAGGCCCGGCCGGCTTCGGCTTTAATCCGGAGCTGCTGGAGGATTTGCACCGCCTGGGCTTCCGGATTACCACCCTGGGCTGGAACGAGAAAAATCCCCTCACCGGCTCTCACAAAACCGGCGGCGGCCTGACAGATCTGGGCAAGACCTATGTCAAAGAGGCTCAGCGACTGGGAATGATAGTGGATGTGAGCCACATCAGCGATGAGGGCTTCTGGGATATCATGGAAATCACCCAGGCTCCAGTCATTGCATCCCATTCCAATTCCCGCAGCGTGTGCAATGTTAGCCGGAACCTTACCGACGATATGTTTCTGGCTATCTGCAAAACCGGCGGTGTAGCCGGCATCAATCTGTGCCCGGACTTTTTGGGAGTCAATCCCAATCTGGATACGGTATGTGACCATATCTTCCATTTCCTGACTCTGGCCCCCACGGGCAAACACATTGCTTTGGGGGGCGACCTGGACGGAATCGGAAGTTTGCCGGAGGGCTTTACCGGTGTGCAGGACTATGAAAAACTGGCTGAGCGGCTGCTGGAGCGGGGCTTATCGGAACAGCAGGTACGGGATATTTTCTGGAACAACGCAATGGGAGTGATGCAGCGGTGTTGTACGTAACCACAAGAAGCGATACAGACCACTATACGGCAAACCGGGCCCTGATGGAAATGCGTGCGCCGGACGGCGGCCTGTATCTGCCCATGCAAATTCCATGCTGGAGCCCTGAGCAGATACAGGACATGAAAAACCATACTTTTTTTGAGAACTTTGCTCAGATTCTGAATGGTTTTTTCTCAGTGCATCTTTCTGACTGGGATGTAAAAATCTGCTTTGGGAGAAATCCTATCGCTATAGTATCTGTTGGACCAAGAATTTCTGTTGCTGAATTCTGGCACAGCCTGGATTCCAGCTATCAGGCGGTGGCAAAAAGAATTTATAACAAAATGTCCGGCTCCGTGGGGGATACGCCCACCCACTGGGCATCCATTGCTATTCGCATTGCCGCATTGTTTGCCCTTTTTGCGGAGGACGGCTTTCCGGAAGAGCCGGTGGATATTGCTTTGACATCGGATTCTCTGGATACCCCCATCGCTGTCTGGTATGCCCGGCGTATGGGACTTCCTTTGGGAAAAATCCATTATGCCTGCAATGAAAATGATGCGGTTTGGGACCTTTTGCAGCGGGGGATGTATGCCCCCCAGTCCTGGGAGCAGGAGTCGCCTTCCGGACTGGAATTGCTGATTGCGGCAACTCTGGGAGCCAAAGAAACACGCCGTTTCCTGGACTGTCTTGGAAAGAAAACGCCGTATTCGATTGACCCGGAACAGATAAAGAAACTAAGCCAGGGTATTTCCCCATCTGTGGTGGGAAAACGCCGCGTCAGCCAGATTATCAGCAGCGTTTACCATGGTCATAAGTATCTCATGGATCCCTATACGGCCCTTGCCTACGGCTGCCTGCAAGACTATCGGGCAACCACAGGGGAGGCAAAGCACACCCTGCTTCTGGCAGACAGAAGCCCGCAGCTTTACGTACAAAGCCTTTCCCAGGCGACGGGTATTTCCCGGGAAAAGCTGCAAGACCTCATCAATCAAAAATAAGGAGCGGTGAAATGGCGCTTTATGCGATTGGGGATTTACACCTCTGTCTTGGTGCTCCGAAGCCAATGGATGTATTTGGAGGTGCCTGGACAGGCTATATGGAGAAGCTGAAAGAGGGAATGTCTGTTATCGGCCCGGAGGATACCACTGTGCTTCTGGGGGATCTCTCCTGGGCGCTGGATTTGGCAGAAGCAGGAGCAGATTTTTCCTGGATTGACCAGATTCCGGGCAGAAAGATTATTCTGAAGGGAAATCATGATTATTGGTGGAGTACCGCCAAGAAGTTTTATGATTTCTGCAAAGCCCAAGGCTTTTCCAACCAATTCATTCTCAATAACAACCACTATGAATATGAGGGATGGGCAATCTGCGGAACCAGAGGCTGGTTCTATGAGGAATCCCGCAGCGGACAGCACGATGAGAAGGTGTTCAAGCGGGAACTGATGCGGCTGGAAACCTCCCTGCAATCCGCAGGAGACCTTCCCAAATTGGTCTTTCTCCATTATCCTCCGAAATATAAAGGCTACACCTGCCAGGAGATTCTGGATCTTCTGGAAAAGTATCAGGTTCGCCGCTGCTTCTATGGGCATCTTCACGGAGGAAGCCACAGTTTGGCCCTGGAAGGCCTTTGGGAGGGAATCGAATACCGGCTGGTTTCCGCTGACAGACTGAATTTCCGTCCGCTACGGATAAATTTATAAAGAATTCAAGAAAAAACTATGGACAATTCCAATTTTTTTTGATAGAATAGCTCGGATACAAAAAATGTATATTGTAGGGCTGTATTTCACAGCCTGATTTTGGGAGGACATAAAACATGAACATTAAAAGCATCGAGAAGAACGGCAACCAGGCTTCCATCGTGGTCGAGATTGACAAGGACCTGATGGAGTCCGGTGTAAACAAGGCTTACCTGAAGGCTCGCAAGAGCATTCTGATTCCCGGCTTCCGTAAGGGCAAGGCTCCCCGGAAGATGATTGAGGCCATGTATGGTGCGCATGTGTTCTTTGAAGATGGTCTGGAGGAGATCTTCCCCCAGGTTTACGAAGAAGCTGTTGTGAAGCAGGATGTGAAGGCTGTGGGCCGTCCCAACCTGACCGATATGCAGATCAGCGAGGACAATGTGGTTACCATCACCCTGACCACCGATGTTTATCCTGAGGTTACTCTGGGTCAGTACAAGGGCATGGAAGTGGAGAAGGCTGAGGCTGAGGTGACCGACGCCCAGGTGCAGGCTGAGCTGGACCAGATGGCTCAGAATGTGGCTTCCACCGAGACTGTGGAGCGTGCTGCTCAGATGGGCGATACCGCCAACATCGACTTCGAGGGCTTCGACAACGGCGTGGCTTTTGAAGGCGGCAAGGGCGAGAACTTCGACCTGAAGCTGGGCTCCGGCTCTTTCGTTCCCGGCTTTGAGGAGCAGGTTGTAGGCATGTCCGCCGGTGAGGAGAAGGATATCGACATCACCTTCCCCGAGAACTATCACAAGGACCTGGCCGGTAAGCCTGTTGTTTTCCATGTTAAGGTGAACAAGGTAACCGTGACCAATGTGCCCCAGCAGGATGACGAGTTTGCCAAGGACGTTTCCGAGTTTGAGTCCCTGGAAGAGCTGAAGGCTGACATCCGGGCAAAGGCTCTGGAGAGAGCCCAGAAGCAGGTTCAGTCCGCTTTCGAGCAGGCTTGCGTGGACAAGGCTGCTGAGAACACCACTGTGGATATGCCCAAGGCTCTGGTAGAAGCTGAGCTGGACAACCAGATGGAGCGCTTTGCCTATCAGCTGCAGATGAGCGGCTACACCATGGAGTCCTACGCCAAGATGATGGGCGGCGACCTGAACACCATGCGCAACGCTTTCCGTCCTGCTGCCGAGAAGCAGGCTAAGGTGAATGTGACTCTGGCCAAGATTGCCGAGGTGGAAGGCATCACCGTTTCCGAGGATGAGATGAACGCCGAGTTCGAGAAGCTGGCCAAGCAGTACGAGCTGGAAGTGGAGAAGGTCAAGAGCATGGTTCCCGCTGAGGAGATCAAGGCCAGCCTGGAGACCCGGAAGGTCATCGATCTGCTGACTTCCTCCGCTGTGGCCGTTGCCCCCAAGGCCCCTGAGGCAAAGACCGAGGAATAATTTTTCCAAAAAGTGGTTAAGATGTTTCAAACCCTGAAAGGAGACATTACCATGAGTTTAGTACCCTATGTGGTGGAGCAGACCAGCCGCGGCGAGCGCAGCTACGACATTTTCTCCCGTCTGCTGAATGACCGGATTATTTTCCTGTCCGAGGAAGTAAACGACACCACCGCCAGCCTGATTGTGGCACAGATGCTGTACCTGGAGGCACAGGATCCGGACAAGGACATTCAGTTCTATATCAACAGCCCCGGCGGCAGTGTTACTGCCGGTATGGCAATCTACGACACCATGCAGTACATCAAGTGCGATGTAGCTACCATTTGTGTTGGTATGGCTGCGTCCATGGGTGCATTTCTGCTGGCAGCCGGAACCAAGGGAAAGCGTATGGCTCTGCCCAACGCGGAGATTATGATTCACCAGCCCTCCGCCGGTACCCAGGGACAGATTACGGACATGGCCATCCATTTGAAGCGGCTGCAGTCTGTAAAGGAGCGGATGAACCGCATTCTTGCCGAAAATACCGGCAGACCCCTGGAGGAGGTTGCCCAGGCTTGTGAGCGTGACAACTTCATGACTTCCCAGGAGGCTCAGGCATTTGGTCTTGTGGACCGGGTTTTGGAGCGCCACTAAGCAATAAAGAAAGGCGGAGCATAATTCTATGGCAAAAACAGAAACACAGGAGTTGAGATGTTCCTTCTGCGGCAAGCGGGAAAACCAGGCCCGTCTGATTGCCGGTCCCGGTGTATATATCTGCAGCGACTGTGTGCAAGCATGCTGTGATTTGCTGAGGGATGATAACCGTGATACGGAGGCGCCTGACCACCTGCCTACGCCTATGGAAATGAAGGCGTATATGGACAATTATATTATCGGTCAGGACGAAGCCAAAATCGCCCTTTCCGTAGCCGTATATAACCATTACAAGCGTATCTATCTGGCATCTGAGTCGGAGGTGGAGCTGCAAAAGAGCAATATTCTGCTCATCGGCCCCACCGGCTCCGGCAAGACCCTGTTTGCTCAGACGCTGGCCAAGATTCTCAATGTTCCCTTTGCTATCGCTGATGCCACAACCCTGACGGAAGCAGGCTATGTGGGCGACGACGTGGAGAATATCCTGGTTCGTCTGCTGCAGGCGGCTGACTTTGATGTGGAGCTGGCTGAGCGGGGAATCATTTACATTGATGAGATGGATAAGATTGCCAGAAAGAGCGAAAACACTTCCATCACCCGGGATGTTTCCGGCGAAGGTGTGCAGCAGGCGCTCCTGAAGATTCTGGAGGGTACGGTTGCCAATGTGCCCCCTCAGGGCGGCAGAAAGCACCCCCAGCAGGAGACCATTCCCGTGGACACCAGCAATATCCTCTTCATCTGCGGCGGTGCCTTTGATGGTCTGGATAAGATCATTGAGGCCCGGACAGACAAGTCTGCCATTGGCTTTGACGCCCCGGTGGAGAGCAAAAAGAAGCGGGATCTGGGCAATATTCTGGCAAAGGTCCAGCCCCACGATTTGCTGAAGTTCGGTATCATTCCTGAGCTGGTAGGCCGTCTTCCGGTGATTACCGCCATGAAGGATCTGAAGAAAGAAGATCTGATGCGGATTCTGGTGGAGCCGAAAAATGCACTGGTAAAGCAGTATCAGGCACTCCTGGCTATGGATAATGTGCAGCTGGAAGTCCAACCGGAGGCGCTGGAAGCCGTAGCTGAAAAAGCCATTGAGCGTCAGATTGGCGCCCGGGGACTGCGTGCGGTTATGGAAGAAACCATGACCAAGATTATGTACGCAATTCCTTCCGACCTGTCTATTCAGAAGGTTATCATTACGCCGGAGTGTATCCGTGGCGGCGAACCCACCATCGTACGCAATCAGGCGAAACCCAGACAGGCTGTAAATTTCAAACACTAAGCTGGAGGGGGTAGGATTCTGCCCCCTTCTTTTCCCATATTTATGAAAGGAGTTTGTATGAGCGAACAATTTGTAGCAAAAAATATGCCCGTTCTTGCTCTGCGGGGTATGGCCGTATACCCGGAACAGACGGTACATTTTGACATTGGCAGAATGAAGTCCGCTCTGGCTCTTGAGCAGGCGATGAAGCGGGACCAACGGCTTTTGCTGGTTCCCCAAAAAGATATCCTGGACGATGACCCGGGCCTTTCCGGTCTGTATCCTGTGGGAACAGTGGTGCAGATCAAGCAGATTCTCAAGGCCCAGGGAGAGAATATCCGGGTCTTGGTAACCGGCCTCTACCGGGCGAAAATCCTGGAGATGGCCAGTACCGAACCCTTCCTGGAGGCTATGGTAGAGGAGCTTCCTGTTCAGCACACCCAGGATAAACTCCGGGCAAGGGCCTTGTGCCGGAAGGCCAACGCCTTGTACGCCTCCTATTTGGAGCTGATGGAAAGACCCTCCCAGTCTGTCCAGCTGCGGCTGCTGGCTTCGGATGACTGCGGCTTTGTAGCCGATACCATTGCCCAGAATTCCGGTATGGATTACCGGGACAAGGCAAAGCTTTTGTGCCAGCTCAATCCCTTGCGCCGTCTGGAGTCCACCATTGAAATGCTTCAGCAGGAGCTGGAAATGCTCCAGCTGGAGTCGGAAATCCAGGACAAGACCAGAGCCATTATGGACCAGGAGCACCGGGACTATTATCTCCGGGAGCAGATGAAGGCCATCCGGGAGGAATTGGGAGAGGGGGACGAAGAGCAGGAATATGCCCAATATGAAAAGCGTATTCTCCTTCTGAATCTGGACCGGGAATCGGAGGAAAAGCTGCTGCGGGATTTGGCCCGTCTGAAAAAGCAGCCTTTCGGCTCCTCTGAAGCCGCTGTTCTGCGGAATTACCTGGACACCGTTCTGGAGCTTCCCTGGAACAAGACCACCAAAGAGCGGGTGGACGTGGAGGCTGCCAGAAAAATCCTGGATAAGGACCACTACGGTCTGGAAAAGGTCAAGGAACGGATTCTGGAGACCATTGCTGTGCGCCAGCTGGCTCCTCATCTGCCGCCCCAGACCATTTGCCTGGTGGGCCCTCCGGGTGTGGGTAAAACCTCTGTTGCCTACTCCATTGCCAGAAGTCTGAACCGGAAAATGGCTCGGATTGCCCTGGGCGGCGTCCACGACGAGGCAGACATCCGGGGTCACCGGAAGACTTATGTTGGCGCTATGCCCGGCCGGATTCTCACCGGTATGATTCAGGCTGGTTCCAATAACCCGGTGCTGCTTCTCGATGAGGTGGACAAGATGGGTGCAGATTACCGCGGCGACCCCTCTGCGGCTTTGCTGGAGGTGTTGGACGGTGAGCAGAACAAAACATACCGGGATCATTTCCTGGAAATCCCCTTTGACCTGAGCAACGTGCTGTTCATCACCACTGCAAATACCCTGGATACCATTCCCCGTCCTCTGCTGGACAGAATGGAAATCATCGAAATCGGCTCTTATACCGATGAGGAAAAGGTGATGATTGCAAAGGACCACCTGATTCCCAAGCAGTTGGCCAAGCACGGTCTGAAAAAGACCCAGCTTCGGATTACGGATGACGCCATCCGGGAAATCATCCAGTGCTACACCAGAGAGTCCGGCGTGCGGAACCTGGAGCGTTCCATTGCAAAGATTTGCCGGAAGGCAGACATGACCATTGTTTCCCAGGAGACGCCCAAGCGGATTACTGTCACCGGCAATGACGTGGAGGCATTTCTGGGGATTCGGAAGTACCTGCCTGACCGTATCCACGGTACTGACCAGGTAGGACTGGTTACCGGATTGGCCTGGACCTCTGTGGGCGGAGAAACCCTGGAAGTGGAAGTCAATGTGATGGACGGCAGCGGAAAGATGGAGCTTACCGGCAATCTGGGAGAAGTGATGCAGGAATCCGTCCGGGCTGCCGTCAGCTATATCCGTGCCAACACCCAGAAATTGAATGTGCCGGGAGATTTCTACAAAACCAAGGATATTCACGTCCATTTCCCTGAGGGTGCTGTGCCCAAGGACGGGCCTTCTGCAGGCATTACGGTTTGCACTGCCATTGTGTCCGCGCTGACAGATGTGGCTGTTCGCAGAGATGTGGCCATGACAGGAGAGATTTCCCTTCGGGGCCGGGTGCTGCCCATCGGGGGTCTGAAGGAAAAGACCATGGCTGCTTTGCGCCACGGGATTGGAACTGTGATTATCCCTAAGGACAATGAACGGGATTTGGAGGAAATCGATCCCCTGGTGAGAAAAGCGCTGAACTTCGTTACTGTGGAAACTGCCGATGCAGTTTTGAATGTGGCGCTGAACCGGAAGACGGAGCTGAACCCCACGATTCTGTCCGATATCCCCGAAGAGCTGAAAAACAAGGCCCAGAAGCCCAGTATCCGCCAGTGAGGTGCCGCCGTGAATTTCAATAATGTGGAGTTTGTAATATCCGCTGCTGCTGTGAAGGATTTCCCGGGAAATGGCCTGCCTGAGATTGCTTTTGCAGGAAAATCCAATGTGGGAAAGTCCTCCGTGATTAACCGGGTATTGCAGAGAAAGAATTTTGCCAGAGTAGGGGAGAAGCCGGGAAAAACCGTGCACATCAACTACTTCCTGCTGGACAAGCAGTGCTACCTGGTGGACTTGCCGGGGTATGGCTTTGCAAAGGTGTCCCAAAGCGAGAAGGACCGGTGGGCAAAGCTGATGGAGGCGTATTTTGCCGAGAATCGGATTGACCTGGGGGTAATGATTGTGGACGCCCGCCATGCCCCCACCAATAACGACATCACCATGGCTTCCTGGTTTCTGAACAGCGGCTGCCCCTTTGTGGTGGTTGCCAACAAGCTGGACAAACTGAAAAAAAGCGAGATTGTTCCGAATCTTGCCAGAATCCGGGAGGATCTGGAGCTCCCGGAAGATTGCCCCGTCATTCCTTTCTCCGCAGAGAAGGGGACCGGACGTGCAGAACTGGTTTCCTGTATCTGCGATGCAGCCGAGAGAAAACAAAAAGCCAATACATGAAAAATGCCGCCGAACCGTTAAGATTCGGCGGCATATTCATTTTCAAATGGAGAATCAGGCGTTGGCAGAGATTTCCTTCAGAGCAGTTGCCAGCTGGTCGGGGCAGGAAGTACTCTTCATGCCACAGTGGATGCCCTCCAGACGGGCGATGACGGCGTCTACATCCATACCCTCTACCAGGGCACCAATGCCCTTCAAATTGCCGTTGCAGCCTCCTACGAAGCTGACGTTCTTCACCTTTCCGTCCTCAACTTCAAAAAAGATTCTCTGGGAGCAGGTTCCCTTGGTCTTGTACTCGTACTGCATAACATTCGTTCCTTTCTTTATATGGTTATATCTGCATATGTTGCATTTGTGATTTTGGCCAGATCCTCCGGGTTCAGGAGCATTTGGTGACCCCGTTCTCCGGCAGATACGGCAATCTCCTCAAAGAGGATACAGGTTTCGTCCAAGAAGGTGGGGTATTGCTTTTTCATACCCACCGGACTGCAGCCGCCCCGGATGTATCCGGTCAGAGGGAGCAGCTCCTTCACTGCAACCAGTTCCATGCTCTTGTCACCGGCAACCCTGGCGGCTTTTTTCAAATCCAGCTCACAGCAAACGGGAATGCAGTAAACATGAATACCGGTTTTGGGTCCCCGGGCTACCAGAGTCTTAAAAACCTGCTCAGGAGGCATCCCCAATACCTGGGCTGCGTGCATACCGCTTAAATCATCTTCCTGATATTCATAAAACTGCTCTTTGCAGGAGATTCCGGCCTGTTCCACCAGGCGGACAGCATTTGTTTTGCTTCCCATATTAAACCATTTCCTCTGCTTCGTCGTCAATATATTTTCTGTAAACCCGCTTGTTCAGGGCGCAGATGGCTTCTTCTGTTGCACCGTGGATATGGGCGGCAATCTCGTCCAGATGGGCATTGTCCCGAATTAAATCCACCCAGTCGCCGACCTTTACCGTATCGTCCACCAGAATATGGGTGATATCCATGGTGACCGCTACAACCGGGAAGCGCTTTCCGTGGATGAATACATCTCTTCCTATGTTTGTTTTGGAAAAACCGTCTCCAAAACCGATGGGAATGGCGGCAAGCCTGGTGTTGGGCTTTTCCGCTGTGAAAGCGCGGCTGTAGGCAACCCCACATCCCGGATTGAGTGTTATCATGGTATGTACCCGGGACTGGAGGCAGAAGGTATCCTCCAGCTGCTGATCCTGGGATTCAATCTTGTAGAGAATATTTCCCAGGCGGCAGGCGTTGGCATAGGGCTTTTTGGAATAGCGGGGAAGGGTCAGGCTGTTGCTGATACTTACCATATCCAGCTGGGACAAATCCAACCCTTCCGTCATGGCTTCAAAGGTTTCGTATTCTTTTTGGGTGTCCTCCGCACATTCTGCGTTGTAGCTGTGTAAATAGATTCCTTTCAGCGAACAGCTGCCAGTCTGAAGAACACGATAAATCTCCTGGAATCCGGCTTTGTCTCTGGGACCGCCAAAAATATCCCAGCCCCCATTGGCCCGAATCATCACATTCAGGTTCGGCACAGAGGCCGCAGCAACGGCTTGCTCCAGGGTCGCCACGGTAACCCACAAATCATTCTCCACGCATACACGCAGCTGCTCTAGAGGCAGCGGCGTAAACAGCAAAATGGGAATCCGGGGAAAAGCCTGACGAAGGGACAGACCCTCTTCCAGCAGACTGGCGGCCAGGGAATTGGCACCGCCGTCAATCATGGCCTGCACCACCCGGTTGCCCCAATAGCCGTAGCAATCTGCCTTTACCACTGCGGTGTAGTACCGATAACCGGGATACTGGGCAATGATTTTCCGGGTATTTCTGCGGATAGCACCTAAGCGGATAATGGCTTTTGTTTCACGGTAATGTTCCATAGCTTACTCCAGAACCAACTGGGGATTTTGAAATTCGGCAAGACGCACCTGATAGCTCTGGTACAGTGCATCTTCAAAGGGCAGGGCAGGGGACTTAAGGCCCAACTGGGTCAGCAGCCACTTGGAGAAGTCCGGGTTGGCAACCAGCAGAGGTCCCAGCAGGTAAGTGCCAATCAGCCGATTTCTATAAATACCTTCCAGTTTGGAATTGGGCTCAGACCCAGTACCCACGGTAACCCGAGAGAATGCCAGATCCTCGGAAATCCCATAGGTGTGGGAGAAGCGGCTGGTATAGCCCAGCAGGGTCATGTCCCGGAATTGGGTTTGCAACAGGGTGTTAAAGCGCCTGGGGGCCTGCCGGACGGCATATGTGGGAAACGCACCCAGAGCTTCCACTTTGCTGCCGTCCTCTCTTTGAATGTACTGTCCAAAAAGCTCCATGCTGTTGCCAAGAAGCAGGAAGAAGGTCTTTCCGCTCTCCACGCTCCGGTGGATTTCCTCTTTCCACTGGCCCATTCGGGACAGAACCAGCTCCTGGCTCTGCTCACTCATGGAGTACATACAGCACAAATCCACATCCTCCGTTAGGAATCTGGGCTTGTCGTTCAGCTGGGTGAATACGAACTCTGCCTGGGGAAGGCACTTCTGCAAAAACAGGGTGTTTCCCTTGTCACCGTACAGGCAGCACAGCTGGGGATAAAGAATCTCAATTTTCATTTTGTCCCCTCCAATTTCTTCAGCAGCTTTTCCTTCATCTGGCAGGACAGGGTATAGGTAGAGGTATCGTAGAGGATGTATACAGCGTCAACCTTATCCGTCTGGACCATATCCACACCGGACATTTCATCCTGGGCACAGCAAATCTTCTCCTCCGGAACACCGGCCAGAAGCAGTCGCACCTTGTGGTCATAGCAGCGGGGGCCGGTGGCGATAACCTGCTCTACGCCCTCCCGGGTCAAAAACTCATAGTCCACATCGTAAATCCAGCCCACATACTCAATGCTCTGCTTTCGGTCATAGGCATCATCCATGGAAAGAATGATTGCCTTCTTCCCCGGCTGGCTGGAAACATAGTCAAAGGTCCGGCAGGAGGAGATGCAGCTTTGTCCCTTGCTCATAGCCTGCACCACCGTCACCCCTCCGGCAGAAACCTGATTCAACCGGGAGTCGGGTACCTGAATCTTTGCCACCAGAGCCTGCACCTGATGAACGGGAATTCCCACCTCCAAAAGGGTGGTAATCACCGTGACTTCATTGTAAATGTTAAAGAGAATATCGCTGATTAAGGGGAAGTCTACCTGTTCGCCCCGGACATTCATGGTCAGAACCATATTCTTTGTGTCTACATTGGTAGCAAGGAATTGCGCATCCTGGGAGTGGAAATCACAGGCAGGGCAATGGGCGTGGCCAATGTGGTGATAGCGCAGATAGTCGTACTCCAGAGGCGTACCACACTTGGGGCACAGGGAATAGTCGCTGACAATGTTGATAGACTGGGTAAGATCTCCCGGCTGCTTGCCAATGCCGAAGAAAACTCTTTCGTTGTTAGGCTTCAGCATGCTGCTGCAAAGCTCATCTGCATTGAGAATCAGCTTGGTGGTATCCGGGCAATAGGTATTGATAACACTGAAAATGTAGTCCGGGTGGGCGTTGCGCTTCAAAGAATCCCGGAACAGATTGGTCACCACCAGATAATCCGGCTTCAGATAGGGGAGAATCAGCCGGGAAGCCCGCTCATCCACTTCATATACTGCGGCATCCACCCGGCATTTTCCCATCCAATTCAGGCTGTTGATCAGGTTGGTGGTACAGCCGGGAACGATGTTGGAGCCGGTCCGGTTGCTGACCACCTTCCGGCCGTCTGCCAGCAAAGCGTCCGTCAGCAGATTGGATACGGTTGTCTTACCGTTGGTACCGGTGACGCAGATTACAAGGGGTGCCTTGGGTGCCAGGGAAAGAATTTGGGGACATACTTTCAGTGCAACCACACCGGGATTATGAGACGCATTCCGTCCCAGCATCCGAATCAGTTTGGCGCTGCATTTTGATGCAATTACCGCCAAATGGTATCGTAAACTTGCCATAATAATCTCCTTTGTATATTATCCTGCCTATTCTACTGCGAAACCGCCCGGTTGTCAATGCTTTCCGGGTCTTGACGGGAGAATCGGTTTTGTGCTACCATTTAAGAATAATGAACGGAAGGTGGGCGTAATCTTTGAAAATTCATAGACTGAATCATGGAGACGTGTTGAAGCTGTTGCCCGATCGCCCGGTGGACGGACACAAAGGCGATTTTGGGAAAATCCTTCTGCTGGCCGGCAGTGTCGGATATACCGGTGCACCGGTCCTGGCTGCTTTGGGAGCTCTGCGTACCGGTGCCGGGCTGGTATTTCTGGGAGTCCCGGAGAGAATTTACCAAATTGCAGCCATGAAGCTTACTGAGCCCATTGTATTTCCGCTTCCGCAACAAGACGGTATGCTTTCCCAAGAGGGATTGACCAGGATTCTGGAGAAGGCATCTTCCATGGATGCGGTGCTGATTGGCCCCGGTCTTGGGTGCTCCGATGCAACAGAGGAGATTGTCTGCCAAGTGCTGAGCAGCTGTAAGGTTCCTGTTGTTTTGGATGCAGACGGCATAAATCTTGCGGGCAAGCATAAAGATATTTTGCGGGGAAGGACGAGCCCAACGATTCTGACGCCCCATGCCGGAGAATTCCAGCGGCTCACCGGACGGAAGCCGGAGAACCGGCTGGATTCTGCCGTGGAGGCTGCAAAGGATTTGGGGGGCATTCTGGTATTAAAGGGACACGAAACTGTCATTACAGACGGTGCTGCTGTCTATATCAATCCCACCGGGAATCCGGGGATGGCGGTCGGAGGCAGCGGTGATGTGCTGGCCGGGATGATCGTAAGCTTGCTGGGGCAGAAAATTCCGCCTCTGGAAGCTGCCGCCTGTGGTGCCTGGCTACACGGAGCAGCAGGAGATCTGTGTGCTAAGGAGCTGGGGCAGTACGGCATGCTGCCCACCGATATGGTGCAAGTGCTTCCCCGACTACTAAAATAGGTTGGGTTGCTATGCGTCGTATTTGCCTGCTTTTTCTGATTCTCTTTCTTCTCACCGGCTGTACCAAAGACGAAGGGAATATGGATCAGTGCCTTCAGTTTCGCCAGACCCTTCTGGCACAGGGCTGCAGCTTTGATGCGGTCATCACCGCCGACTATGGGGATTCGGTATACCAGTTTGGAATGCAATGCCAGGCGGAGGCCTCCGGAACGGTGCGTTTCCAGGTAACGGAGCCTCAGAGCATTGCAGGGATTACCGGGGTTCTGGAACAGGGCACCGGGGCTTTGACCTTTGATGAGCAGGTATTGGCATTTTCCATGCTGGCCGACCAGCAGATTACACCGGTCAGTGCCCCCTGGATTGTTATAAATACCCTGCGCAGTGGTTATCTTACGTCCTGCGGAGTCTGGGATGGGGGCCTTAAAATCGCCGCGGATGACAGCTATCAGGAAGGTGCACTCCATCTGGATATCTGGACCGACGGGGAGGGGAGACCCGGCCGCTGCGAAATTCTTTGGAGAGAACGGCGAATTATCACGCTGGAGATAGAAAACTTTGCTTTTTTGTAACTTTCAGCCCTTTGATTTCATAGAATGCTTTGCCAATGGCTGTATAAATTTTACCGCATGTGGAATACTTTGGTTAGCTGCGCTACATACGGTAAAATTTCGTGGCGCAGGCAATGCTTTCTCACGGAGTTGAAATTACATGGACAGCACGGTAAAGCGTGGCGATATTTATTACGCCGATCTTTCCCCGGTGGTGGGAAGTGAGCAGGGAGGTACACGGCCGGTTTTGATTGTTCAAAACAACACCGGAAACAAACACTCTCCCACAGTCATCGCAGCAGCTATCACCAGCCAAACAGGAAAAGCCCGATTGCCGACACATATCAACATAGCCGGTGGCAGTGTGGGTCTGAGCAAAGACTCTGTCATTCTGTTGGAGCAAATCCGGACCATTGACAAGCGCCGTCTCCGGGAGCATATGGGGCATCTGGATGATGCCCACATGGCTATGGTGGACGATGCGATTGCGGTCAGTTTCGGGCTGAACGATAGCCGCTCATAAAGGAAATATGGCATAGCAGTACCCCCTTACGGCATACACTGCGGTAAGGGGGTATTACCATGCGTTATGATATTATGTACGCTTCCAAAGTGGTAGGTCATGCACAGACGGAAAAAGAAGGGCTTTACTGCCGCATCACTGCTTGCTGCCAGATGGAAAAGCAGGGAATCTACAAGCTGCAAATTCTAAATGAAAACAAGGTTGTAAAAACCCTGACCTGTATTCCGGGAAAGGAAGGTTACACGACGGAAACCAGGATTCCTGCGAAACAGCTGGAAACGGGAGAAGTCCGCTTCGTACTTATGGACAAAAATCAGATATCCCAACACCAGGCGGTGGTGAATCCTCAGCAGGAGTTTCCCTATATGGCGCAGCTGGAACAGGCAGTTCTTGTATCTGCTGGCGACCAGCCTGTGATTGCCATCAGGGAAGCTCCCACTCAAGACCCACAGGACAGTGGTCAGAGCCCAGAACCTGATGGTAAATCGGTGTATTCTGAATAGTGGGTGCCAGACGGTTGGAGGTCAAAAAATAGTCAATCCGCCATCCGGCGTTGTTTTGCCGGGCTTTGAAGCGGTAGCTCCACCAACTGTAACAGCCCACAGCATCCGGGTGCAGCAGCCGGAAGGTGTCCGTGAAACCGGCGGCCAGTAAATCCGTAAAGCATTGCCGCTCCTCATCGGAGAATCCGGCGTTGCCCCGGTTTGCGGCGGGATTTTTCAAATCAATCTCCTGATGGGCCACATTCAGGTCGCCACAGACCACCACAGGCTTTTTTTGATCCAGGCCAACCAGGTATTGGGAAAAGGCTTTTTCCCACTCCAGACGAAAATCCAGCCGTGCCAGGGCTTGTTGAGCGTTGGGGGTGTAGCAGGTCACAAGATAGAAACTTTCAAACTCCAGGGTAATCACCCGGCCCTCTGTGTCCAGCTCCGGGATACCCAGACCATAGGCAACAGACAGGGGAGGGAGCTTGGAAAAAATCGCTGTGCCGGAATATCCCTTTTTCTGGGCGTAGTTCCAAAACTGATGATAACCTGGTAATTCCAGTGCCACCTGTCCTTCCTGTAGTTTGGTTTCCTGCAAGCAGAAGAAGTCAGCATCTTCTGCCTGAAAAAAGTCCAGAAAACCCTTTTGCAGGCAGGCCCTCAGTCCGTTTACGTTCCATGAAATTGCTTTCATATATTCAGCTCCTTATACTACATGGGGTCGGCGGTGGTTTCCATAGTATCCACCAGGAGAATCTGATCTTTTTGCATGGTGATTGCCGGTTTTCCGTCCAGGAGGGAATCTTCCGCCTGAATTGTGACGGCAGACACACCGGAGAAATCACACAGGGTAAGCGTGAGGCAGGCACAGGCGCTGGCCAGCCGGAATTCGCTCAGTTGGGCAAATTCGGCGGAGAGCTTCACGACCGCATTTTCTCCCTGGGAAGTGAATTCTACCAGTTTGACCTCGTTGGGGAAGGGGGAAACCAGCGCCTGAGACTGGGGCCCTTTCAGATAAAGATCCAGCATTTGCGCTGCATCCAACCCGGTGACATTACGCACTTCCTTTCCAATGAAGCCGTCATCCTGCTGGAATTCAATTTTATCCGACAGATAATAAAAGGAAAAGCTTTCCTCTGAAACTGTTTTTTCGCGTACACATCCGCAGCTGAGAAGCGCCAGAGATAGCGCCAGCAGAATCAGATAATAACGTTTCATGCTTCCTCCTCAGTGTCAAATACAGGAAAACGCAGTGTAAATATTGTCCCCTTGCCCACACTGCTTTCTACATGAATTTCACCACGATTGCGCTCTACCAAATTACGCACAATGGACAAGCCCAGTCCGCTTCCTCCGGATTTTCTTGACCTGGCCTTATCCACCCGGTAAAAGCGTTCAAAAATATGTGCCAATGCATCCTCCGGGATACCAACGCCCGTATCGGTGAACTCAACAACCGCATCATCCGCAATACGATAAAGGTCAACGGTCAGTTTTCCTCCGGGAATATTGTATTTAATGCCATTTTCCATCAAATTGAAGATAATCTGGTACAAATCGTCCTCTACAATCAGAATGGGAGAATCCTGGGAAAAGTTTGTTTGAATTGTAATCTGACTTTCTCTTGCAATCGCCGTAAGCATCCGCATAACCTTTTCAATGGTAGGGGCGATGTGCACGATTTCATACTCGCCCTCGGCCTGGCTCTCGATTTTTGTCAGGGACAGCAGCTTTTGGGACATACGGTTCAGACGTTCTGCCTCGTTTCCGATATCTGCAACGAATTCCCGCACGGTATCCAGATCCATATCATTCTGCAAAATGGAATCTGACAGCAGTTTGATGGAGGCCAGGGGTGTTTTCAATTCATGGGAAGCATCTGACACAAACTGGTGGCGTTTTTGTTCAGAGGTGTTCAGCCTTTCTGCCAGAATGTTGAACTCGTTTCCCAGGACAGTCAACTCGTCGTTGCCGCCCAAAGAAACCTTCTGGGAATAATCTCCTTCCCGAATGGTGCGCATGGACAGCATGATTTTCCGAAGCCTTGCGGTAAAGGTTGCAGAGAAAAACACCGAGTATAAAATCACCAGGACCTCCAGAATGACCGTGATCAAAAGGGTGTTCGTCTGGAGCGACTTTATCAGTGCACCTTGCTCGTTATCGTATTCCATCATATAGGCACAGCCAATCAGCGTACCATAGGAATAGACGGGTACGGCGGCGCAGGACTTCATGGTTCCATCGTTGTAAATCCAGCTGAAAACATTGTAGCCCTGCAGGGCCTGAGCAATTTCCGGGAACAGGGTGTAACTTCCGGTGGATTCCATTTTCTCCGAATTATAGATTTCCATGCCGCTTTGATTGGTTACCACCATATGCATGTCACTCAGAACAACCATATCCGATACGGCTTGGGAAACCGTGTAGAAATTCAAAATATCCAGGCCGGCAATTTCCGTGGATGCCAACTGGCATTTTTCCAGCAGGGAAGTTTCTTTGCTGTTGCGGAATACCTTTTGACTGGTGGTGGAAATATAGATATTCAGCATCAGAAGCACAATAAAGGTAATTACCACATAAGTCAGGGCATAGCGGAAATGGGTACTCTTTCGCTGCACAGAGGCAATGGACCGCAATTTCCTTTTCTTACTTTCTGAAATAATAACCAACGCCCCATTTCGTCATAATATGCTTGGGTTCTGCCGGATTATCCTCCAGCTTTTCCCGAAGCCGGCGGATATGCACATCCACAGTACGAATATCGCTGCGATATTCATAGGCCCAGATGGTATCCAGCAGGGCCTCTCTGGAATAAACCCGGTTGGGGTTCCGCATCAGAAATTCCACCACATCAAATTCCTTTGCAGTCAGTTCCACCGGCGTGCCGGAGCGGAAGGCATTTCTCCCGTTCAAATCCAGCGTAATGTTCCCAACAGTGAGGAGGTTCTGCTCCTGATTCCCGCCGTTTTGGGCACCGGAACGCCGGAGAAGTGCACGCACTCTGGCCTTCAGCTCCAGAATGTTGAAGGGTTTGGTGAGGTAATCATCTGCACCGTTCTCAAACCCCATGAGCACATCCATGTCATCGGTTTTGGCGGTCAGCAAGATAATGGGGACATTGGAAAACTCCCTGATTTTGTTGCAAGCCTCCAGGCCGTCCATCTCCGGCATCATTACATCCAGAATCACCAAATCCGGATTTTGTGCCTGCACCGCCGCTACAGCCTCCAGACCGTTGGAGCCGGTAATCACTTCATAGCCATCGTTTTGCAGGTTAAAGCGGATTCCTTTTACCAGCAAATCTTCATCATCCACGACCAGTATTTTCATACTCATTCTCCTATCCTTATATAATTCTGTATTTCTGAAAGACTGTCTCTTCCAATCCCTTCCACGTTCAGCAAATCCTCTGTTTGCCTGAAAGGTCCGACAGTTTCCCGATATGTAATAATTCGCTGTGCCAGAGTTTCCCCGATACCAGGCAGCAGCATAAGCTGCTCCAAAGTGGCACTGTTGAGGTCGATGCGGCCCGTTTGGGATGCATTTTGTGTACTTTCTGTAGCCTGTCCAAACAATACCTGATGGTTCCGGAGAAGAAAAATACCAGCATTGAACAGGAGAAATGCGGCAGTTGCACCGGCAAACACTTTTGTTCGTAACTTCATGGGCCGCACCTCCTGATTGACTACAGGGTAAAATGTTGGTATAATGTCTTCATTATACATAAGTTTTTCCGGATATACAAGTATGCAGGGGGATATTGGTGTAAAATATGAAAAAAAGAAGCGTAATGTGGGTGATTCTTTGCCTTCTTCTTGCTCTGACGTTTTTTCCGAAAGCGGCACTCGGGGCAGAAGCCGGGGAAGATACAGATATGTCCGTCACCAACGGAAGCCACTCCATAGAAGCCCAGTCTTCTTTGCTGGGCAACAAGCAGTTGATTGAAAATGCCGAGTCGGTTATTCTGTACGATATTGCCAGTGATACCATGATATATTCCTGGAATCCGGACCAGCAGATCAATCCCGGTAGTTTTACCAAAATCATGACCCTCTGGATTGTTGCAGAGGAGGGGAAGCTGTCTGATGTGGTGGAAGTTTCCGGTGAAGTCATTGCCACTATTTCAAAAGATGCCGTTTCCATGGAGTTGAAGACATCGGAAATCCTGACGATGGAAGACCTTGTTTATGGTATGATGGTGGGCTCTGCCAACGATGCTGCAGCTGTTATCGCAGACCATATGGCCGGAAGTCAGGCAGCTTTTGCGGACAAGATGAACCAGTACGCCCAAAAGGCAGGCTGTACCAATACGAACTTTGTCAACGCCCACGGTTTGCAGGCAGAAAATCAATACACGACCCCCCGGGATGTGACAAGAATCATTGCTGCAGCATCCCAAAACCAGGTATTTCGTGAAATTTTTGGGGAAGTTTATTACCGCATGGAAGATGAACAGGGAAATGCCACGCGGGTTATGAATACATCCAACAAGCTGTTGGATGCGGAGTCTGTCTACTATGATTCCAGAATAATCGGCAGCAGAACCAGTGCTTCCTCTGACGGCAAGCGTTCCGTGGCATCCCTGGCCAAGGAGGGAAATCTGGAGGTAGTCAGTATTATTACCGGCTCTGCCAATCAGTATGAAGCAGACGGCTACACGGAGCGTACTCCCGGTGCTTACCCGGAAACCAAGCAGCTTCTGGATTTGGGCTTGACCGGCTATAAGCGGGTGCAGGTGATCTATGAAGGACAGATCTTCAAACAGGTCCCTGTAGTCAATGGGGACAGCGATGTGCTGCTTGGAAGCACCATTGCCGTTTCCACGGTTTTGCCCCAGGCTGTTTCGGATGGTCAGCTGACCTATCGATACCTGGATGTTTCCGACCAAATTACAGCCCCGGTGGAAAAGGGGCAGGTGCTGTCCAAAGTGCAAATCTGGTATCAGGATGTATGCCTGGCGGAAGCTCAGCTGTGCGCCATGAATGCAGTTCCTGTTATGCAGAATAAGATTGTGCATACCCAGGAAGAATCTTTGACGAGTACACTCAAGTATGTGATTCCGGTACTGATTGCTGTGATTTTACTGGTGGTCATTATCCGTTCCGGCATTCCCGGTGCAATTTATCGCCGCATACGAAGAAAAATCCGGGGTGTCTCAGCCCAGAAACGCAGCCGTCGGAACAGAATGAACCGCAGAAGGAGCAGATAATATGCTTGACTGGGAAGAACTGGAAGGTTATGCCAACCGGTGCGCCAGATGTGCGCTGTGCAGGACCCGAAACCATGTGGTTTTTGGCGTAGGGAACCGGGAAGCAGACATTATATTCATTGGGGAAGGGCCTGGAGAACAGGAGGACCTGACCGGAGAACCCTTTGTGGGGCCTGCCGGAAAGCTGCTGGACGATATGCTCTCCATTATCGATTTGAACCGCACCAATGTGTATATTGCCAACATCGTAAAATGCCGTCCGCCCCACAACCGTGACCCCAAGCCGGAGGAACAGGAGGCCTGTATCGGTTTTCTACGGAATCAGGTGGCACTGGTAAAGCCCCAGATTATTGTTTGCCTGGGTCGTATTGCGGCGCAGAGAATCATCGACCCCGAATTCCGCATTACCCGGGAGCATGGGGAATGGCGGCTGCGTAACGGTACCTGGATGACAGCAATTTACCACCCGTCCGCTTTGCTGCGGGATGTAACAAAACGCCCGGATACCTTTTCGGATCTTCTATCTATCCGGGAAAAGCTTCAGGAAGTCCATGCAAAAATATAAAAACATGACCTCCGGGTACTTCCCAGAGGTCATGTTTTTATTCCTCATCTTTGTTTTCGTAAGAAAGAATTTCCCGGGCAATATACACGGGCCTTCCTTTGCTCTGTTCAAAGGTTCTTCCTACATATTCACCGATAATTCCGATGCAGAACAGCTGCATACCGCCCAGAAACAGAATCAGAACGATTATGGTAGCGTACCCGGGAATGTCAATACCGGCAATGAGCTTCTGCAGCAGTACAACAAACAGATAAAGAAATGCTGCTACAGAGGTGAGGCCACCCAGGAAGGTGGCAATCCGCAACGGCTTGGTGGAATACCCCACAATGCCGTCAATGGCATAGTTGAAGAGCTTGAAGAAGTTCCATTTGCTGACCCCAGCCACGCGCTCACAGGCTACATAGGGAATAAAGCAGGTGTTGTAGCCCACCCAGGCAAAAATTCCCTTGGAGAACCGATGATACTCTCCAAGCGCCAGAATGCTCTCCGCCACACTTCTGCGGAAGGTACGGAAGTCACTGGCGTCCGCCTTCAGACTCACATTGGATAGCCGGTTGATGATTCCGTAAAAGGACTTCTTGAAAAAGGAGAGCACCTTTCCTTCACCACGGCGATCCTGGTAAGCAGCCACCACATCATACTCCGGACTCTCATCCAGAATCCGTACCATGTCCCGGACAATTTCCGGTCGCTGCTGCAAATCTGCATCGATAAAGCAGATATACTCACCGCTGGCATGCTGCAGACCGGCATAGATACCAGATTCCTTGCCGAAGTTCCTGGAAAAGCTTACAACCTTCACCGGACATTCCTGACGGGCAAAAATCTGCCGCAGCTGGGCCATGGTTGCATCCTTGCTGCCGTCATCTACGAAAACAATTTCAAAATCATACCCGCAGTCTTGAAAGGCACCAATGGCTGCAGCCTGAAAGGCTGCAACATTTTCCGCCTCATTATAGCAGGGAACTACCAAAGAGAGCTTCATCGTTCATCATCCCAATTCTTTTGAATTGCCGTTATTATATGCCAAATTCCCGTTTGCGTCAAGGTGAAGCCCAATTCTAATTTCGGGTGTCACAAATCAAAAGCCGGATTCATGAAGTACACGTTTTTCTGATTCAGCTTTTCCCGGAGCAGCTGCATGGCTTCGCCGAACCGCTGAAAGTGGACGATTTCCCGCTCCCGCAGGAACTTGATCACATTGTTCACATCCGGATCATCGCTCAGCCGCAGAATATTGTCATAGGTGACCCGGGCTTTTTGCTCTGCTGCCAAATTTTCCGTCAAATCCGCAATAGGATCTCCTTTCACCGCCATGGATGCGGCGTTCCAGGGAAAGCCGGAAGCGGCTGTGGGATACACACCGGTGGTGTGGTCTGCAAAGTATGGGGCAAAGGGACTGTTCATCAAATCCGTTTCCTTTATATTTCTGGTAAGCTGGTGGACAATGGCGCCAATCATCTCCAGATGCCCCAGTTCTTCCGTGCCGATGTCTGTCAGCAGTCCCTTCAGTTCGTCGAAGGGCATACTGTACCGCTGGGACAGATACCGCAGGGAAGCACCCAGCTCTCCGTCCGGTCCACCGTACTGGGAAATAATGATTCCCGCCAACCGGGGATTGGGATTTGCGATTTTTACCGGATACTGCAGCTTTTTATCATAGATAAACATGATTATTCCCTCCCATTGCAGGTATATTCCCAGGGCCAGGGATTCTCCAGCCAGTTATACCGGTCGGAATCCACACTGGTGAGCGTCAGAGGACCGTTTTCCTGCTCATATGCCTTCTTGGCTTCCAGATACATCTGTCTGTAAGACTGAAATACCTCCAAAGCCTCCTTATCCTCCCGATGGGTGTCCAGATACAGGGCCAGCTCCTGCAAGCCAAAGGCCATGGACTGCAGTTGCATAAGAGGACTGAAATCCCGGGGCTCCTGATTCACCATGCCCATAAAGGGAAGGTCCAGCCCCGGAAACAGGGTGCCTCTTACCAGACCCTCTTTAGGACCATACATGGTGGGATTTTCCAGCTGAAACGGCACATAGGGGTTGGCAAGGGGTGCCTGTGCCGGAAGCCTGCCTTCAAATGTATTGCGATCGTTCTTCACAACAGATTATCCTCCTAAATAGACTGGAACTGTCGTTCCGTGTCATTCTATGGAACACGCTGCTGGCTGGTGCATAGGAAATTCCCATCTGGCATAGAGTTTTTTGAGGTGAGAAATTTGAAAAAGCGCAGCAATCACGGGCTTGGTCTGGGAGTATATCTGGTGCTGCTGGCCTGCTTCCTGCTGGTGGGCATCGGGGGCAGCCATGCCGTTACCGTTTTATCGGAAAATGCCCCCATAGCCAACCGCACCACGGTCATTATTGATGCCGGGCATGGGGGAGTGGATGGAGGAGCAACCTCCTGTACCGGCGTACTGGAAAGTCAGCTGAATCTGGAAATTGCCCTGCGGCTGGATGATCTTATGCATCTTCTGGGCATCCGCACCACCATGATTCGCACCACCGATATTTCCGTCTATACAGAGGGCGAAACCATTGCCGCCAAAAAGGTTTCGGATTTGAAGGAACGGGTGCGGATTGTCAACGAAACCGAAAAGGCCGTGCTGATCAGCATTCATCAAAACTATTTTTCGGATAATCGATACAGCGGCGCCCAGGTTTTCTATGCGGATACCCCTGGAAGCCAGGAACTGGCCACGGCCCTTCAGACAGGATTTACAGCCAATCTGTCTCCGGATAATCACCGGAAAGCCAAAAATGCGCAAGGCGTTTATCTGATGGAGCATATTGGGTGCAGCGGCGTCCTGATTGAATGCGGCTTTTTGTCCAATCCCCAGGAGGAGGCACTGCTTCGTCAGGAAGATTACCAGAAAAAACTCAGCTGTGTCATTGCCGCTGTGTGCAGCACATACCTGGCAAACACCCCGGGGCAAACCGCTTGACCGGAGATGGGATGGTTGCTATAATGGTACAAAACAGCAGCCAGCTTCAAGGAGAAATGGTATGGCAAAGACAAAAACCGTTTTTTATTGCACCAATTGCGGAAATGAAACCCCAAAATGGCAGGGGCGCTGCCCGGCCTGCGGGGCCTGGAATACTTTGCAGGAGCATATTGAAAAGCCCACCCCTGCCGGCAGAGCCAAATCTGCACCGGTGGGACTCAGCCGCAAGGCCCAGCGAATCCAGGATGTGACCACAGACAGCGAAATAC
>OEQQ01000034.1_pt1 | contig 43202 bp, 45 predicted proteins | sample 1539741 | NCBI WGS metagenome assembly OEQQ01 (sample SAMEA3891876, study PRJEB23780) | metagenome | biome: terrestrial biome; feature: animal house; material: Caecal content | place: Italy | collected 2015-05-05
AGGCGGAGGTACCCTTCTTCTCCATTTCCGGTTCTGAATTTGTGGAAATGTTCGTAGGTATGGGAGCGGCCAAGGTCCGTGACCTCTTCAAGCAGGCCAATGAGAAGGCCCCCTGCATCGTGTTCATCGACGAGATCGACACCATCGGCAAGAAGAGGGACGGACAGATCGGCGGCAACGACGAGAGGGAACAGACCCTGAACCAGCTGCTGACCGAAATGGACGGGTTCGACGGCTCCAAAGGCGTGGTCATACTGGGCGCCACCAACCGGCCCGATTCCCTGGATCCCGCCCTGCTCCGCCCCGGGCGTTTCGACCGGAGGATCCCGGTGGATCTGCCGGATTTAAAGGGCCGGGAAGACATTCTGAAGGTCCATGCCAAAAAGATCAAAATTGCGGATAACGTGAACTTCCACGAAATCGCAAAAGCCGCTTCCGGCGCTTCCGGCGCGGAACTGGCCAACATCGTCAACGAAGCCGCCCTGCGCGCGGTGCGCAGCGGACGCCGTTTCGCCACTCAGGCGGACCTGGAGGAGAGCATCGAGGTGGTTATCGCGGGTTATCAGAAGAAGAGCCGGGTGCTTTCCGAGAAGGAAAAGCTCATCGTCTCCTATCACGAGATCGGCCACGCCCTCGTGGCCGCCATGCAGACGAACTCCGCGCCCGTGCACAAGATCACCATCATCCCCCGCACCGGCGGCGCTCTGGGCTATACGATGCAGGTGGACGAAGGCGAACATTTCCTGATGTCCAAAGAAGAGCTGGAAAATAAGATCGCCACCCTCACGGGCGGCCGCGCCGCGGAAGAGCTGATCTTCCATTCCATCACCACCGGCGCCTCCAGCGATATCGAACAGGCCACCAAACTGGCCCGGGCCATGATTACCCGCTTCGGCATGCACGACGATTTCGACATGGTGGCCATGGAAAACATCACCAATCAGTACCTGGGCGGGGACTCCTCCCTGGCCTGCTCGCCGGAAACTCAGACCCGGATCGACGAAAAGACGGTGGAACTGGTAAAGGCCCAGCACGGCAGGGCGCTGAAAATCCTGCAGGACAATCTGGCCAAACTCCACGAGCTGGCCAAATATCTGTACGAGCACGAGACCATCACGGGAGAAGAATTCATGGAAATTCTCATGCGGAAACAGGAGGTTCTTCCCAATGGTTCAGCCGACTGAATTATTCTGCAGCAGCGCAAGGCTGAAAAGGCAGTATGACAGGCAGTTTTCGGAAATGGCGTCCTGCTTCGGCCTGACGGCCAACGACATCCATCTGCTCCTCTTCCTGGCTGACCATCCTGACTGCGATACGGCGCGCGATATTTCGGAGCGCATCTTCCTCCCGAAATCCTGCGTTTCCCGCAGCGTGGATTCCCTGATCCGCCGGGGCTTCCTCTCCTCCCGCGGGGACGAAAGGGACAGGCGCATCGCGCACCTGTCCCTCCTTCCCGCTTCCGCCCCTCTCGTCGAAGAGGGGCGCCGGATCCGGCAGGATTTTTTCGCCCTCATGTTCCGGGGATTCTCGCCGGAGGAGCGCCGGCAGCTGGATCATCTCGCTCAAAAAATATCGAATAATCTTCGGGAGGCTTTCCATTATGATTGAAACGCTTATCGTCTGCATCATCGCCGGCCTGGGGGCCGGCATCGGCACGGGCTTCGCAGGGCTGTCCGCGGCCGCCGTGATCTCTCCCATGCTGGTCACCTTTCTGGGCTTTGACGCCTACGAAGCCGTGGGGATCGCCCTGGCGTCCGATGTTCTGGCGTCCGCCGTCAGCGCCTATACTTATGGGAAAAACAGGAATCTGGATCTCAAAAACGGGCTGGTGATGATGGTTTCCGTCCTTCTCTTCACCATGATCGGCAGCTTTGTCGCCTCCCTCGTTCCCGGCACGGCCATGGGAAATCTGTCCGTACTGATGACCTTCCTTCTGGGAATCCGCTTCATCCTCCGTCCGGTGATGACCACCAAAGAGCTGATGGCTTCCAAATCCCCCCGCCTTCAGGTGGCGGAATCCCTCATCGGCGGTGTGGTGATCGGCTTCATCTGCGGCTTTATCGGGGCGGGCGGCGGCATGATGATGCTCTTCGTGCTGACCACGATCCTGGGGTATGAACTCAAAACCGCCGTCGGCACCAGCGTTTTCATTATGACCTTCACCGCCTTTACCGGAGCGGTGTCCCATTTTTCCATCGGCGGGCTGCCGGATCCCTTCGCCTTCGCCGTATGCGTGATCGCCACCCTGGTCGGCGCGCAGGTAACTGCCAAAATCGCCAACCGTTCCGACCCCAAAACCTTAAACCGCATGACCGGCATCGTCCTGACCGTCCTGGGGGCCGTGATGATCGCCGTCAAACTGTAACATCCCCTGTTTTCCAAAGACCGGCATGAGCGCCGGTCTTTTTCTTGCCCGCCGCCTGCGCCCGGAGTATAATACGGAGTATAGTACGGGGCAACATTTACCGATCTCAATGATCGAAATCAATTTTTAGGAGGATTCCCTATGAAACTCATTCCCCTGGGAAAAAGCGGCCTTCGCGTGCCCGCGGTGGCGGTGGGCTGCATGCGCCTGATGGACATCGGAGAAAAGGAAGCCGAAGCCTTTCTCGACCGCGCGCTGGAGCTGGGCTGCAACTTCTTCGACCACGCGGATATTTACGGGCAGGGCGCCTGCGAAAGCCGTTTCGCAAAAGCGATCCGCATGTCCCCCTCCGTGCGGGAAAAGATCATCCTGCAGTCCAAATGCGGGATCGTATCCGGCGTCATGTACGATTTTTCCAAAGAGCATATTCTCTCGTCCGTGGACGGGATTCTGAAGCGGCTGAATACCGAATATCTGGACGTGCTCCTTTTGCACCGGCCGGACGCCCTGATGGAGCCCGAAGAAGTGGCCGAAGCGTTTTCCGTCCTTCACAATTCCGGAAAGGTACGCCATTTCGGCGTCTCCAATCACCGCCCTTCCCAGATCCGGCTTCTGCAGAAATATGTGGGACAGCCGCTGGTAGCGGATCAGCTGCAGTTTTCCGTCGTCAACGCTTCCATGATCCAGGGCGGGATGGAGGTCAACATGACCACGGACGGCGCTCCGGACCGGGACGGCGGGGTTTTGGATTTCTGCCGGGAAAACGATATCACCGTTCAGACCTGGTCCCCGTTCCAGTACGGTTTCTTTGACGGCACTTTCCTGGGCAGCGAAAAATTCCCGGAGCTCAACGCGGTCCTGAACGAACTGGCGGAAAAATACGGGGTATCCGACACCTGCATCGCGGCGGCGTGGATCCTGCGCCATCCGGCGAAGATGCAGCTCATCGCCGGCACCATGAACCCCTCCCGCCTGTCCGAAATCTGCCGCGCCGCGGATCTGACCCTGACCCGGGAAGAGTGGTACCGGCTCTATCTGGCCGCCGGGCACATGCTCCCCTGACACGGCCAAAACAAAACGGGACGGAGGATTTAATTTTGCTGACGGATAAACTCGGGAAAAACGCGGAGAAGCTCCGCACAAAACGGCTGTTTCTTCTGGATATGGACGGGACGATTTATAACGAGGACAGGCTCTTCGACGGGACGCTGGATTTTCTTTCCCGCATCGTATCCGACGGCGGGCGCTATCTGTTTCTCACCAACAACTCTTCCCGCTCTGCCATGGATTATGTAAAAAAGGTGAACGCCATGGGGATCCCCGCCGACCTCTCCCATTTTTACACCTCGGGCCAGGCTGCGGCCTTTTACCTCAACGACCGGTATCCGGGTCAGGTGGTGTACTGCATGGGGACGCGCTCCCTGGTGGAAGAGCTGGAACGCGCCGGCATCCGCACAGTCACCCGGCCGGACGACCGGGCCACGGTGGTGCTCATCGGTTTCGACACGGAAAACACTTCTGAAAAAATCCGGGACACCTGCATCATGCTGGGCCGGGACGTGGCCTATCTGGCCACCAATCCCGACCTCGTCTGCCCGGTCAGCTTCGGCTATATCCCGGACTGCGGCTCCATGAGCATCATGCTCAAAAACGCCACCGGGAAAACCCCGTTTTTCATCGGCAAGCCGGAGCCCATCATGGTGAACTGCGCCTTAAAGCAGCTGTCCGCATCCCCTGACGACGCGGTCCTCATCGGCGACCGCCTCTACACGGACATCGCCGCCGGAAAGAACGCGGGCGTGGACACGATCTGCGTCCTCTCCGGCGAAGCTGCGCTGGAGGAAGCCCTCTCCGGAGAAATCCGCCCCACCTGGATCTTCGACGGCGTGAAACAGATCTGCGAAGCCCTCTCGCAGCCGTGAAAACGCTGCGCCCTTTCTCTTAACGCAGCTTCTCACCTTCGCTGAACGGAGCGTTAAGAGAGGGGGCGCCAGGCGGTCGTGCAAGCTGACCTTTCACGGCTGACGCGCCACCCAGTCCCTGCTGTTGAGCTTTTTCCTTCTTTCTTTCCAGTCCGGCATCATTTCGTCCAGAAACGCGTGAAACCGGGGAGAATGATCCGGATGGACGAAGTGAGCAAACTCGTGCACCACCACGTATTCCATGCAGCTTTCCGGCACTTCGATGAGCTGTCTGGCGAACGTCAGCACCCCGTTGGCCGGCTGGCAGCTGCCCCAGCGCGAGACCATACTGCGGATCCGGATTTCGGGCCAGGAAATCCCCAGCTTCGCGAAGGAGGGATATACCTTTTTGCACAGCCGCTGTATTTCCGCCGCGCAGGCTTTTTTGAGGAAGGCGTCCAGCATCCGCTTCCTCCTCTCCTCGTTGCAGGGATCCTTCTGGGTCAGAAGCAGCACCTGCCCCACGGGCTCCACCTCTTCCCTTTTTCCGGCGATCACCCTCAGCCGGTAGGGAATCCCCTTCAGATACAGCGTATCCCCATCCTGATAGATCCGGTTTTGTCCGGCGGACATCCCGTCCCCGGCCTCCCTCATTTGCCGGAACCGTTCCAGCGTCTGTAAGATAAAATCGCCGTTTTCCGTCAGAAAGGACTCGATCTGACCCTGCGGGACGAACTTTCCCGCGGAAACACAGACGCGTCCATCTCTGTGGACGCGCAGATTGATCCTCTTCACATTTTTGTACTGCAGCTCATAGGAAACGGGGATGTTCTCCAGAACGATCACCTTTTTCAACGGCACTCCCCTCCGCGCGCTCGCCGGACCCGGCGCCCCGCTGCGCGCATAAGAAAGAGCGAAACAGGGTGGACAATCGCTCCGAATGATTGTACAATCCTGTTTGATCCGATCAGAAATGGAGGTTTTTATGAACGACAGAATTGACTATATCCTGGAACAGACGCAGAAGATCCTCGCCATCGACAGCCCCACCGGATTCACCTCCCGGGCCGCGGAGTACGTGATGGACGAGTACCGCAGGCTGGGCTATTCTCCGGCGCTCACCAACAAGGGAGGCGTCCTGGTATGCGTCAGCGAGGGCGACGGCCGGGCCCCGGAGCGCCCGGAAGACGGGCCCATCCTGCTGGAAGCCCACATCGATACGCTGGGCGCCATGGTTTCCGAAGTGTGCGCAAACGGAAGGCTGGCGGTGACTCCGCTGGGCGGGATGAATCCCAACAACGCCGAGGCGGAAAACTGCCGGATCTATACGCGTGAGGACAAGGTGTACACCGGCACGTTTCAACTGAAAAACGCATCCGTCCACGTGAACGGGGACTACAACTCCACGTCCCGCTCCTATGGCACCATGGAAGTGGTGCTGGACGAAGAGGTGAATGACCGCCAGGGCGCGCTGGATCTGGGTATTCTGCCCGGGGACGCGGTCTGCTTCGATCCCCGCACCGTCCTCACGCCCTCCGGCTATCTCAAGAGCCGGTTTCTGGACGACAAGCTCAGCGTCGGCATCCTGCTGGGCTACGCCGCTTATCTGAAAGAGGAAAACGTGAGCACCGCCCGCAAAATCTATCAGCACATCACCGTGTTCGAGGAAGTTGGACACGGCGGTTCCGCCTCCGTTCCTTCCGGCGTAACCGAGGTGCTCTCCGTGGATATGGGCTGCGTGGGAGACGGTCTCGGCTGCCGGGAAACCCAGGTCTCCATCTGCGCGAAGGATTCCGGAGGCCCCTACCACTACGACGTGGTGACGGCCCTGATCCGGGCGGCCAGACGGGAAGGGCTGGACTTCGCCGTGGATGTCTATCCGCACTATGGCTCCGACGCGGAAGCGACCCTGCGCGCGGGCTACGACTGCCGTCACGGCCTCATCGGCCCCGGCGTCTACGCTTCCCACGGATATGAGCGCAGCCACAGAAAGGGCGTGGCGAATACCTTCGGCCTGCTGAAAGCCTATCTGGGCTAAACCGTTCAAAACGGCCGGTTCCGGCCGTGCGCGGGCCGCAGAATTTTTCGCAGCCACAGCCGATCACCAGGCGCTTCCCAATTCTATCGCGAACCGGGGCGGCATGGCCGTCTGACCATGCCGCCCCGGAGAATCGAAATCCCGTTTCTTCAGTTCTGTTGAAATCCCACGGCCTTCAGAAATGCCCTGGCGATCAGAAATGCGCCCACCTGATTGGGGTGCACCCGGTCCCCTGCCAGATAGGCCGAATGGCGATGCTGCAGATAATCGTCGAAAACAGCCTGAACATCCACGAAGACCAATCCGTACTCTTCCGCCAGTTTCCTGCTGATACTTCCAAATTCGTCCACAGCGCGGCGCATGGCATCCTCCCGGTTTGGTTCCAGGAAAAATGGCGTCATCAAAATCATCCCCTTCACCCGGGGCAGCGTCCGCTCGATGAGATCGCGATAGGTTTTCTCATACTGTTCTGCCGAAATCGTTCCCTCGAATACCTCCGGCTCATCGAATCTGCGCCACGCATCGTTGACGCCGATCATCACGCTCACCCAGTCCGGATTTAAGTCCAGCACATCCCGCTGCCAGCGGGCCGCCAGATCCAGGATATTGTTTCCTCCCACTCCCGTATTGGAAATCCGGATAATTTCATCGGGCTGCAAAGCGTTGATCAGGGTGTGGATCAGGCGAACATATCCCGTTCCCACGCCTTCCCACAGCCCTTCTCCCACCGGATGCTTCCGACCGAAATCCGTGATGGAATCCCCCGTAAAAACGATTCTCTCTCCGTTTTGTATCAGCATGTTCCCTCCTCAATCGTCAAAAGCATCTCCCAGTGCATTTCTTCTTCGTCCAGCCGGTATTTCTCCAGCAGCGCCGGCCCGCAGGAATTGGATCCCACTCCGCTCATCCCATAGTCCAGATGCCAGATAACGCGCCCCGATTTCTCCAGTTCATAGTTGTGGGGCTTTTCGGTGAGCTCCTCTTCCGTATAGAAGGAAGCGTTGAAGGAGAACGGCCTGCTTCCCACGGCCCGGATGGATCCCACCTGGGCGTCGTAACAGCCGTAATGGCTGCCGTTTTCCTGCGGCCGCACATAATCCTCGTGCAGGCCGTCCACGCTGGTCTCAAACCGGTCGATCCAGGAGGCGCGATGTTTGTCCTGATAGCTTTCAGAGGGCCCGTACCCCAGATAGCGGACCGCGCTGTCCTCCTCCGGCAGGGTCAAAACGAGGCCAAAGCGGGGCATCCAAGGGAACGCGCTGTCCTTCTGCGCGTCCAGGGTCAGCTTCACCGCTCCGTCCGCATTGACCTCCCAGAGGGCCTTCGCGGATAAAAACGGCTGCCGGTAAACGCCGGCCAGGGAGAACTCGCAGCAAATCCGGGCCGTCCCGTCCGCAGCTTGTGCCGCGCAGGAATAAACCTTTGTCCAGGGCCTGTCATAGCCCGCCGCTTTCCACTCCGGACTTACGTATCTGTCGTTATCCACAGGCGCGCGCCAGGCGCTCCAGCGCATGGGCCCGGCCGTCAGCTCCCTGCCGTCCCTTTCCAGGGACAAAAATCCGGCCGCCTTTTTCCCGAAGCGATAGCGGATCCGGTCGGATACGATCCAGTAGCTGTCTCCGGTTTCTTCGATGGAAACGCTTCCCGCCGGGCACAGCTCCAGCTTCCGCTCCCCTTCCTCAAACAGGGCGAACTGGTCGAATCCCATTTCTCTGCCGCGCACGGTCAGAAGGCCGTCCTGTTTCTGGAGATAGATCAGGCGCAGCCAGGTTTTATCCCCTGTATATCCTCCGAGCCCCGGGATGACGATGTTCGTCGTCTCATGGGGCTTCGCGCACAGGTCGAGGATCTCGCCTTCGGCGAGCAGTTCCCCGTCCCGCCTGATTTCATAGCGAAGCTCCACCGTATCGGACAGATCGGAAAAATCCTGCATATTGCGCAGGCAGACCCGCCCCTCTTCCGGATCCTCCAGCTGCGCGCGCACGGGCCGGATGGCGTTTTTCCACTCCAGCAGGCCCGTATGCGGCCTTCTGTCCGGATAAACCAGGCCGTCCATACAGAAATTGCCGTCGTGAGGGAATTCGCCGGCATCCCCGCCGTAATGGTAAATATCCCGCCCGTCGGGCGCCTTTCCCTCCCAGGTAGCGTGATCGCACCACTCCCAGACGAAACCGCCGCAGAATTTGTCCTGCGCATTCATCAACTCCATATAGTCCTCGATGTCCCCGGGGCCGTTGCCCATGGCGTGCACGAATTCGCACAAAATCAGCGGCTTCTTCATCCGCCGGTCTTGGCAGTAGTCCTTCACCCATGTCACGGGTGGGTACATCATGCTCATCACGTCCAGCATGGACAGGTCGTTTTTATACCCGGCGCTTTCCACGATGCTTCCTTCATAGTGCACCAGGCGGGTGGGATCGTATTCCCGGACCCATCTGCCCGCGTCCTCAAAATTCTCCCCATAACCGCTTTCGTTCCCCAGAGACCAGAGGATCACGCAGCATTCGTTTTTATCCCGGATGACGTTTCTCTCCTGCCTGTCCAGAAACGCCTCCTTCCAGTCCGGATTCTGAGCCAGCAGGCCGAAGGTGCCGTCGTAGCTGCCGCCGTAGATCGTGGTGATGCCGTGGCACTCCAGATCCGCTTCCGCGATCACATAGAAGCCGTAGACGCTGCACAGCTCCGGAAACCAGGGAGCGTTGGGATAGTGGCTGGTGCGGATGGCGTTGATGTTATGTTCCTTCATCAGGAGCAGATCCCGCATGGCGTCTTCCCGGCTCACGACCATCCCCTTTACCGGATGGCTGTCGTGGCGGTTCACCCCTTTGAATTTCACCTGCCGGCCGTTGATCAGAATCACCCCATCCTTTACGGATACGGTCCGGATTCCCACCTTGCGGACGATCATCTCGCCCGGCGTCCGGATTTTCAACGTGTAAAGATACGGATCCTCGGCGTTCCACAGAACGGGCCGCTCCACCGGGATCCTGACGGTCTCCCCTTTTGAAACCGCCGCGCCTGCCAGCCCGCCTGCGGCGTCGATGAGCTCGCACTGGATCTCCATATCGCCCTCCCGGCGGTCGAAGCGCACTTCCACCTGAGCCCTGTCGCATTCGAAATCGACCGGAGTGCGCACCGTAAAATCGTGCACGAAGACCGGCGGCCGGAACAGCAGGGTCACATCCCGGAAAATGCCGGAAAACCGAAGCTTGTCCTGATCCTCCAGATAGCTCCCGTCACACCATTTCATCACCAGCACGCTGAGGCGGTTTTGCCCGGCGCGCAGCCTGCCCGTGACCTCGAACTCGCTGGGGCTGTGGGATACCTGGCTGTATCCCGCGAACCTGCCGTTTACCCAGACGTAAAAGCAGGAATCCACCCCTTCGAAGTACAGAAACTGCCGCATGCCGGCCTGCTCCTCCGTCAGCGCGAATTCGCGGATATACGCGCCGCAGGGGTTTTCGTCCGGCACGTACGGCGGATCGTAGGGGAACGGATAGCGGACGTTCGTGTACTGCTTCTGGTCGAATCCGTTCATCTGCCAGCAGCCCGGCACCTCCGTCTCCACAAATCCTTCCGCCCCGAAGGCTTCCTCAAAAAAACCTTCCGGGACTTCTTCCACGCGGGGGAAATACGCGAATTTCCAGTCCTTTCCCGAAAGCGTCATGCTCCGGTTTTCCCCGTTTTCCGACAGCGGCACATAGTAGCACCTGTTCTCCATCGTGCCCACGTGCAGCGTTTTCAAATTTTCATAATACTTCTCCAGCACCATAAGCCGTGAACCTCTTTCCCAATCCTCTCGCGGAATTGATAGTTTCACTGTATCACAACTCGCGAGGAGTGGCAACGTCAATCGCGTGGGAACCGGACTGTTTTAACAAAGAGGTTTTCCCAAAGAATGAAACGGCCTTAACCTATGCTGCAATTCGCCTTTTAATCTCCTGGATAAAATAGTTGAAACTGGGTGAAGCATTGTTCTGCAGATCCATATGTATTCCAATCTGCCGGGCCCATTCGGACTTCAACCTGCCAATCTCCATATAAGAAAGATGGTTTTTCTTAATCCTGGCGATTCCCCCCGGATATATGGCGTCTGCCAAAACCTCCCATGTTCCGCAAATACTATCCTGAACATATTCCCGCAAAACCTGGGATCTCGCTGCGGGATACGCGGCCGTCAGCGCCTTCTGGTCGCCCAGCAGCCAGGCTTCCACTTCTTCAACAGCAATGCAGAAAACATGATCTGCCAGGATCATATTCTGTCTGGCAACATTCTCGAGCTCTTCTCTGAACGCTTCAACCTGCCGGTCATCATTGTCGAGCACGACGACGATCGCGGCAGGAATTCCCTGCAGGCTTCGGTTAAAGCCGCGTAAGTACGTGGCCAGATCATTCAGAAGCTTTCCCGTTTTTGTTTCCTTTACAGTATTTCTTTTCGTAAAACCGCCAATGCCCCGAAAGCTTTTGCAATTAAATGTTACATCCGGGTTATCATCGACGATCTTGTCCATTAAAATGCCGATAAGCTCCGCGCTGGAGCTGTCTTCAACAAGGTACTGAAAATGCACGGAAAATCCTCCTCATCCAAAATATCTGCTGTTCCACAAATCTCCGATATACGCTCCTTCATTTACCAGATCGCTTACAAAATCATAATCGGAGGACCGTCTTATCTCCGAAAATCCGTCGGTTTCTTTCGCAAGCACCCACACCTGCTCCGGCAAAAGCGCATTGACGAAAAACGGGCTGTGAGTCGTTACAAACAGCTGCTTTGAGTAACCTTTTCCAACATTTTTTGACATTTCTATGGCCAAATCTGCCAGATACTGATGATAGAGGCCGTTCTCAGGCTCTTCGATAAATACGAGCTGCCTGGGATTCCGTTCGTTGAGAAGCAAATAGTACGCAAATAGTTTTAATGTTCCATCCGACATTTTCTGAGAAAAAAACGGTTCTTCAAAACCGTCCTGCCAAAATTCCAGAACCATTTGACCGTTCTGCATTTTAACGGGTTCTATCCTGCTGATGTTTGGAATTTTTGTCTGAATGCTCGCGAGGATTTTTTTGAAATCGCCGGGATTCTCCCGATACATGAACTGCGCCACATTGTTCAGGTTGCTTCCGGTTCTGTCCAGATAAGGCGCCGGAGCGGCAGTCTGAAGCTGGCGGGCAGTATCCGGAGTAAAATAACAGAGATACCAGCTTTTTAAAAAGGATAAAAACTTCTCGATTCTGGAATACTGCTTCATGGCCCCCAGCGTTACGATCCCCAGCTTTCTGGTATCGCTGAGTTCCACTTCTTTTTTATCCCCCGTTACGCCCCCTTCATCATCCTGTCCTCCCTCAAGCCCTTCAAAAGCATATCCTTTTCCATCCACAAGATATAAAAAGGAGAGCGGTCTTCCACTTTTATTGCCCGGCCTGCGTTGACGCAGCCTTTCATCTTTTACGTAAGGCCTGTCAAACTTATCTTTTCCTATGGTCAGCTCATACGTGATGGGGCGCGAATTGCTGTTTTCTTTATAATAGATTTCAAAATGGATGGGATCGCTGGAACCCTGGGACACCAGCTGATCAAATCCCCCTCTGTTGTTCGCATCACAGGCAGTTTCAACATCCGTCATCAAAGCGTCTGCAATAAATCCGAATGCGTCCGTCAGAGTACTTTTTCCGCTGCCGCTGGGGCCGATAATCGCTACCATATTACCCAAAGGAACTCCTGTCTGGTCTGAATATAGTTGTCCCATTTTTACATCTTTTAGCAGACCATAATTCTTTATGGCAATACCCAAAATTTTTCCCATCCGTCTACCCTCCAATTTCCCGGTTTTTATGTTATTTCAGACTCAATTTACATCAGTTTCCCCCTGAAACGGCTGCAGCATTCTGGTGACGAAGGACTTCGTGATCTCATGCACCGAGCAGCAGGCATGGCTGATGTGCGCCAGCTCCATGGCCTCTTGCTGCTTCTTCGTGGCCGACGTATAGGGATAGACGCCGAACAGGAACGGAAACAGGGCGTAGAGAAATTCCTGAACGTCGCGTCCCGTCATGCGGGGGAAGAACTTTTCCAGACAGAGGGTCACGGCCCGCATGGTGCAGGCGTAAACTTTCTTGAACGCCACCAGATTCTCCAGGCGGCTGTTGCCCTCCATGTCGTAGAGGTTCATGGACATCAGCTTCAGCATGCACCCCCGCCGCTCCAGCGTGCGGGCCAGCTCTTCTGCGAAGCCCGCAGCGGACAGCGTTTCGTTTTCGCACAAAACGGCCTTAAGGTCCCCGGCCCAGGCCTCGTGTTCCCGGGCGAGCAGAGCCAGAAAAATCTCTTCCTTCGTCTGGAAATAATTATAAATGGATGTGCGGGTGAAACTGGTCTTCGTCCCGATATCCCGGATCGTGATCTCGTTAAAGCCCATGGTCTCATAGAGCGCCGCACAGGCGTTGACGATCTCTTCCTTTCTCGCATTGGTCAATTCTTCCGAACCCTTTGGCATTCCCGTTCCCTCTTTTTTCCTTCCTTTTCTATGCGGCGGCTCATTTCACGGCGCGCTCAAACCACGCCTTCCACTCGCTTTCGCTCACCCCGGCGTCAAACCGCCTGCCTTCCTTCAGGACCGCACCCGGACAGGAGGGGCTCAGATCCGCGTTGGTGCTTCCCATCCCGCTGCCCCCGGACGTCGCCACCGGCAGGATCGTTTTGCCGGCCCAGTCGTACTGCTCCAGGAAGGTATTGATGATCGTGGGCGCGGTGTACCACCAGATCGGAAACGCCAGAACGAGGGTATCCACGTCCTGAACATTCAGAGTTTCATGGACTGTCTCCGGACGGAATGCCTTATCCCGCATCTCCACGCTGCTGCGGCTCTTCGGATTCGTCCAGTCCAGATCCGCGCCGGTGTACGGCTGCGCGGGCCGGATTTCATGCAAGTCGGCTCCCACGGCACGGGCGATCGTTCTCGCCAGCCTTTCTGTGGTCCCGGTGGCGGAAAAATATGCGACCAGTATTCTGCTCATTTCAAACGCTCCTTTCCCAATCTAAATGACGGCTGCATCTTGTTCTGACACATTGTCAGCAATTAAATCATATCAATATCCTGACACGATGTCAACCGTTCCGTGACCGGCCCGTTCCCGCGCTTTTGAGCTCCGCGAAAAACAGATACTGCTGCAGGATCCCGGCATATCCTTCATACCTCTCAAATGGGAAGCCTTCCGGGTAATGGGCGTCAAGGATCTGGCGGATATGGGTATCCACCGGAAACGCCTCCACGTGCCGGAGGGCGAACAGGCAAATGCAGTCCGCCACCTTTTTCCCGATTCCGAACTCCTCCAGCAGCAGCTGTCTGGACGTCTCATAGGAACCGGCGGAGAGCCGTTTCAGCCATTCCCGGCCCCCGTCCCCACTGCAGCGTTCGGCCATTTTCAAAATGTATTTGTCCCGGTATCCCAGGCCCAGCCCCTGCAGCCCTTCCGGGCCGCCCTCCCGGATCCTTTCCGGAGCGGGAAAGGAAAAACAGCTCTCCCCTTCGGCTCCCGGAATCCGGATTTCTTCCCCGTAGCGCCGGCATAGCGCTTCGATGCTGTTGCGGATCCGGGGGATGTTGTTGTTCTGGGAAATGAGGAAGCTGACGATGGTTTCCCACAAATCCTGGTGCAGAATGCGGACGCCCCGTCCCAGCTCCGACGCTTCCCGCAAAAACGCGTCCCCGGGATCCACGGACCGGCGGATTGCGCCGTAATCCCGGTCCAGATCGAAATAATCCCTCCAGAACGATTCGAACTCCTCCGGCGCGCAGGAAAAGGTCAGCCGTACCGCTTCCGGATCCCCGGGGCAGGGCTCCTGGCGGATCGCCGCGGCCCGTTTTCCCGCCGCCGCAAGAAACGTTCCGCTCTCCGGCTGCCCCAGCCTTCGGATGCGGAAGGCCTGCCCCGATTCCATGATGGAGAAAAGGTCGAATTCCCGGCTGCAGAGTTCAAACATCTTCCCGCACCTGGAAGAGGTAAAATTTCAGATAATAGGATTCGTCCGCCGCCCAGAGGATGGGGTGATCCGGAGCCTGCGTCCTGAATTCCACCTGGCGCAGCCGCTTTCTGGCGCTGCGGGCCGCCTCGCGGATCGTGCGGGCGAACAGCTCCGGATCCATGAAATGCGAGCAGGAACAGGTGGCCAGAAATCCCCCGTCCTTCACCAGCTTCATCCCCCGAAGATTGATTTCCCGGTAACCCTTCACCGCGTTTTTGACCGAGCTGCGGGATTTGGTGAAGGCCGGAGGATCCAGAATCACCACGTCGAAGCGCTCCCCCCGCTGCTCCAGCTGCGGCAGCAGCTCGAAGACGTCCGCGCACTGAAATTTCACCCGATCGGAAAGGCCGTTGAGACGGGCGTTTTCCTCCGCCTGCAAAACCCCCGTCATGGAAGCGTCCACGCCCAGCACCTCGGCGGCTCCCGCGGCCCCGGCGTTCAGCGCGAAGGAACCCGTATGGGTGAAGCAGTCCAGCACCCGCTTTCCAGGGCAGAGACGGCGGATAGCCTGCCGGTTCTCCTTCTGATCCAGGAAAAATCCCGTCTTTTGCCCTTCCTGCACGTCCACCAGATACTTCACGCCGTTTTCCCGAATCTCCACTTTGGTGTCGAAGGGCTGCCCGATGAAGCCCTTATACCGCTCCATTCCTTCCTGCAGCCGCACCTTCGCGTCGCTCCTCTCGTAAATCCCCCGGATCGAAATCCCGTCCTCCGCCAGCACTTTTCTGAGCTTATCCAGGATCACGGGCTTGAGCCGGTCGATGCCCAGGGCCAGGGATTCCACCACCAGCACGTCGGAAAACTTGTCCACCACCAGGCCGGGCAGCCAGTCCGCTTCCCCGAAAATCACCCGGCAGCTCTCCGTATCCACGACCTGTCTGCGGTATTCCCAGGCGTCCCGCACCCGCTTCTCCAGAAATTCCTCCGTGATCCCGTGTTCCTTTCTCCGGCTCATCAGGCGGACGGAGATTTTCGACGCGGGGTTGTAAAATCCCCATCCCAGAAAATAGCCGTCGAAGTCGTGAACCTCCACGATATCCCCGTTCTGAAATTCCCCTTCGACCCTCTGGATCTCGTTGTCAAATATCCAGGCGCCGCCGCTCTTCACGGTGCGACCCTCCCCTTTTTTCAAAATCACTGTCGCGCTCAACTTCCCGTTTCCTCCTTCGTTTGTCGTCCCTTTTGCCCTCCGGTCCACAGGGACGGAGCTCAAAAGGCATCTTATCCACGCTGCGGGCATCTTATCCCCAGCCCTCTTGTGCTTTTCCTCTTCGTCTCTTACAATGGCCCCAGAAGGAACCTTCCAAAAATCCATCGAACAGGAGATACTGCTTATGAAACTGACCCTTCTTCAGGAACCGAACGTCCCTGAAACGGAAATCACTATCCGATATACCTGGCCGGATTCCCAGCTCAACCACCTCGTGGAGCTCATCCGACAACGCGGAGTTTCCCTGGTCGGCTACCGGGATGGCTCTCAATATCAGATTCCTCTGGAACGAATCCACTACATCGACTCCGTGGACGGAAAGACCTTCCTCTATCTGGAAAAAGAGGTGTATTCTTCCCGCGAAACTCTGGCCAGGCTGGAAGAACGCCTGAAACGCACTGCATTTCTGCGCATCAGCAAAAACTGCATCCTGAACACGGACTGCCTGGTCAGCGTCCGGCCACTGTTCAACCATCGTCTGGAAGCCCTCCTGTCCAACGACGAAAAGCTCATTATCACCCGAAATTATATCGCCGCGCTGAAAGAAAAGCTGAAAGGAGAACTCATATGAAAGAAATCTTCAATATTCGCATCCCCTCGTTGTGCATCTGTTTTACTCTGGTCGTCCTGCTGGACCTTCTCTACAGCTCTCTCTTTTGCGAGGGCTTCGCAGGAGCGAAAGGCTTTTTTCTGATCTTTCTGCTCTGCGTTCTCTGTCAGCTGGCGGATCTGGCCGTATCCCGCCTGAATTTCCGCAGATGGCTCCATTATTGCCTCGCGGAGTCCGCACTCTTCTACGTCCTCTGCCTGGCCTTCTGCGCCCTGGTTTTCTGGAACGGCCTGACCCTGCAGCAGGTCGCATCTTTCTCGGCAGTTTTCCTCCTCGTGGACATTTCGGTTTTCTTCTATTTCCGCAAACGCCAGCAGCTGACGGCGGAGGAAATCAACGATCTTCTCCGCAGGCGGGACGGCTCATCCCTTTGAGCCTCTCCTTTTCCTCCGGGGAAACCCGGCGGGATTCCCTGATCTTCTGCACGGCCCGCCGGAAGGTATCCCCGTCCAGGGCGCAGGTCTGCATCCATTCTTCCGTTCGGGCCGGAAAGCGGACGTAGCAGACGGAAACCGCCCAGGCCACGGCCATCCGCACATAGTAGCCGCCGTGCTCCACCCGCTCCAGCCGGCCCAGCACCCGGTCCAGCCACTCTTCCCGGACGAAATAATCCAGCGCCATCACCGCGCCGAAGCGCGCCTCGTATTCCCGCGGGGAGGAAAAGAACGGCTGCAGAAACTCCCACACGGCTTCCCGGTGCTTCCCTGCGAATTTCAGCCCCGCGCAGAAGCTGTCGCACAGCGACCAGTTGTCGATGCAGGGCAAAAACCCCCGGATCAGCGCAAAGGCTTCCTCCCGGGAGATCTCCCTGGAGGGCCTTTCTTCTCCGTTTCCTTCCGCCTTCGGGCTTTCGGGCGCGATCTTCGCTTCCCCGATCAGAAAGCCGCGGAGCATGATTTCCTCGAAGGCCGCTTCCTGTCCGGCGCTCTCCAGCGCTTCCAGATTGCCCGCCCAGTCCTGCCGGGCCAGCTGCGCCGCCGTTTTGCGCAGGGCGGGCAGCCGCACCCCCAGGATCCTTTCGGCGCTGCCGGAGACGGCCTCTTCTCCCGGCTTCCTGAGCAGGCCGGCCGCAAAGGCTGCGTATTTGGGCTCCGCCTCCGCCAGAAGCCCCTGCCGGATCTCCGCCAGCCGCTTCCTGTTTTCTTCAGCAGTTCTTCGTTTCATCATGGCTTCGTCTTCTCCAGATATTCCCGGTATTCCTTCGCTTCCCTCACATAGGAGAGGGCGTTTTCCCTGTTGGCTTCGGCTTCCCCGGGCGTCACCCGCCTCTTCACCTTCGCCGGGCTCCCCACCGCCAGGGAATTGTCCTCGATCACGGTGTTCTGCGTCACCAGCGCCCCGGCTCCGACGATGCAGTTTTTCCCGATCCGCGCACCGTTTAAAATGACGGCGCCCATTCCCACCAGCGTGTTGTCCCCGATGGAACAGCCGTGGATCACCGCCCCGTGTCCGATGCTCACGTACCTGCCGATGTGGACTCCAAATCCCGCGTCCACGTGCACCACGCAGTTATCCTGCACGTTGCTGCCTTCCCCGATGGTCACGCTTTCCCGCTCTCCCCGGACCACCGCGTTAAACCAGATGCCCGCGTCCTTTTCCACCGTCACATCCCCATAAACCGCTGCCCCCGGGGCCACAAAAGCGCCGGGGTCGATCCGCGCCTCTTTCATTTCCTTTCTCCTTTCCCTCCGCCGTCTTTCATTGAGGGTATTATAGCATGAAACCTTCTTTTTGGAAAACTCCGCTTTTTCTTGCCAAAACCCGGATTTCCCGCTATACTCCAACATGACGCATCTGTGATATCCGGAGGAAATTATGAGCATTTTGAACGTAGAGCATCTGTCCCACGGCTTCGGCGACAGGGCCATTTTTCACGACGTATCATTCCGCCTGTTAAAGGGCGAACATATCGGCCTGGTGGGGGCCAACGGCGAGGGGAAATCCACCTTCATGAACCTCATCACCGGACGGCTCGCGCCGGACGAGGGAAAAATCGAATGGGCCAAAAAGGTCCGCGCGGGCTATCTGGATCAGCACACCGTCCTGCAAAAGGGGATGACCGTGCGCCAGGTGCTGACTTCCGCCTTCGACTTTCTGCTGGAAATGGAGCAGGAGCTGAGCGCGATCTACGAACGGATGGGGGAAGCCCATGAGGACGAGCTGCAGCAGCTCATGGACGAAGCCGGCACCCTGCAGGACCTCATGACCATGCACGATTTCTATATGATCGACGCGAAGGTGGAAGAGGTGGGCCGGGCTCTGGGCCTTTCCGAAATCGGCCTGGATCGGGACGTGACCGAACTCTCCGGGGGCCAGCGCACGAAGATCCTGCTTGGAAAGCTCCTGCTGGAGAAGCCGGACATCCTGCTTCTGGACGAGCCCACCAACTATCTGGACGCGGAGCATATCGAATGGCTCAAACGCTATCTCTGCGATTACGAAAACGCCTTCATCCTCATCTCCCACGACATCCCGTTCCTAAACAGCGTGGTCAACCTCATCTATCATATGGATCATCAGGAACTCACCCGGTATGTGGGAAATTACGATAAGTTTCAGGAAGTGTACGCGGTCCGCCAGGCCCAGCTGAAAGCCGCGTATGAGAAACAGCAGAAGGAAATCGCGGATCTGAAGGATTTCGTGGCCCGCAATAAGGCGCGGGTTTCCACCCGCAATATGGCCATGTCCCGCCAGAAAAAGCTGGATAAAATGGACGTCATCGAGCTGGCGTCCCAGCGCCCCAAACCGGAATTCAACTTCCTGGAGGCGCGCACCCCGGGCCGGTATATCTTCCGGACGCAGGATCTGGTTATCGGCTACGACGAGCCCCTGTCCTCCCCCCTGAACCTGGAAATGGAACGGGGATCCAAGCTCGTCCTCACCGGCGCCAACGGCATCGGAAAAACGACCCTGCTCAAGAGCATCCTGGGCCTCATCCCCCCTCTGTCCGGCAGCGTGGAACAGGGGGACTACCTGGAAATCGGATACTTCGAACAGGAGATGAGCCAGGACGGCTCCAATACCTGCATCGAGGAAATCTGGCAGACGTTTCCGGCCTTTTCCCAGTACGAGGTCCGCTCCGCCCTGGCCAAATGCGGGCTGACCACGAAACACATCGAGAGCCAGGTCCGCGTTCTGTCCGGCGGCGAACAGGCCAAAGTCCGGCTCTGCAAGCTCCTCAACAGACCGTCCAACGTCCTGGTGCTGGACGAGCCCACCAACCATCTGGACGCGGACGCGAAAGCCGAGCTCAAGCGCGCGCTCAACGCCTACCGCGGCAGCATCCTCATGGTCTGCCACGAGCCGGATTTCTACGCCGGGCTGGCTACGGACGTCATCGACTGCGGCAGATGGACCACCCGGGCGATTTAGGCCTTTTTCAGCAAAACGGGCAGGCCAGCTCCATCATCTCCTCGATGACGCTGTGCAAAAGGCGGGCGGCCTGGGTGTCCGCCGCCCGGTAGTAAACTTCCTTCCCTTCCCTGCGGCTCACGATCAGCCCGCCGGCCTTCAGCTGTCTCAGATGATGCGAAACCGCCGGGCTGCTCATCCCCACCAGGGCGGATATGTTGATCACGCACTCCTCGCAGTGGCACAGCAGCCAGAAAATCCGCGTCCTGCTTCCGTCCCCCAGCTGTTTGAACATTTCCGAAACCGCCTGAAACGCTTCCACGGACGGCATCCTCTCCGACATCCCCTCTATTTTCTGCCCGTGATCGTGCGGCAAATGACTGTGCTCCATTCCGATCCCTCCATTCCCTTTCGTTTCCCATTATAGCAAACTTCCGGTCTCCCCACAAATTTTTTGATAACAGTTCAGCCATGCAGGCACATGTGGCAATTTGACGGCCAGTGGCCTTTTGCGCAGCCAATTCAGTGGAATCCGTCAAATGATGAATGGCATGGCTGAACTGTTACATTTTTTGCTGACGAAAAATTTTCCCGGAAAACCGGTTGACATCTCCCGCCTTCCGGCGTATAGTAAGACCATAACAATTAAACAAATGCTTAATTGTTTATCTCTGACAAACAATGAATTCCGCCTGCGCTGTCCCTTCGGGCAGCCGGCGGACTACAAACAATTTCGAAAGGGGCTTCTCACCATGAAAAAAACGTACAGGATCGATGTGGACTGCGCCAACTGCGCCAACAAAATGGAGGATGCGGCAAAGCGCACCGCCGGCGTGAAGGACGCCACCGTCAATTTTATGACGCTGAAAATGATCGTGGAGTTCGAGGACGGCCAGGATCCCAAAAGCGTCATGCAGGACGTTTTGAAGAACTGCAAAAAAGTGGAGAGCGACTGCGAGATCTTTCTGTAAGAGGCCGCTTCGCAAGGGGAGATGTATTTATGAATAAGAAACAACGCAAAATGCTGGCCCGGATCCTGGCAGCTGCGGCCCTGCTCGTGGGCCTGCAGTTCGTTCCGGTCTCCGGCCTCCTCAGGCTGGGGCTCTACCTGATCCCCTACCTGATCATCGGCTTCGATATCCTGAAGAAAGCCTTTCAGGGGATTCTCAACCGGCAGGTTTTCGACGAAAACTTCCTGATGGCCGTGGCCACCGTGGGCGCCATCGCCATCGGCCTTTTTGAAAGCGGCGACTATACGGAAGCCGTGGCCGTTATGCTGTTTTACCAGATCGGCGAGCTGTTCCAGAGCTATGCGGTGGGCAAAAGCCGCAGAAACATCAGCGCCCTGATGGACATCCGCCCCGACTACGCCAACGTGGAAGAGGGCGGCCGCCTGGTCCGGGTGGATCCCGATGAAGTGGAGATCGGCACGGTCATCGTCGTGCAGCCCGGCGAAAAGATTCCCATCGACGGCGTCGTCACGGGGGGCAGCGCCAGCCTGAATACCAGCGCCCTCACCGGCGAAAGCCTTCCCAGGGACGTGAAGGTGGGCGACGAAGTCATCAGCGGCTGCATCGATATGACCGGCGTGCTCAAAATCCGCACCTCGAAGGAATTCGGAGAATCCACGGTATCCAAAGTGCTGGAGCTGGTGGAAAATTCCAGCTCCCGAAAATCCCGCTCCGAGAACTTCATCTCCAGATTCGCCAGATACTATACTCCGGCGGTCTGCTACAGCGCCCTGGCGCTGGCTCTGCTACCCCCGCTGTGCAGGCTGATTTTCCTGGGGTTGTCCCCGGAATGGAGCGTCTGGGTCTACCGCGCCCTGACCTTTCTCGTGATCAGCTGCCCCTGCGCTCTGGTCATCAGCATCCCGCTGAGCTTTTTCGCCGGGATCGGCGGCGCCAGCCGGGAAGGCATCCTGGTCAAGGGTTCCAACTATCTGGAAACCCTCTCCCGGACCAAATGCGTGGTTTTCGATAAAACCGGCACTCTGACCCAGGGGGTTTTTGAAGTGAACGCGGTGCACCACAACCGTCTGGAGGAAAAGAAGCTTCTGGAATACGCCGCGCTGGCCGAAAGCGCCTCCTCCCATCCCATCAGCAAGAGCCTGCAGCGCGCCTACGGGGAGGAAATCGACCGTTCCCGCGTGGGCGAAATTCAGGAAATCAGCGGAAACGGCGTCATCGCGAAGGTGGACGGCCTGACCGTGGCCGCCGGCAACGACAAGCTGATGAAGAGCTTAAACGTGACCTGGCACGACTGCCACCGGACCGGAACCATCATCCACATGGCCATCGACGGCTCCTATGCCGGCCATATCGTCATTTCCGACCGGCTCAAGGAAACTTCCTCCCAGGCTGTCCGCAGCCTGAAGGCCGCCGGCGTGGAAAAGACCGTCATGCTCACCGGCGACAGCCGCCGCGTGGCGGAGGAAACCGCCGCGTCGCTGGGCATCGATGAGGTTTACGCCGAACTGCTCCCCGGGGATAAGGTGGCGAAGGTGGAGGAGCTGCTGGCTCAGAAACCGGAGCGCGGGAAGCTGGCCTTCGTGGGCGACGGCATCAACGACGCCCCCGTCCTCTCCCGGGCGGACATCGGCATCGCCATGGGAGCCATGGGATCCGACGCCGCCATCGAGGCGGCGGACGTGGTGCTGATGGACGACGATCCGCAAAAGATCGCCAAAGCCATCCGGATCTCCCGTAAATGCCTGCGCATCGTCTACGAAAACATCGTTTTCGCCATCGGGATCAAGCTCGTCTGCCTGATTCTGGGCGCCCTGGGCATCGCCAACATGTGGCTGGCCATCTTCGCGGACGTTGGCGTCATGATCATCGCGGTGCTCAACGCCATCCGCGCCCTGTTCGTCAAAAAGCAGCGGCCTTAGCGGCGGCGCGTTTCTAACAGGTGAGATCGCTTATTTTTGAACGCTCTTATATTCGGCGAACATCATCTCAAGCTGTTCCGGGGTTTCGGAAAAATTCTGGTCTATCATGGCCCGTATGATACCGTAAACCGAATAAGCGACCACATACAGAATATATTTTGTCATACCAATATCCTCGGCCGGAATTATGACCTTTCTGAAAAGTTCCTCGATCAGATATAATTTATCGTGCTTTTTGATGGCCCGGACGAACTCTTTTTCTGCATAAAAAAACTGGATCAGTCTCTGTTTCAGCGCTTCTCCATCCTCTGGAGGAACGGGATTTTCTTCACAATACTTTGCCCATTTCAAAATGAGACAATAAATAATGATCTCATCCGTAGAATTGAAATTGCGGTAATAGGCGTTGCGGGAAACTCCGGCCTTCCCGCAGATCATGGTCACGGAAATTTTCTGCCCGCTCTGCAGCAATTCGTAATAGGCGAACGCAAGGCTCTCTTTTGTGATGGTGTTGATCTCATCGTTTCTTTTGTTATATCCCATAGGCTTTGGCTCCCTGAAGTCACAATCGCCCCGCGATTGTGACTTTATCTTTTTCCTGTTCTGCGATATAGTATATGGTGTAACAACTGTTGCGTCAAGTGGTATACAAAAAGAAAGGAACGGAAATTTACGATGTCTGTTATGACGAAGCGATTGATTCTCATTGCTGTAATTGTAGTTGTCGCCTTTGTGTTGGGAAGACTGGCCGTGCGGGGCTTTACCAGCCTGCTGCTGGGCGGTACGCTGTTTGGAGGGAATTTTTTATGAGGAAGGGGGTACAGAAGGTGCTGTGGGGATTTCTGTATGCGCTGATCTTTCTTACGGTGTTCGCTGTCTCTGCGATTTTCAAGATCACATACAACCCGCTGAATGAAAAATATTCCGTTGACTGGAATGATTCTGTGGGAACGATGCACACCGATCTTACTTATGGGGAAAAGGAGTCAAACAAGTTTGACCTGTACCTTCCCGCCGACAACAGCAGAGGGAGCTATGGCCTTGTGGTTTATCTCCATGCGGGGGGCTTCACATCTGGCGATAAAAAGGACGACACAAAGATGCTCCGGTGGCTCTGTGCCAGGGGGTATGTGGCGGCAGGGATCAATTACACCCTGTTTAGCGAAAAAAATCCCACCGCCAGCGTGTACAGTCAGTCGATGGAGATTCGGGACAGCATCCCCCAGGTGATTGCCGAAGCGGAGAAACTGGGATATCCCATCGATAAAATGGCTGTCGGCGGCGGATCTGCGGGGCATGCGCTGGCGATGATCTACGCCTATCGTGATGCGGCGCAGGCGCCTGTTCCCGTCGTGCTGACCTTTGGCGGTGTGGGGCCTGCCAGCTTCTATCAGGAGGACTGGGGAATCTTCGGATTGGATCAGAGCGATGAAGCCTGCGCCGGTCTGTTCTCCGTGATGGCTGGAACGGCGATCTCACCTGAGGAAGTTGCGGATGGGTCTTACCTGGACAAGGTCAAACCCATCTCCGCTGCGGACTGGGTCACAGCCGATTCCCCCGCAACTGTGGTTGCCTACGGCACCCATGATAAAATGCAGCCGTTCCCTGCTTCTCTCCGCCTGAAATCCGCATTAGAGGAATACGGCGTTGACCACAGGTATTTTGAGCTGCCTCATTCCGGACACGGCCTGCAGAACGATAACAGAATTTATGAGCAATGGATGGATGCCGTGGAAGAATATTTGGACATCTATCTGCGGTAGAGTACCGGGTTTCGTAGTTGCTTTTTATTTTTCCGGATTTCCGCCGGAGATTTTGAAAAATTTCCTCATATAGAGCAGGAGAAGAACGCCCAGGAGCGGGAAGACCGCCGCCACCAGCATGCCGGCCTTAAAACCCACCTGTTCCGGAGACAGGGACAGGCTGCCGCCCAGCTCCTGCGCCCATCGGGTGACGGAGATCCTGTCCACGACAATTCCCATGGTCTGAGGGGCGAAGGAAGCGCCCAGATCGCCGCCCGCCGCCATCAGCGCATAGGCGGAAACGCCTGCAGCCGGAATCTTTTCTTCCATCAGGATCAGCGTTCCCGGCCACAGCATGGAAGTGCAGATCCCCACCAGCACGCATCCGATCAGGGACAAAACGGCGTTGGAGGAGAAGGCGACAAAGGCATAGCAGGCGATCGCCCCCAGCATCCCCATCATCAAAACGCGGAAGATGTTCTTTCCGAACTTCGCATAGGCGCTCCTCGTAAGGGCCAGGAATGCGGCGAACAGGCACATCCCGAAAATATCGCCCCACATCTTCGGCATCCGCAATACATTTTCCGTATAGACCGAAATCCAGTTGGACATGGTGTTCTCCGCACACGCGCCCAGGAAAATACAGGCCATGCAGAGGGCGATTCCTTTGGTTCTGTACCCGGACCTGATCTCTTCCACTTCGCTCTGCTCCATATTCATATCGGGCAGTTTTGCGGCGAACAGCAGAACGGACGCGATGACGGGGAGAACCGCCCAGAAGAAAGTCAGATACATCCAATACCGGTTTCCGGCAAAATGGAGGAACAGGGTGCTGACGAGGACGACGCCGACGAGCCCGTAGCCGTAGAGAGAATGAAGCGTGCTCATATCCTTTTCGGGCGTTTCCGAAGGCAGCGCGGCGACCGCAGGGCTGAGCAGGACTTCTCCCAGTCCGGCCGCTACCGAAAACAATACGGTCCCGACCACCAGGCCGATATACGCGAGCTGCGGAAACAGCGCGGGGATCAGGGCGTAAATGCAGAGCCCAGAAGCGGTGACGAGCGGCATGAGGCGGATCGTCCTGTGGATATTGAAATGCCTGCCAAAGAAGCTGAAAATCAGGTCGATTCCGAGCTGCGTGCAGAAATTGACCAGCACCAGCGTGCCCAGAAGCGTATAGGAAATGCCGTACAGTTCCCGGAAGGTCGCGAACAAGAGCGGCGGCAAGCTGAATACTGAGGACATGGCGAGATACGTGAAATAACAGGTGCGTTTCGTTCGTTTACAATCATATGGGGACATAATGAACTCCTTTCGGCCTTGCGCTGATTGACAGGCAATCGTATTCGAACTATAATTTTAATGCCGATTTTCTCCGTCCGATATAAATATCGTCCGCTCAAATGGTAAAATAGTTTCAAAAAGGAGCCGTATTATGCTCACCTCGCCGATCTCCTTCGACCGCACAATGCGCGAATTATTTGAGTATCCTGATCCCTCTTTTCCTTTCGTCGTATGGTCGGGCGATTTTGGTTCGTTTTCAGATAAAACCATGGTTTGCCACTGGCATAAGGAATTCGAATACGGGGTCCTGCTGTCCGGCGAACTGGACTATTACATCGATGGGCAGCACATTCGCGCGAAGCGGGGCGACGCCGTATTCGTCAACTCGAATATCATCCATATGGCCGCCAACGATGCCGCCAACGATGCAAAAATATTCACCGTGAGTTTTTTACCCACCCTCTTTGCCGGAGGAGACAGGGGGAAGCTGTATTTAAAGTATTTTCAGCCGATCCTTCAATCCGGCATCCGGGGATTTTCCATCACTTCCGCCACGCAAAACGGCCGGATCATCCTGGAGCTGCTGAACGAACTGTTCGAGCTCGACAACGATCCTCCCGACGATTACGAACTGGCCTGTCTGGGGATCGTCAGCCGTCTGTGGAGCGCGACCATGAAATATGTGCGGGAGCACCGGCACGAATTCCTCCGCCTGCGCAGAAAGCGTGATAACGAAGAGCAGGCGAAGGATATTTTGCGGTATATCCACGAACACTACGCCGAAAATCTCCGCATCGAAACCATTGCGCGCAAAACCTGCATCAGCAGAAGCGAAGTCTTCCGGTGCTTTCAAAAATACACGGGGCAAAATCCCATCGGGTATTTGAACGAATACCGCCTGTCGCACGCGGTCAACCTGCTTCTCGAAACGGATAAAACCGTCACTCAGATCGCGCTGGAATGCGGCTTTTCCAGCTCCAGCTATTTCGGGAAAATCTTTAAATCCAAGTATGCCATTTCGCCGGCGAGATTCAGGGATTCCCGGTCCCTGGTGGGAATTTCACAATAAACACAGGCACTCCTGCGCTAAAATTCCCTTTTTCGATAGAAGCGGACGGAAAGCCGGGACGAAATCAGCATCAGCCCTGCGGAGATCACGAACATGACGGCGGCGGCCAGAGGTCCCATTCCCGCCACGAGCCCCGCGGCCATTTCCTTTTGCGCCGGATCCATTCCCGAGATCCCCGCTCCGACGCCTCCCAGGATGCCCGCCGCCAGCGCCACCAGCACCACGAACCAGATCCGCCCCTTGTTCACGCCGAACCGAAACAGCACCGGGAGCTCCAGCGACAGCCACAGGATCCCCGCGGCCGTCAGAAACAGGAGATTGCTTCCGAACGGCAGCCCTTCCCCGCGCCCGGACAGACAGCTTGCCGCGAACATCACGCCCGAAGTCAGAACGGCCGTAAAGGCGATGCTGATCAGCCCCATCACATATTTCTCCGCGACGATGCACTTCGCCGTCACCGGCAAACAGACCGCCATGCAGTCCCACCGGTTCTGCTCCTCATAGGCCATCAGCGTTTTCACCAGCATGCTTCCCAGCATGACGTTGATGAGCCCGAAGCTCAGCGCCATGCTACTGAACGCCGAGACGAACGCGTAAATCACGGTGATGACCAGCATAAATTTCCCGTACCGCAGCGTCATATACCAGTCCTTTACCAACAATCCCTTCATTCCCATCACTTTGCCTCCTTTGCCATGGCAACGATAATTCTCTCGATCCCAGCCCGTTCGATCCTCAATCCTTCGGGCACCATATCCCGGCGCACCAGGGCCTCCACCCCGTATCCGCTGTCCCTGCTGCTCACCACAGCCGCAGGATCCAGGGCCTGGAAGTCCTCTCTCCTCAGGGTGAGCAGCCCGTATTCCTCTTCCAGCACATCCTTTTCCTCGCAGAACAGCAGTCTTCCCTTATGGAGAAATGCCACGTAGTCGCAGATCTTTTCCAGATCGCTGATGATGTGGGAAGAAATGAGGATGGAATGCTCCTCGCTGCGGGTAAATTCCATGAATACGTCCAGAATGTCGTCCCTGGCGATGGGATCCAGCCCGTTGGTGGGTTCATCCAGAATCAGCAGCTTCGCCCGGTGGGAAAGGGCCGCCGCCAGCGACAGCTTCATCTTCATCCCTCTGGAAAACTCCCTGAACATTTTGTCCGCGGGCAGATCAAACCGCTTGAGATAGCCGAAGAAGGCCTCCTCCTCCCAGTTTTCATAAATGTCCCGCATCATGCGGCATACCTGCCTGGGCGTCAGCCCGTCCGGGAAGCAGGCCTCATCCAGCACGACGCCCAGCTCCTGCTTGACCGCCAGGAATTCCCCGGATCGGTTGTCGCATCCCAGGACCCGGATCTCGCCCGCATCCGGGCGCACGGCCCCGATGATGGACCGGATCGTCGTGCTCTTCCCGGCCCCGTTCTCTCCGATCAGCCCCATGATACATCCCCGGGGCAGCGCGAGGTTCACATTCTCCAGCGCGTAATCCCCATATCGTTTCGTAACCTGTTTCAGCTCCAATGCATATCCCATTTTCATTCTCCCTCGCCCAAAACGGCAAACATTTCCATGAGTTCTTCCCGGTTCAGGCCACAGGCCGCTCCGAGCTCATAAATCGCGTTCATGTGTTCTTCGATCCGCTTCAGATTCTCCTCCCGGATCAGCTCCAGATTCTTCTGAGCCACGAAACTTCCCTTTCCGGCCATGGTATGGATAAAGCCTTCCCGCTCCAGCTCCTCATAAGCCCGTTTCGTGGTGATGACGCTGATCCTCAGATCCTTTGCCAGCCCCCGGATGGAAGGCAGCGCTTCCCCCTCCTTCAGCTGTCCCGCCATGATCTGTTTCTTGATCTGGGTATAAATCTGGTCGTATATCGGCTGATCTCCCGCATTGCTGATGATGATATCCAGTTCGATCACCTCCGTCTTTTCTGTATATATTCATTATATACACTATAATCAGTTTGTCAATGCTTTTTTCGGGCCAAAGGAAACAAAAACGGCAGGCCAAAGGCGCCCTGTGAAGTTTCGCGGGTCCGGGAGCTCCGCTCCTGCGGGACTTCGCTTCATCTGGCGCCTTCGGCCTGCCACTGCAGGGTCTGGCCGCTATCCTGTTTTCATCGATTGTGCCGGGCCCTTCTCACATGCCGGCTCGCAAAAATATCAGTTCACGGCGAGCACTTCGTCCCCCGCTTTCACCGCCCCGGTTTTGGTCAGGTCAAACCGTTCGTACTGATCGGTATTGGTGATGATGACCGGCGTTACGGTCCGATATCCGGCTTCCAGGATCGCCTGTTCGTCGAAAACCGCGATCAGGTCTCCCTTTTCGAGCCGGTCTCCCTCCTTCACATGGATTTCGAAGGGGGCCCCGTTTAACTGCACCGTATCCAGGCCGATGTGGATCAGCAGTTCGATGCCGTTTTCCAGGGAAAGGCCGATGGCGTGCTTCGTGCCGAACACGGTCAGCACCGTACAGCCGCAGGGCGCGTATACGCGGTTTTCAGAGGGCTGCACCGCGAAGCCGTCCCCCACCATTTTTTCGGAGAACACGCCGTCCTCCACCTGTTCCAGCGGCATGACTTCTCCGGACAGAGGGGAAGCTACGGAGAGAGGGCCGCCGGCAACGGGGGGCGTTTCTTCCGCTTTTTCCGGAGCCGCGAGTTCTTCGTTTTTATCGCTCTCCGGGGAGGCCAGAAACGCTTCCAGATCGGATTTGATCACGGAAACCCTGGGTCCGTAAACCACCTGAACGCCGGTTCCCCTGCAGATCACGCCGGATGCCCCGGTGGCTTTGAGCAGCTCCTGATCCACCTTGCCGCCGTCATGCACCGTGCAGCGCAGCCTGGTGATGCAGCAGTCCACGTCGGAAATATTGGCCTTGCCGCCCAGCCCCATCATGATCTGGCGGGAGATGCCCGTGTCGTTCCCCTTCGCCGCCTCTTCCTTCCGGGCGTTCACATCCTTCCTCGTGTACAGCCTGATCTCGCTGTCGTCCCGCCCCGGGGTCTTGTAGTCGAATTTTTTGATCATGAAGGAAAAGACCAGGAAGTAAACCGCGAAGTAGCAGACGCCCACGATGGGAATCATGATCCAGTTCGTCTTCGCATTTCCCTGCATGATGCCGAACAGGGTCAAATCGATGAGGCCGCCGGAAAACGTCAGCCCCACGCCCACGTTCAGGACGTGCATCAGCATATAGGAAAGGCCCGCAAACACGCAGTGAACGATATACATCAGGGGCGCCACGAACAGGAAGGTAAATTCCAGGGGCTCCGTGATCCCGGTGAGCATGGAAGTCAGGGCCGCGGAAAGGAGCAGTCCGCCCACGGCCTTCCGGTTCTCCGGCTTCGCGCAGCGATACAGGGCCAGGGCCGCTCCGGGCAGGCCGAAAATCATCAGCGTGAATTTACCGGACATAAAGCGGGTGGCGGAAACGGAAAAGTGCTCGATGCCGGGAGCCGCCAGTTCCGCGAAAAAGATGTTCTGCGCGCCCTCCACCAGCTGGCCGTTCACCATGGCCGTGCCGCCCAGGGCGGTCTGCCAGAACGGGATGTAAAATACGTGGTGCAGGCCGAAGGGGATCAGGGCCCGCTCGATGAACCCGTACAGCCAGGTGCCCGCATAGCCCGAAGCCAGGACGAAACCGCCCAGCGCGTTGATCCCGGTCTGGATCACCGGCCAGATATAGAACATGGCGATACCCACGCACAGATAGGCGGCCGCCGAAATGATGGGAACGAAACGGGTGCCGCTGAAAAAGGAAAGCACCTGCGGCAGCTGAATTTTATAGAAGCGGTTGTGCAGGGCCGCCGTCCCCAGCCCGACGATGATACCGCCGAATACGCCCATCTGCAGGGAATTGATTCCCAAAACGCTGGCCGTAGCTCCCGACAGATCCGGCGCGCCGAAGTCCCGGATCATGGCGCCGATGGTGGCGTGCATGATGAAAAACGCGATCACCGACGAAAGGGCCGCCACTTCCTTTTCCTGCTTCGCCATTCCGATGGACACGCCGATGGCAAAAATCAGCGGCAGGTTGTCGAATACCACGGAGCCCGCCGCGTTGAGCACCTGCAAAATGGCGTTCACAAAGGTGCCGGGCCCCATCCATTTCATCAGCCCGTACGCTTCCAGCATCGTGGTGTTGGTAAAGGAACCGCCGATCCCCAGAAACAGCCCGGCAATCGGCAAAATCGCGATGGGCAGCATGAAGGACCGCCCCACTCTCTGCAATACTCCGAAAATCTTATCTTTCATGTCCTTCCTCCTTCTCATAATACCCCATGGACAGGGCCAGACGGTGGAGATGCACCGTCAGAAACATCATTTCTTCCCCGGGCAGCTCCACGCCCTGGTCCTTCTGAAGCTGTTCTTTGATTTTTATCGCGCACCGGTAGTCGTTTTCATACCTCCTGGCGATCATTCTCCGAAATTCGGCGTCGTCGTCCTTCGCGTAGCGGTTTCTTAAGATCCTCTGCCCCAGGAATTTCAGGTGCGTGATGAAGCGGCCGTAATCCAGCGACTTCTCATCCGGAATGCTTCCGTAATAGCCCTGCACCGTTTCCATGATGTCCCGGATCATTTCCGTAATCCGGACCATATCACCCATCTTTCCGTCAATCCCGGCGTTGACGATATGCAGGGCGATGAATCCGGCCTCGTCTTCTGGAAGCCGAAACCCGGTCCCCTCTTCGATGAGATCCAGCGCCTGCTGCCCGATGGCGTACTCCGCGGGATAAAAATTGGTGATTTCCCACAGCAGCTGATTGGAGTAAACCGTATTGTTTTTCATCCGCTCCACGGCGAAGCAGATATGGTCCGTCAGCGTGATGTAGATGTTCTCGCTCAGCCGCCTTCCCAGGCTCTTTTCCGCCTTCTCGATGATCCGCGTGCTCACGTCGACGAAATCCTCTGAAATCCCCTGCAGAAGTTCCGCGAACCGGCTGGACTTCTCCGGGTCCCGCAGGGCGTAGATCTTCTCCACCTTTCCCGCCGGCACCAGATCCCCGGCCTGCTTTTTGAAGCCGATCCCGGGGCCCCTGAGGATGATCTCCTTCCCGTCCCCGTCCTGGGCGCAGACAAAATTGTTGTTGATCACGCGCCAGATCGCATATAGCCCGTCCCTGTTTTCCTCCTTTGGCGACATATCCTGCCCTCCTCCTTTCCGCTCCGTTTTCCCGCCGAAGGTTCCTTTTTTTCCGCAAAACCCTTCCGGAAGAAAAGAAAAAGACCAAACAAACAGGATGTGCGGATCCTGCCGTTTGGTCTTGCCTGCATTACCAGTCACAAGCCGACTTCATTTGTGTTATCAGAATACAATACGCCTCCCGCATTTGTCAATTCCGTCCCCGGGATTCGAATATTTTCGGCGTTTCTTCCAGTTTTCCTTCCTGCAAATTGGGCGTTTTCCCCAATCCCTTTCCGGGAGGAGTCCCGCGACGGTTTGGCAAAAAGATTCTTTTTGCTGCAGGGTTTCCCATTGACAAAAAAAGCGGCCTGTTCTAAGATAAAAGTGAAAAGGATGCCACCAACAGCAAGTGGTTGGCTCTGGTTATTGGCTATCAAAAAGACAACCTTACCTTTTGCCGTGGTGGTTGTCTTTTTGATTATCTAAATTCTTTTTCACTGCTATGTATGTGTTAATGATACCAACCATGCAGTTGAGTATCTTGATAACAACATCCACAACAACGGTGAAGTTCATTCAGACAGTCTCCTCTTCCGTATATTTTCCCATGTGAACCACCTCCCGGATTCAGGAAGCTCTCAGACATGAAATCTGGCGAAAGAGCCAACCACCGCCACTTTAGTGACATCCCTGTAGTAAAGGATAGCATAGAAAAGAGTTTCCCGCAATGGGAGGCTCTTTTTCCTGGGAAAATGCGCGCTTCAATCGCCGGAGACTGAACACCTCAGCGAGTAACCTGTGTATGATCTCCATGACCTCTGCGGACATTTTTGCTTAAAAAGTTTGGTGTACTTTTGGTGTACTTTCTGGCAAAATAGCGTTCTTCGCCAAATTCAATTACGTTTTAGGCGCAAAAATAAAGTCTCCGAACCCCGCATTCTTACAGGGTTTTGGAGACTTTAACGTCAGCGTCGAAGCGACAGGATTTGAACCTGCGACCTCTGCGTCCCGAACGCAGCGCTCTACCAAACTGAGCCACGCTTCGATTGTGTTATCGAACTATCTTATAATACAAAAAAATTTGCCAAAAGTCAATGGGAAGAAAAAATCTTTTTTCTGCCTTTGAGCGTTTTGGATTTCAGAGTTCGCCTGACGGCGCGCTTTCCTGTCGTTTAAAAACAGGCGATTTCCGGTTGAAATCGCCTGCGCACGTTGCATTTCTATTCTATTTTGCATACACCCGAATGCGCCTACGGTTGAGGTTCGTCAGCGGTTTCGATGAACTCGACCACATCGTTCGGCCTGCAGTTTAGTATGGTGCATAATTTTTCTAAAGTAAACATCGTAATGGAAAGGTTATGTTTCAAACTATTTATGGTTCTCGGGTTGATATGGTACCGCACGATCAGAGTGTATGTGGTTATCCCCCGTCTCTCCATCGTCTTCCACAAAGGGCTATAGCTTATCAATATATCCTCTCTTTTCCTTGTTATACTCCGTTATGTCTACTAGAATAATTTTTTTTATTTTTCTTGCATATACTGAAAAATGTATCTATAATGAAGAAAAAATATACTAACAGAAAAAGGAGAAAATCTATGAAGAAAAAACTGTTGATCGCCTTTCTGTGCGCAGCTCTGGCGGGAAGCATGACCGTGCAGGCGGAAACTTCCTCACAGCCCGCTTCCCAGGAAACGGAAGCCTCCGAAACCGAAACTTCCGAAACCGAAACCTCCGGGTCCGAAAATTCCGGTCAGGACGGCTCCGAATCCCCCATCAAGGTCAGCCCGTCCGAAACCCCCGATGTGGAGAGCGTCATTACGTCCATCGGCTTCGAACCGGAGTTTACTACTATTTACGAGGCACAGGCCGGTCAGGAATATATCCTGAATGAGCCGGAGATGAAAATTTCCTTTACAGAGGAATGGAGCGATGTTGTCGTGGTCGACTATGATATCGTAACTTCGCAATCCGCAGGCCGCAACTGGTCGAAGAACGACGACGGCACCTACACCGTTAGCCCTGCTTATGTCCTCGGATATTTTACCTTCAACGTTTCCCGTATAGTGATAGAAAAGGACGGATATCAATATACTTTCGATCTGGAGAGTAAGTATTTTTCCGACGATAAAGGCGGAAACAAGTTTACTTTCCTGTTCTCTCCCAGATCGGACAAGCCTTCCGACGACGATTCCAACGATGACGCGCAGGAAGAATCCGGCAGCAGCGATGAGGGCCGGGAGGAATCCGGCAGCCGTGACGATGGCGATAACGGCGGCGACGATACCGCCGATGCGGTCGTCGAAGCTCCCAGAAATGTGGTGTCGGCGGGCGGCGCCAGCATCACCTCTTCCGTCGACGGCGTATACTCCGCCAAAGCGGTGGGCGGCGTTGCGGTAAAATCCCCTCTGGCGGACGTATACAACAGCGTCGGCGCGGTGCAGGATCCCGCCAGCAAGGAAAAGCTCACCTTTTATGTGTGCGATAACCGCGACTGGGAGGAACAGGAAATCTATTCGCAGGCCGCACAGATCGTAGGAAAACAGCTGGTTTCCGTGATCGATATGGATCTCTACCATTTCACCGCCAGCGGTTGTCAGACGGTCCGGACTTCCAGCGCACCTGTGGAAATCGTGATCGCTCTGCCGAAGTGGAGCGTCGATTCCAGCAAGGCGTTTTCCGTCTGGTGCGTCGATCCGTCCGGACAGCTGGTTCAGATGGAAGATACCGATACGAACCCCGAAACCATTACCATTCAGGCCAACTGCTTCGGAACGTACGCCGTCGTGCGAAACTGACAGAAACGGGATCGCCTGCTAAAAGGAACTCAACCGGCGCTGTAGAAGCGCCGTGACAGGAAAAGAGACAGACCAACGGAGATTCAAAGCATCAAAACGCCCGTATCTCTCAGGTCTGTCTCTTTCGTTCAGATCAACTCTTCCTCTAAATCCTCAATCGGCTCCTGCGCTTCCTGCACGGCCTTTTTCCTGCGCTCCCGCCCGCCCTCTTTTTCTTCCGGGATCCAGGCCTTTCCGAATTCCTTATCCTTGAACAGGGCGGTCAGCCCCGTAATCTGCTTCAGCCGCAAAATCTCGTCCCGGTCCATTCCAAGATGCCTGGAGATCCAGGCGTCGCTCCGCCCGATTTCATGCAGTTCCCGGACAATATTGCTCATCAGCTCCACATCGTGGGAGCCCCGGGCCCGATTGTGCCGGATGGTGCTGGCCATCCGCTGATCCAGCGGTTTGTTGATGACGGAAACCGGAAGCTTTCCCTCTTCCCGCCGATAGATATCCGGATAATCCAGCATCACCCGGTATCTGTGAAACCCGTCCACGATGATGTATACGTCCCGCCGGTTGTCGTAGTAACACACGATCGGCATGGTATATCCGTCCTCCTTGATGCTGTCATATAAAAGCCGCATCTCCGGCGGCGCGACGGCGTTGGGATTGTAGCTGTTGGGCTCGATCTTTTCGATCGGCACTCGGATCACATGATAGACAGGACTTTCGTAGTGCATTCAGATTCCCTCCATTCCCTGGTATTTTTCCCGGATCATATCGACCCTCTTTTTGTCCTCCCGCAAAAGGCCAAAGCCCATAAATCTGCAGAGATGATCGTTTTTCAGGATGCAGTAACACATCCGCTTCCAGGAGGGGATGTCCTTCGTGGTCCTGATATCGTCCGTATCGTCCGGAATATCCTGTTTGAAAATCACCCGCGACTTCTTGTCCAGCGTGTAGTTCGAGACTCCGTTTCTCTCGATCTGATATCCTTTTTCCAAAAGCTCCTGAATGGTTTCCTCCGAGAGCCCCCCGCCGGTGTTGTGCCAGAACTCGATGGAGGTTTTGAACTTTTTGACATAGTTGTTGCGCAGCCTGGCCGGAAGCGTGTCCAGCAAAAACAGGGTGTAGGATTTCCAGGTATGCCCCGGCGGAAGGGTGATGTTGCGATAGCCCATGGCCTTTGTCTTCGCATAAATGGAGGTGAAATTCGCCCCCTGTACCCTGCCCACCAGCTTCGTCCAGGTTTCCGGCTCCAGCACCCGGTAAAGGTTCAGCGATTCCTTGGCGCAGTCGTTGAAGGGGGAAGCCACCCGCATCTGGGAGGGCTTCAATCCCGCCTTATGATACAGGTCGTAAAGCTTATTATAAGGATAGCCGAACCTGGCGTAGGCGGTCCACACGTCGGAAGTGGTCCAGTCATACAGCGGGGACGCGGTCCATACGTCCTTAAACTGCCGCGAAATCCAGCACTGATCGCCGTATCCATATTTTTTATTCAGAAAGCCATTGTAACGCTGCAGGGACTCGTCCGCCCGGATCCCCAGCAGGCACACGGTCTTCCGGTTCGCATGGATCTGACGGTACCACCGCCCGAACTGCTTGGCCAGATCCTCCTGCAGCATTTTATACTTGTACAAAAAGAACGGATTTCTCCCCATATGGATCACATATGGCTTATTCGGAAGCGGCCGCACCCATATTTCCTTCTTCTTATCGTCCCAGGGATACCAGTACATCTGGTAGTTGCTCAGCGCGGTGCGCACCGCCATGGGCAGGCAGACCCAGTAGGGCTCGATCCGGGGCAGGTACAGCTCGAACATCTGCGTCACAAATTCGGTCGTAAACTTATACTGCGCTTCAAAATCCTGATGGAATACGCCGATCCTTTTGCGTATTTGATTGCGCTTCATGTAATCCATCAGCATGTGCAGCAGCAATGCGCTGTCCTTGCCCCCGCTGAAGGAAACATAGATGTTGTCGAATTCCTGAAAGATGAAATCCATCCTCCGCTGAAAAGCTTCATATACATCGATGTCCAGATACTTCTTTTCCACGTCGCCCTCCGCTTTTCCCAAAAAATCCACGCTGTACGGTCTGACCTGCGGCCATTATCCACATTTTACCTTTTTTGGCATTTATTGTCAAAACCTGTATGCGAAAAGGGCGCTGCAGAGGGATACGATGATTTCTTTTTCCCTCACAGCGCCCTGCATTTCAGTTGGAAAACAGGCGGAAGTATGGTACGATAAGATCAGAAAGGAGGTCCTGTATATGAACGTTTCCCTGCTTTGTCTTGTGGCGATTATCCTCGCCCTGATTCTCGTTCCCGTCGGCCTTTCCCTTTACCGCAGCTGGGACTACAAACGCCAGATCTCCGGTAAAAAAGAAATGCGCACCGCGGACGACGATCTGACGCTGCCCGAACCGCAGTCTCCTCCCAACATGGATCTGGAGATGGAGGCCGCTATTCACGGAGGCCGGATCAAGAGCAATTCCGAATTCGCCAACCTGTTCTGATCGCGCCTGCCTCACATTTCTTTCTGATACCTGTTGAGGTAGTAAATGAATTCGCCCACGACGAACAGATAGGCGAAAACCAGAAGAAGCACCACCGCCATATCCGCGCCCATCAGCGCGAAAGAAACCATCAGGGCGGCGAGCACGAACAGCATTCCGTCGAAGGCCTTCGCTTTGGCCCGATTGGAAATGGCGACGTTGCGCTCGTCGTCCTTTTCGATCCGCATCTGCCGCTCCAGCTCCGGGTGTTTCCTCATCGCCAGCCAGTTGCCCAAATCCCCCACGCCGTGTCCGAAGATCCCGCAGCCTGCGCCGATGCAAAGAAAGGGCAGCACCAGCAGGATCCCTTCGGGATCCACCTGCGCGCGGAGCAGATACAGCCCGATGCCGGCCAGGACCGCTCCCGCCAGAATCAACAGAACGCCTGCATTTCTCTTTTTCATGTTCCATCCTCCTCGTAAATGAAAATTTCCTCAATGTTCATTTGAAAATACCGGGCGATTTTAAAAGCCAGAAGGATCGACGGATTGTACCTGCCGTTCTCCAGGGATCCGATGGTCTGTCTGGATACTCCCAGCACCGCTGCCAGTTCCTCCTGATTGATCCCCCGGTTCTTCCTCAGTTCTTCCAGTCGGTTTTTCAAAGCGTCCTCCTTTCTTCTCTTCGATATGGAAAGTTTACTTTCCATTTCTGAGTATAATATAACAGGGAATTGGAGAAATGTCAAGTGCACTTTCCATTTTTCCGATTCCCTGCCGTTCTTTTTCCCTGCCTCACCGTTCAATGATATATTTGCAGATGGGATTCCCCAACGAAGAAAACCGTTCCTCGTACTCCGTCATCACGTTTCCTTCGTTCATCGCGGGATCGCCGTGCAGATCCCAGGTCACCGCCTTCGCTCTCCATCCGGCTTCCGGCAGCTCTTCCAGCGCGAAGGCGAACAGCTCCCGGTTGTCCGTCTTAAATTCGATCTGACCGTCCTTTTTCAGGATCCGGTCGTAGCGCTTCAGAAACTGACGGGAATCCAGCCGCCTTTTGGCGTGCCTGTCCTTCGGCCACGGATCGGAAAAATTCAGGTAGATCCGATCCACCTCCCCTTCTCCGAACACGGCTTCGATCTCCTCCGCGTCCATCCGGATGAATTTCACGTTGGGGAGGGGATCCTCCTGCATTTTCTGAATGGCGCGCAGCAGCACGCTGGAATATTTTTCAATTCCAATGTAGCTGATCTCCGGATGCAGCCGGGCCATATCCATCAAAAACCTGCCCTTTCCCATCCCGATCTCCACGTGGAGCGGGGCGTCGCTTCCAAACGCTTCCTTCCACCTTCCCCGCATCTCCTCCGGCTCGTGAACCACGAACCCGCTTTCCCTTATCATCTCCCTGGAACCGGTAATATTGCGTAACCTCATCGTTTTTCTTCCCTTCAGTCTTTAAGAAATTGTGAATTTTTTGTTTCTCTACTTAAAATTTCGCCGGGAATAGTGTATCATAAATTCCAACGATAAAAAAAGGCAGGAATTGAAATGAATTTAAAATTTTTCAGGAAAAGAAGGATCTTTTCCTTTTTTATAGCGGCCGGTCTGGGACTCCACCTCATGGGCGGAGCATTTTTGACCGTTCATGCGGAAGTCATCGACTATCAGGCGCGCGCCGAAGCCAACAAACTCATGACCATCGAGAGCAACCAGATCGACGGATGGCCCCAGGGCCCGGCTGTCAGCGCCAAATCCGCCATCCTCATGGAAGCCAACACCGGCACCATCCTCTATGCCAAGAACATCCATGAGCAGCTTTACCCCGCCAGCACCACGAAGATCCTCACCGCCTGGATCGCCCGGCAGAGCAGTTCCCTGGACGAAACGGTGGAATATTCTTCGGAAGCGGTCAACAGCATCAACTGGCGGGAGGACTCCAACATCGGCATTAAGGTCGGGGAGTCCATCTCCATGGAGCAGTCCCTTTACGGGCTTCTGGTTGGATCCGGCAACGAATGCGGCAACGCCATCGGGGAACATATCAGCGGCAGCATAGACGCTTTTGTGGATCTGATGAACCGGACGGCGGAACAGCTGGGATGTACGGATTCCCACTTCGTGACCACCAACGGAATCCACGACGACGAACACTATACCTCCGCTCACGACATGGCGCTCATCGCGCAGAAGTTTTTTTCCGACGAATTGCTCTGCAAGATGTCCAGCACGGCCAGCTATGTCATTCCGGAGAGCCCAACCCTCTCCCGGGAGCTGATTCCCAACAGCAAGAACAACCTCCTCCCCGGAAAAAAGTACGCCTATGAATACCTTGTGGGCAGCAAGACCGGCTATACGTCCAAAGCCCGGCAGAACCTGGTTTCCTGCGCGCAGAAGGACGGCCTGAAGCTGATCTGCGTGGTGATGGAGGACGAATCCCCCATGCAGTTCACGGATACCATCGATCTGTTCAACTACGGCTTCAGCAATTTCCAGGCGGTCAACGCGTCGGAAAACGACACCACCTACAGCATTCAGGGCAACGGCTTTTTCATGACGGAAAATGATATTTTCGGCGACTCGGAGCCTATCCTGTCCCTGGACGGCTCCTCCTATGTGGTGCTGCCTTCGGACGCCTCCTTCGCAGACGTGACCTCCGAACTGGACTATGAGAACGTGGCCGACGGGCAGGCGGCCCTCATCCGATACAGCTGGAACGATCAGCCGGTGGGAACGGCCGCCGTCCTCTTCTCGGATCACATTTCCACCTACGATTTCAACGCGGATCCTTCCGCCGAAACCGCTGCCGAAACCGCTGCCGAAACTGTCGGTGATACCGGTTCCGTTCCCGCTTCCGATACCGCCGCCGCGGTCGATGAATCTCCGGCCGCAGCGTCCTCCGGGGCGGAAACCTCCTTTGGGGAAGCGCCTGAACCGGAAGCCGCGGAGTCCGGAGAGGCGGACAGCGCGGCTTCGGATTCCGGACAGACATCAGCCCTTCCCGCCGCTTCCGGAACTTCCCGGGGCGGGGATTCGGGCGGACAGTCCGGCCCTCAAAACGTCGTCTTCGTGAATATCCGCAACGGCGCCCTGATCCTGGGCGGAATCGCCGCCCTGGTCATCCTGATCCTTGTAATTTACTCCGCGCTTCGCAATCGTACCCGAAGCAGGCGGCGTCAGGCCATCATGAAGCACCGCAGGGAACACCGGGACGAAATCATCGATTTCGACCGCTATATCGACCCGTTTTAAACCGGCATCATCGCAAAGCCGACGGGATGAAACCGTTTTTCGTTTCATCCCGCCGGCTGTTTTTTCTGATCCCGTTTCTGCCTTTCTATCTTCCCGCTTCCCGCCTTCTGCGTTCCCTCCGGATTTCCCGGGCGCGCTCCTGCCGGTTCCGGATGTCCGCCACATCCGCTTCCTCGATGAATTTGGTGGTCTTCACCGCGTAGACCCTGTCGTCCTCCGCCTTCCGGATCCGGATCTTCCCCTTCATATATCCGTGCTTTGCGCAGTAGGAAACGCTGTAATAGTGCTTGCCGTTGGGCGTGAACCAGCGGATTTTCCGCCGCAGGTTCCGATGGCAGAGATAGCATCTGGTGGAGATCACTTCCCGGTCGGCCAGCAGTGCTTCCTTGTCCGCAAATGGGCGGGAAATATATTTCGCGTATCGATCGAATACCACGTGCACTTCCGCTTTCCGGTCCGCCGGCAGATGAAACGTATCGAAGGAAATCCTCTGCAGGACCGCCGGATCCTTGATCTGCGAAAAAACCCTCGCCGTATAGCAGGCGTCCGCCAGAGCCCTGTGAAAGGGGATCTCCTTGGAGATGTTGAGAAAATCAACAGCGTATTCCAGGCTCCTCCTGCTCTTTCCGTCTTCAAACGCGATGCTGAACAGCTTCTGGATATCGTAATAGCGGATGGGCCCGTCGGACAGGGGCATCATTCCGAAAAACTTCATATTTCTCTGCAGCTCGGTGAGATCCAGCGGCCCCCAGGTGCCGAACCGGTAATCCTCCCCGCACCACCGCAGAAAGTCGCCCGCCACCTCTTCGAATTTCCTGCAGCCCTCCAGCTCCTCCATGCGGATGTGGATCAGGCTTTCCGTAATCCTGTGCATTTCCCCGTAAACCTGCGGGCGGATCAGCTCGTGAAAGCTGTCCGTCATCTCCATGCGGCTGTTCATCTTCACGGCCCCGATTTCGATGATTTCGAAAGCGAGCATCCGATTCCTGTCGTCCCTGCTGTCGGCCGCCTGGTTCCACTCCAGGTCCAAAATGATCGTATCCATAGCCCCAGTCTTCCCCTCCGGCCATTTGTACTTCTTCCCTTACCGTTTTGTATCCAGCTTCAGTTTACACAAAAGGGCCCGATCCGTCAATCCCGGGCAGCGGAAGCCCTAGCCCCAGAAACGCCGCGCGAGCCCCGCCAGCCATTTTTCCGGCAGGCCGGGCCCGCAATCCGCCAGAACGCTTCTCGCCTTTTCCAGAAGCCTCCTCTTTTGCGCGATCCTCCCCGCGCAGGCGGGCGCTTCCTTTCAGGAAATCCCGGTCATGGCCTTCCAGAGGCCGTGGATATTGCAGTAAGCCCATGCCGCGATGGGTTTCTCATCCCCGATATAAAAGGTCGCCACCGGCTCGTCCCCGGCCTTCAGCCGCTTTCTCTGAATGCCCTTATCCGTTTCCAGCTGCACCCATTCGATGAAGTGTTCCTGGATCATGGGATGGGGCACCGTGCCGATCTGAACGGTGACGACCCCTTCCTCCGCATGGATATCCGGCAGATGTTTTTCCTCGCTGGCTTCCGTGGTATTGAGCATAAGTTCCTTCATGGGCTGCCCGCAGCAGACCACCGGCACCCCCTTATCGTCGATCTTTTCGATGAGATTTTTGCAGTGTTCACACAGGTAAAATTTCCCCATTTTAAAAATCCTCCTTTCGGCCTTAGCATTGCCGGAAGGAGAACGATCTATTACAGAATCTTTCCAAATCGGCGGCCAGCGCGATATAATATAAAAAAGAAGGGAGGATGAAACCCGATGAAAGAAATGACCATCAGCTCGCGGGACAAACTCATTTTAAGGGATCTCGCGAAAAAGCAGCTCGACCTGTCCAGGACGGATCTGAATCAGGAACGCATCCGCGAATGGTATGCGCACAATTCCCTGCAGGGCCAACGGCCCATGATCCATCTGGAAATGGGGACTTTTGAGCACGAAATTATTCCGGATCTGCTGAAATGTCAGGGGGAATTTGCCCGGGAAATCGAAACATCGCTGTATGAAAACTTCCTGAATCAGGAACTTTTTGACGACGACAGGGTGACGCCGGATTACTACGCGGTATTTTTCGATACCTGGTTCAACCTGTTTCAGATTCCAATCCATGTCCGTTCCCTGAACGGTTCCTTCGGGCACGAATTTCCTTCCGTTGTGGAAGATCTGGAAGCCGATTATCACAAACTGAAAAAATCCTCCTACGGCGTGAACCGGGAATCCACCGCAGAGCGGTTTCGCGTCCTGCAGGAGACGTTCGGAGATATCCTGCCTGTGAAAATGTCCATGCCGGCCCTCTATAGCGTTCCCACGCAGATGGTGGTCCATTTTATGAAAATGGAACATATGATGTACAACATCTATGATTACCCCGAACTGTTTCAGGAGATGATGGGCCGGATCGCGGACGACACGCTGGAGTATTACCGTTTTCTGGAAAAAGAATGCCTGATCCTTCCCACGGTGGCCGGCGAACCCCTGGGCCAGGGCACCTGGTGCTATAACCGCGAACTCCCCGGGCCGGAGGAAGCTTCCTGCCGCCCTCTCGTCACCAGGGACGTCTGGGGCTTTATGGACTCCCAGGAAACCGTGGGGATGTCCCCTCAGATGTATCAGGAATTCATTTTCCCATGTTATCAGAAAATCGCCGGTCAGTACGGCCTGCTCTCCTACGGATGCTGCGAGCCGGTGCACCCCATCTGGGATTCCTGCCTCAGCGGGCTGAAAAATCTGAGAAAAGTTTCCATTTCTCCCTGGTGCGACGAAGAATTTATGGGGGAGAGGCTGGCCGGAACAGGGATCATCTATCATCGAAAACCCTCCCCGAACTATCTCGGCGTCGGCGACGCTCTGGACGAAGAGGGGCTGCGGGCTTCCCTCCGAAAAACCCTCCGCGCCGCGCGGGGATGCAAGCTGGAAATCACGCAGCGGGACGTCTATACCATCCACCGCGACGTCAAAAAGGCGAGGAGATATGTGGATATCATCAAAGAAGAAATCGAGCTGAACTGGAAGGGATAACGGCATCGTGCGGGCGGG